>Ga0116152_10001523_pt1 | contig 19044 bp, 15 predicted proteins | sample AD_UKC119_MetaG_FD_89894 | JGI IMG/M metagenome (GOLD analysis project Ga0116152, IMG submission 89894) | Active sludge microbial communities of municipal wastewater-treating anaerobic digesters from Hong Kong - AD_UKC119_MetaG | ecosystem: Engineered > Bioreactor > Anaerobic > Digestate...
CATGTCCATGGCTGATTTCTTCGGGACTGGCATCTCTGATTTCTACAATCCGAATGTCAAAATTCAACGTTTGACCGGCCATCGGGTGATTCCCATCAAGTATGACGGTATCTTCTTTGATTTCGGTAACAGTAAGAAGGACAGGAGGTTCGTTTTCTTGCATCTGTCCTTGTACCTGAATACCAATTTCGAGATCATCAGGATCTGAGAAATTGGAACGATTGACTTCGAATACAAGGTCATGGTTATAGTTTCCGTAAGCTTTTTCAGGTTCAATTCTGACTTTAAAGCTGTCGTTAAGCATTTTACCATTCATTTCTTCTTCCAGTCCGGGAATAATTCCATGGTGCCCGTGCAGGTAAGTAAGCGGCTCATGATTGAGACTTGTATCAACTACATTTTGGTCGTCATCAGTAAGGGTGTAGTGAAATCCTACAACTTTGTTTTTTTCAATTTTCATCAAAATTATTTTATTGGTGATAAAAAAACATCCAGAAAGTATTGGATGTTTATACATTAAATCAATATTTCTACATACGATTTTAAGAAAATATTATTGTTGACGCTGAGCTTTTTATGATAATATTGCCGGCTTTAATCAATCAGGTTGCTGGATATGAAGATAAATTTTTACGTCATTGTAATAGCATTGTTGATAGGTTGTAGCAGTTGCAGTAAGGACGACAAAAACAAAGATGAAGTGAAGGCTGCTTTTGAATGGCAGCTCACATTGGAACCGGGGAAAGTGGTTTTTACCAATAAAAGTTCGAATGCGGTTTCCTATGAATGGAATTTCGATGACGGCAACCTTTCAACTGTTGCCAGTCCCTCCAAAGTTTACGATCAGAATGGTAGCTACCTGGTATCGCTTAAAGCTATTGGTGCAACTGCTACCGCATCAGTGTCTGATACTGTGGTGGTTGATAATATTCCTGCAAAAACGGAATAACTTTTGACATCGCCTTAATTTTTGAGTTTTATCCCAACTAATATTCATCGCTGATACGTACGTTTCATAACAGCAAAACCGATTTTTTTAATCATCCAGTTTCAGGTCTTTGATGACATGTTGGAGTTTTTCGTCCAGTTTCTGATTGACAGCCTCAAAATCTTTTTTACTATTTAGCTGATCTTTTACACCAAAGTAAAATTTGATTTTTGGTTCAGTACCTGAGGGTCGCATGCTGATTTTGGTGCCATCGGCAGTAAAAAACTGAAGCACATTGGATGAAGGTAAATCAATTCTGGTTTCGGTTTTCGATTTTATGTCCTGTGCTTTGCTTGTCAGATAATCTTTAATCATGATAACTTCAGAGTTATTGATCATTTTTGGAGGATTATTTCTGAAATTTTCCATCATTTTTTGAATTTCTTCTGCTCCGGATTGTCCTTTTTTAGTGATTGAGATCAGGTTTTCCTTGTAAAATCCGAATTCCATGTAAATATCAAGCAGCAAATCGAAAACTGTTTTCCGCATATTGGCAGCCCAGGCAGTAATCTCGGCAAACATTGCGCAGCTTGACACAGCGTCTTTGTCGCGGACAAAATCACCAATCATATAACCATAGCTTTCCTCTCCGCCACCGATAAACGTTTTCTTCCCCTCGTTGTTACGGATGATCTCGGCAATCCATTTAAAACCGGTGAGCACATCGTAACACTCTACATTGTATTTAACTGCAATGTCTTTGATTAATTCTGACGTTACGATGGTCTTGACAATATACTCCTCTCCCTGAATTTTGCCTTTTTTTTGCCACATGCTGAGCAGGTAATAGGTTAAAATTGCAGCAGTTTGATTGCCATTAAGCAGCATATAATTGTCATCGTGGTCTTTGATGGCAACACCCAGTCGGTCGCAATCGGGATCGGTAGCCATGACCAGTTCGGCATCAACTTTTCGGGCCTTTTCCAGCGCCATTTCAAAGGCTGCCGGTTCTTCCGGATTGGGAGAGTGGAGTGTTGGGAAGTTCCCGTCGTTGATATCCTGTTTATAGACTTTAAAAACATTTTCAAAACCAAAGCGCTCAAGTGCAGCCGGGACCATTTTCACGCCACAGCCATGCAAAGGAGTGTACACAATTTTAAGCTCTGATTGTCTGCGGTTTGACCCGGGTGAAAGGGATAATTTTTCTACTTCAGCCAGATAAGCCTGATCTGTTTCTTCGCCAATCAACTGGATATTTTTCTTTACGGGTTCGAATTTAACATCTTCGATTTTGATTTTTTCAACTTCTTTGATAACATTTTTATCATGCGGCGGGATGAGTTGGGCGCCATCATTCCAGTAAGCTTTGTAACCGTTATATTCTTTAGGATTATGTGAAGCGGTGATCATAACTCCCGTATGGCATTTATAGTAGCGCACTGCAAAGGAGAGTTCCGGTGTTGGTTTTAATTCGTCGAACAAAAAAACTTTGAATCCATTGGCTGAAAAAACTTCAGCAGTGATTTGGGCAAAATAGCTGCTTTTATTACGGTTATCATAACATATTGCAACCCTGTACTCTTTTTCACCGTGAAAGGCTTTTTTTATGTAATTGGCTAAACCCTGTGTGGCCATTCCTACAGTGTATTTGTTCATCCGGTTGGTGCCAGCACCAATGATTCCGCGTAATCCTCCGGTCCCAAATTCCAGATTACGGTAAAAAGAGTCGGAAAGTTCATCAGGATTATTGGCCATCATGTTTCTGATGGTTTCTTTTGTTTCCTCGTCATAATTTCCTTCAAGCCATTTATTGGCGGCTTCCAGGACTTTGGGGTCAATTTGTTTCTTTTCCATTATGAAAATTTATTGAGATTTTATTAATTGCTTTTACGTGGTTTTACTTTTGGCTGATTGGTTTCTTCTTGTCGTAAATTTTTGATATTAAAAGGCTTCTAAACTTAAATCTGAATTTCAAAATGATTGTCCGATCTTTATTTTACGTTTTAAATAAGGACAAAAATAGAAAATTATTTTCTGTGTACCTAAAAGAAATGAAAATACGTGGATGGTTCACTAATGAATTAAAGCCAACATAACCAAATCAGAAATCTCCTCAACGAAAATTACAGCGAATCAGCAATATCTTGTTCACTCAGTTCCTGGCTCAAAACCATAAGAAGATTTGTTGTTTTGGATAATTTATTTGGCTAAAGAGAGAAATCAAAAAAAACTGCAGCGGTTGTTTCTTCAAAAAAATGTAAAACTACACCTGAGGGGAGATCAATTGATTTTATCCATGCACTTTGTGAGGCTTTCGAACCAGTGCGGGATGCTGATTCCAAAACGGGTTTTAATTTTATCCTTGCTCATTACACTGAAAAAGGGGCGCTTTGCAGGAAGCGGATAATCCTTTGTTTCAACCGGAAAAATGCGACATTGAATTCCTGCAAGTCGGTGAATGGAAACAGCGAAATCGTACCAGCTGGCAACTCCCTCATTTGAATAATGGAATATTTCCGGTTTTGCAAGTTGCTGCCATTTCGGGATTAAATCCAGGATTGTTTTTGCCAGGTCACCGGCATATGTTGGTGTTCCAACCTGATCGTAAACCACTTTGAGTGATTCTCTTTCACGACCATACTTCAACATGGTTTTAACGAAATTGTGACCAAATTCTGAATAAAGCCAGGAAGTCCGAACGACTACCGACCGGGCATCATTGTTCATCGCAGCCTGCTCCCCTTTTACTTTCGACGTGGCATAAACCGATAGTGGTTTTGGAATTACTTCTTCACTTATTGGACGAAAATGTTCGCCATCGAAAACGTAATCAGTGGAAATATGCACCAGCAGCGCATCATTATTTTTAGCTGCTATTGCCAGATAAGCAACCGCAGTTCCGTTGATGAGATTGGCCCGATCGGCATCGGTTTCAGCCTTATCAACGGCTGTATAACCGGCAGTGTTTACAATGCAGGTTATCCGGTTGTTGTGGACAAAAGTATTAATTGCCTTTTTGTCCGTAATATCGAGTTCATCGACATCGGTAAAGAAAAATTTGTAATCAGGATAGTTCTGGGCAATTTTTTTGATTGACTGGCCAAGTTGTCCGTTAGCGCCTGTTATTAATATAGTTTGCATTTTAGATGAGTTTACGCGTTTGTTATTAATAATCTGAAATTTTAAGACTTAAGAAAAGTATTAGACAACAAAAATAGGTAGATTTTATGAGTTTTTGAATTGGGTTTTTGTTTCATTTTTGGAATAAAAATTCCCAAAATGAAAAAATCAGATGGATTTTTGTAGTTTCTGATCAACAACACGGCAAATGGATGGTTTTTTTTATCTTAATTTAGGTAATTGATAGTCAATTTTATAATCATATTTTATCTGATTATTCAAAAGGTTTACAACCAGTTATTTCCTGCTATTTGAAATATGGCAGAAAAGTTGATCAAATGGTTAAATTTCATACCTGAATACTAACCGATGACAACACTGACGCTTGGTAAAATTGAAGAATTGGTTTACAGGTCTACTTACAACCACGAATTTCTCGAAGAAGAAATCATATCCATGCTTGAGCCTCTTTTCAATGCACCCAGTCAGCTCACCAGTCAACATTACACCGATATTATCCGGTTGCTTTTTATGATTTCTCACATGAATAAATCTTCAAATTTTGGATACTATTTTTATGAAAAATTGCATGAAAATCCGTTCCCTTTTTGTGAAGAGATACTGAAATCAGCTGTTCTTACCGAGAAGTATTATAATTTGCATGATAAGGCTTTAAAATCCTATGTTCGTTCTTATCTGATAAAAAATGGTGTTGAGCCTGTTGATATTTTGACTTTCGACAAAATCATCCCTGAGGGTCATGGAATGCATTTTATGTCAGCCTGCCAATCAATAAAATATAAATGGATTGAACTAAAACACACCCTGAAACCGGATTTTTTCAATATACTTTATCTTTCGATCAACAACGATCATTTTCCAATGACCCAGAAAAAGCTGGCCTGTATTCTATCCTATCTCCGCATGGAGTGCTTTGTGCCTGCCTTAATCGGAAAATCGTTAAATCTTATCAATGTTCAGGAATTAAATGCAGAGCGGATTTTGGTATTGATTCATTTTTTACAGTCCATCAGCTTTTTAACGGAAAAATCACTTTCGGCGCCTGTTGAAGAAGCTGTTGAAAAACTTGCTGAATGTACATTTCATTCTGATGTTGTTGAGAATTTTTATCCCTTCAAACAAATGTTCATCAGTTATCTTAATGAACAGAAAAATATGGCCATTGTTTCCTGCTAAATCCTGAACTGAAAATCTTTTGTTTTTCTCCCGACTGGTTTAATAACTCATCTACCTTTGTTGATCTTTGAAATGAATTTATCTGGTTAACAATGGTTTATCTTCTGACCAGATAAAAATATCATTTTTGTTTTTTGGCCGGTTGTTTTCAATCCAGTAAAAATCCCGTAATTTCAATTCTTCAGGCGGAATATCTCCTTCAGGGTGAAGTATGGCGTCGGGTTTGTCAAAATAAAAGATGTCGGTAACCTCCCGGTTGTTGATTCTGATTTCCATATGTGAAGCAACGGCCTTGTTGATACCTATCAGATCACCGTCTTCTTCTCTCAAATAATAGATTGTTTCGCTGTTGCCAAAGACATTGATTTTATACAATTCATTTCCGGTAAAATAGGCGGTCATATTTTTTCCTTTAATCTGATTAAAGGCGGATTCATCAAATTTATCAGCAGATATGATGAAAGCTGTGTTGGTAATATACATCGAATCGATGGCTTCATTTGATCTGAAAAGCTTAAGGGTTTCACCGGTAATTTGATTTTCTTTTGACCAGGCGACTGGTTGAACTTTCATGGTTATTGTAGAGTCAGAAAATTTGTAATGAAGCGAATCACATTTGCCCTGCAGGTCTTCTCTGAAAAACTTGCATTTGTGATAGGCCAATAAATCCCTGGCCTGTTCTGTGCTGTCGAAAACCACATGAAGGGTATCAGCATGAATGAAAAGGCTGTCACTTTTATCAATAAATATAGCCCAGGGGCGCTCTACAGCGTAGGCAAATCCTTCTTTTGGCCGGTATTTTACATAATCTCCACGGACAATGATATTTTGTAGGGTGTCGTGAATAAACGCATTGCCGTAAATGTCGCCTGCATTTAATGTTTCGTCATAAAAGATGCTGTCACCTTTCATAGTTTGCTCCAGGCGAACGATCAGTGGGTTTCTTACAAGTTTTGTTTTTCCGGTTCTGGTGTCATACCATCCGTCTTCAGTATAAATGAAAATATTGTTACCTGAAATTTCGGTTGGTCCTGCAATATAGGCTATCTCGCTGAAGGTATCATAAACCAGGGTATCCGATTTCAATGTGTAAGTCGGGTTGGACAGCACAACTTCTTTGTTGAAGTAGAGCATTTTTGTTTGTGTGTAATAATAGCCCTGTCTGCTGGTAAGCACATTGGTGTCACTGAATATTTTTCCATTTGCAGTATAGTAGGCTATTTCGGTGTTCCGGTCGTAGATCAGCCAATTGGTGACTAAAGTGGCGTCGTTGTCAACCAGACTGACGCTATCGGTAAAATTAGCAATTCGTGTATTGCCGTCATAATCCAGTTTTTCCCCATAAAGGTTTAACGTGTCGCTAACGTAAATGTGGACATTTTTATAGGCATTCAGCCGGTTGGATTTTGCCTGAAAAACAGCGCTGTCGCAATATAACAGAACACTGTCGTGCTCGAATACCACTTTCCCGGTAAAAATATTTTGCTCTTCACCAAAAATTTCATTTCTGACCATTTTTTTTGCACTAACCAATTGAATGGTTGTTTTATTCTGAGCTGCTGTAATCAGTGGAAAAAGCACCGGAGCAAGCAGGATTAGAATGGTTAGTAGCTTTTTTTTAATCATTTTCGGAATCCGGTTAAAAATGAATAACGACAGAATTTGCATTTGATAGGTATCTGCTGATAATTATTTCATTACTTTTTCAAGTTTCAGACTTCGGAAGTATTGTTTCTGAAGTGGTCAGTTGTCAGGTATTTTTAGCAATGTTATGGAAATTATTTCTGATTTAAAAGCTGCTTAGGTAGAATTGTCAACTATTGAATTTTATCCCTTTCCGCAAATTTACCTTAACACATCAATGGGTTGAATACGGAAACAAACTGGTTTTATTCATCATCGAGTATTGAGTGGATTATCGTTTCGGGCAATGTTAACTGCTGGTAATCTATCTCTCTTTTTTGAAAAGCAAGAATAGTATCAATCAGCCTGATTTTATCCATCGGGTACGTGTAATCATTATTGGAATGGTAGGCTTCGAGATACATTTTTCGTGCTTCAGTGTAATTGCCTGCATGGTACAAACTGTCAGCAGTCATGAGAGTCCTGATATAAGTAATATCAGGATTGTCAGCATTAATTATTGATGGTTCAGATTGGGTCTGCATTTCGCTGGGCAAGGTGTCCGGGTTAATTGAGGCTTCATTTTGGTTGACATTTTTGACCGGTAAGTTTCCGGACCTGGTTTGCTCAGGTAAAATGATAGTATTTTCAAGCTGTGTATCATTCTTATGCAGGTATGCAATGGTAAGAAAAACGATGGCAGCTGTATTAATGACCGAAAGCAGGATCATCATTTTGTATTTGGTGTCTTGTTTCATTTTTATCTGAAAGAATTATTAATCTTGGTCAGCTTCAAACATAAGATTTTTTTTCATTTTCAAAATTTCTGTCAGAATTAAATTATTGTTTTTCAGAATGGTAAAGAATCCAGGCATCAGGTGTAAACAGCTTTTTGATTTGGGCTAAATTATTGTAAGCTTCCTGCAGTGTAGAGTAAGAATTGTAAGTTATTGCCTGCAAATTTAATTTTTTACGGTAAATAACCAGCGGCTGACCACCTTTTTGGATAACCATTTTTTTGGTTTGTTCCAGATTTTTAGCATTTTCGAATACTCCTACAACAATGTGAAACGGTTTTTCCAGACGCTTCTGTTTTTCAGCCTGATTGTTCATAATTGCTTCAATTTCCTCAAGTTTAACAATGGGTGCAGAGTGATGGGGTGCAACCTCACCGGCTCTGGTATAATGAATCCTGGCTTGTTCGTAGGCTCCGGCTATGAAAAAACTATCAGCAGTCTGAAGCTCAGAATTAAAAAGTGTTTCCAGATGTCGGGAAAGCAAAATGCTGTCTATCCGGTGAATCTGATTTTGGGGATGTGAAGCATCAGTCAGGTAGTTAAGGGCATTATGGTAATGGATTTTTGCTTCTTCCAGTTGCAGGTTTTCGAGTAGTTTATCAGCTCTCTTAATTTCTCTCTGATATTTGGTGTAATTGCCCGGGGAAAAATGCAGGATTATTATGCTAAAAGTAAGCAGGATCAATATTGTGAGAGATAAGATAATTTTCGTTTGTTTGCTTTTTATCATCAAATGAAGGGAGTTAAAAATTTTGATAAAAATATAAAAAAAACCGTCCGGTGCTTCGACGAAAAATCAGGTTTCAGTATTGGTTTTCGAATTATATTTACATTTGAAGCCCAAAAATATTGAGCTATCTTGAAATATGACAAAAAAATTTGATCCTCGGAAAAACTACGAAGCTTCGAAAAAGAAGATTGGATATGTACCGCGTAAAGATGCCACACAGAACGACTACGACCGGATTGGCTTCATGTCAGGGCTTGAAGTTCACCAGCAATTGCTTACCAGCCGGAAACTCTTTTGCAATTGTCCGGCGGGATTATATCACGACGATGATGATTATGATGCCGAATTGATACGTCATATGCGTCCGACACTGAGTGAGCTGGGTGAATACGATGGAACAGCACTGATGGAATTTAAAACCCGTAAAGAGATCATCTATCGTGTAAAAAATGAAACAACATGTACTTACGAAGTTGACGATACGCCACCTTTCCCGCTTAATCGTGAAGCGCTGGAGATTGCCATCGAGATTTCACTGCTGTCGAAACTGAATATTGTTGGTGAAGTGCACATTACTCGTAAACAATACCTTGACGGGAGCATTCCGACCGGATTTCAGCGGACTGCAATTATTGGTGTTGAGGGAGTTATTCCGCTACGACATAAAATCATCAGGCTGATACAACTGAGCATTGAAGAGGATGCCTGCCGGGAGATTTCAGACATTGGTCACGTGCGCACATACAAAACCGATCGCCTTGGCATGCCGCTTATCGAAACAGTAACTTATCCAGAATGTATCAATCCCGATGAAGTAAAAGAAGCCTGTGATTATATCCGGTTTTTAAACCGAAGTACCGGCAAGGTCAGAACCGGCATAGGAGCCGGCCGCGAAGATGTGAATGTTAGTTGCAGGGGAGGCTCGAGGGTTGAAATTAAAGGAGTTTCGCATACAAGATGGATACCTGAATTAACCCATAATGAATGTTTTCGGCAGTGGGCACTGCTTGCGGTCAGGAGCGAACTTCAAAAGAAAATTCCAGAAACTGAAAAATGGAATATTTCTCATGAGTACCTTCGTTTCCATTCTTTCAATTTCACGTATGCCCCACTGATTGCAGCAAAAAAAGCTCACCACAGTATTGTGGCTGTCAACCTGCCGGGTTTCAAAGGAATACTTTCGCATTTCACCCAACCGGGGAAAATGTTTGCGGATGAAATCAGCGACAGACTGAAAGTGATTGCCTGTCTGGACAAACCCAATCTGATACACTCGGAAGAGTTGGAGCCGGCAATTACAAAAGATGATATGGAAAAAGTCAGGATTGTTCTTGGTGCCGGGACTGAAGATGCCCAGTTGATTATCTGGGGACCTGAGGAGGATATGAAAACGGCTCTCGAAACCATCGAAGAACGCTGTAAGATGGCTTTTACCGGAGTTCCAAACGAAACCCGAAAATCTTTTGAAGATGGAACTACCATTTTTGAAAGAGTATTACCAGGAGCTGACCGCATGTATCCGGACACTGATTCCGCACCGATTCCGCTCGAAGATAGTTATATTGAAGCCATCAGAAAACGCCTGCCCGAAGAAGTGATTGAACGTTATCATAAGATGCGCGATTGGGGCATTCCGGAGGATACCTATACGTTTATCTTCAAAAAGAATCTTTTTCCTCTCATTGAGCGAATCATTTCGGAGCTGGATTATAACCCGAAATTTGTAGGATCATTTTTTGGGCATCGCCTTAAGTTTGTTGAAGGCCATCATGTTGCTCCGGGTAAATTTGACTATAATGTGATTTTTGACCTTTTCAGGTTTGTCAGGGATGAAAATCTGGCACCGGAAATTATTGATCAGATGTTGCCTGTCATTTTCGAACATCCTGTTATGGAGTTTGAATCGGTGCTCACTACCATTAAATTCAAGCGTCATGACCGGGCAGATATATTGAACAAAATTCCTTTTCTCATTGAAAAATTTGAAAGAATAAAAAAATCAACCGAAAAAAAAGCTGCTGCTGACTGGATTATGGGGCAGTTGAGAACTTCAGCCACAGGGAACATTCCCTTAAAAGAATTATTTGTCGAAATCAACAGCAAATTATAATTCAGCCATAGCTGTTTTTTAAACAAAATCTGTTTTTTTACAGTTAATAAGGTGTTTAACAATTCAACTGCATGAAGTACATTATACCCTTTTTAAAATTTGCGCTGATACTCGCATTCCCTGTAATTTTTAATTTTCACGTTGTCGCTCAGCAAATTGCTCTCGACAGGGTTGAGCCGCCGTTCTGGTGGAAAGGAATGAAAAACAATCATTTACAACTTCTTGTACATGGTGAAAATGTCGCATTTACGCTGCCTGTAATTGAAAAAGAGGGACTTAAGGTCAGTAGCTTTTCGAAACTGGAAAGCCCGAATTACATTTTTATAGATTTATTGATAATGGAAAATGCTTTAACGGGCAGCTATCCAATCAACTTCATGAAAGGAAATACCCTGGTTGCAAGCTACAATTTTGAACTGAAGCAGCGGGAAACGGGGTCAGAAAACAGAGAAGGTTTTGGACAAACTGATGTGATTTATCTCATTCTGCCTGATCGTTTTGCCAATGGTGATCCTGCCAATGATAATCATCCTGAAATGATTGAAAAAGCTGACCGAACCAATCCGGATGGAAGACATGGGGGAGACATCAAAGGAATAATCAACCACCTGGATTACATTGCTGATTTGGGTGTTACTGCTGTTTGGATAAATCCGCTGCTCGAAAACAATCAGGCAGCATACAGCTATCATGGTTATGCAATCAGCAATTTTTACAGAATTGACCCTCGCTTTGGAACAATGGAAGAATTCCTTGAACTGAATAAGATGATGCATGAAAAAGGACTAAAGGTCATTATGGATATGATTTTTAACCATTGCGGCAGTGGACACTGGTGGATGAATGACCTTCCGTCAAAAGACTGGCTCAACCAGTTTGATAAGTTGACCAGATCGAACTTCAGGGCAAGTACGGTGTTTGACCCTTATGCATCTGATTACGACCGCAATTTGTTTCAAACAGGATGGTTTGACAGTAATATGCCAGATCTGAATCAGAACAATCCTTATCTGATGAACTACCTGATTCAGAACAGTATCTGGTGGATAGAACACGCAGGTTTGAACGGAATAAGAATGGATACTTATCCCTATCCTTTCAAAGAAGGAATGGCTGAATGGACAAGAAGGGTAATGCTCGAATATCCGGATTTTTCCATTGTTGGCGAAGCATGGCTTACTGCACCTTCGCAGGTTGCTGTGTGGCAGAATGGCGACAAACTGGGAACCGGATATGAATCGAATCTTACACATGTTTTTGATTTTCCCATGTACGAAGCATTCAGGTTTGCTTTCAACGAAAATCAGCAATGGAACAATGGCCTGGCAAGATTTTATGAATTGTTGTCCCGGGATTTTGTGTACCCGGCAACTGAGAATATTGTAATCTTTGCTGACAACCATGATGGAAGCCGCATTTTCAGTAAAGTAAACGAGCACGTCAGCAGCCAGCTGCTTGCTATGACTTTTTTACTGACAACCCGTGGAATCCCTCAGCTCTATTATGGAACTGAAATCATCATGTCGGGCGATGAAAATCACGGGCATGGAAAAATGAGAAAAGACTTTCCGGGAGGGTGGGATGAAGATCAGCGCAATGCATTTGATCCAAAAGAACGAACCCCTGAGGAAAATGAAGTTTTCGATCATATTACAACACTGCTTAAATGGAGAAAAAACAAACCGGTTATTCACTTCGGTCATCTTATGCATTTTATTCCGGTGAATAATCTGTATGTTTATTTCAGGTACAACGAATCAGAAACTGTGATGATAGTGCTCAATAATAATAATCATGATCAGGTTATTGACAATGAAAGATATAAAGAAATGACCGGTAAATTTACCACAGGAAAAAATATTCTGGACAATCAGATTTTTGATTTAAACCATTTGATCGTACCTGCCCGTAAAGGGCTGGTGCTTGAATTGCGATAATTCTCATGAAATGTGCTAATACAAACCCCGGATGAAGCTTTTTTCAATCATAACAAATCTATCAGTCATCAGCACTTCTGTCCGACCTGTATTCCGGTTTTTCTCCCTGGTTGCTTTTGTCTGGTTCATTACCGGTTTTTCACTTTCCTCTTTTTCGCAACCTGTAATTCCCGACAACGGTGAAATCTTCCGTGAAGACGTGGTACCGAGGATTGATATTTTCATTCACCCTGATACGCTTCAATGGATTTACAACAACGTGGAAAGCAATATTGAATGGCGGGCTGATTTCGTTTTTGATAACGGTTTTGTAACCGATACCATCGAAGAAATTGGATTTCGCCTGCGGGGAAATACCTCCAGACAATCTGCAAAAAAATCATTTAAAGTTTCTTTTAATACTTACCAAAAAGGGCGCAAATATCACGGTCTGGAAAAAATGAACCTCAACGGGGAGCACAATGATCCGTCAGTGACCAGAGCAAAATTGTTCTGGGATTTATGTCGTTCTCTTGAGATTGCCGCACCACGTTCAAATCACGTCAGGGTTTTTATCAATAATAACTATTACGGGCTTTACCTGAATGTGGAACATATTGATGAGGAATTTGCCGAATCGAGGTTTGGAACACAATACGGAAATCTTTACAAATGTCTCTATCCGGCCGACCTGAAATATGTCGGAAATAATCCGGATGCGTATAAAATGCAGGCAGGTGAACGCAGGGTTTACGATCTGAAAACCAACAAAGCTTATGATGATTACAGCGATATAGCCCACTTTATCAGCGTTCTGAATAACACACCTGTTTCAACGCTGGCCTGTGAACTCGAAAAAGTCTTCAATGTTCAGGATTATTTGAAAATTTTAGCTTTGGACGTTATTACTGCCAACTGGGACGGGTATGTTTACAACAAGAATAATTTTTACCTTTATAAAAATCCCCTGTCAGATCGTTTTGAATATATCCCGTATGATGTGGATAATACTTTTGGAATCGACTGGTTTAACATCGACTGGACTACCCGCGACATTTATCAGTGGTCACCTTCAAATCAGCAGTCTGAAAAACGGCCTTTGTACAATCGCCTGATGCAGGTGCAGCGCTATCGCGATCTCTATACTTTTTATCTCAGTCAAATCAGTTGGGAATGTATGGATCAGCCTGACTATTTCAATTATCTGGACGGGATCAGAGACAGAATTTATCCATTCATTTCCGATGATCCTTACTATCCGCTTGATTATGGTTTTTCTCCGGATGACTTTTTGGACGCTTTTGAATCGGAATGGGGTGCGCACGTGAAGTATGGAATAAAGCCTTACATTCTTGCACGTCTGGGCTCGTTGGAAAATCAAATGATCCTTAATCCGGTTTCTCCAATAGCAAATTATTTAAGTCTTCAACATACCGGCATCGGGAATCCATTGAATTTCAGTGTGAAAGTACAGGATGACGAGCCTGGTTTAGCTGTCTGGCTGCGCTATCGTTTCAACAATGAAGGATTTCTGACTTTACTCATGGAACCTGAGCAAGAAGGATTTTTTGATGCTGTACTTAATGGGGTGACAGAAGAAACAACACTTAAATACCATATTCAGATTCTGGATGGATCGGGAAATACATTGTTTTATCCGTGCGGGTCAATCGAGTACTATTTTCCACCACCGTATTCATCGGGATTGTATATCAATGAGATAATGGCTTCAAATTCAACAATTCACTTCGATGCCGACGGTGAATATGACGACTGGATTGAATTATTTAACGGGGGAGCACAACCTGTTTGGCTTGGTGATATGTTCTTTAGCGATAATCCGGAGATTCCTGACAAATGGTCTTTGCCGGATTACACGCTGTTTCCGGGTGAATTTGTTCTGGTCTGGGCTGACGAAGACCCTGAGCAGGGGCCTTTTCATGCTGATTTTAAGTTGTCGGCTGATGGAGAATTTGTAGGTATTTATAGTGACGAAGCCTCAGGATTTATGGGGCTGGATGTTTATTCCTTCAGTTCTCAGCAAACCGACATTTCATTAGGTCGCAGTCCTGATGGAAGTAATAACTGGGTGTATTTTACTAATCCCACTCCGGGTATTTCAAATAGTTTCTCCACGGTTGATGAAACACCTGGTAAAAACCAACAATTAAACGTTTTTCCAAATCCTGTAACTGATGATTTTATTTATTTATCTGAAGTATCTGATTACAAAATTTGTAGTTTGGGTGGAGAACTGGTGGCCCCGGTTGGAACAGGAATCAGGATTGATGTCAGCGGATTGAAAAAAGGTGTTTATCTTTTAAAAACAATTAATTACGGAACAGTTAAATTTGTCAAATTATAATAGCAATCAGATTTTTTGGTAAAAAACTCAAATTCATAAACAAATGTTACCCTTTCAAAAAAAATTAACCGGTGCTTTTTATGTAGTGCTGGGCTTACCTGCCACTGCGATGGGTTTTGGTTTATCTATTCAGATAGCTGTTCTGAGTTGGATTTTACGTACTAAATATGGTCTTGATATTCATGAAATTGGAATTGTCTGGGCTGCCGGACCAATAGCAGGAATACTGGGGCAACCCATCATTGGATGGATAAGTGACGGAGTTTGGTTTTGGGGTGGACGTCGAAGGCCGTTCATTTTTATCGGAGGATTACTTGCTGCACTCTCCATACTTGCTTTGCCATACATCGGACTGATCGATGAAACACTGGGCATTGGAAGCATTATGGCAGTGGCAATAACAGTTGCACTGACCCTCGACCTGGCTATCAATATCAGTTTTAATCCAACCCGTTCGATCATTGCCGATGTAACTCCCGAAGGGGAGCCAAGGACCAAAGGTTATACCTGGATGCAGGCAATTTCGAATTTTTTCGGTGCCGGTGCTTATCTCATCAGTGCACTTCTCGGAAACTATACCCTCATCTATGTTGGAACAGCAGTAGTTTTTTTGTTTTCAGTAATCCCGATGCTTTTTATCACCGAGCCTCATGAACCTGAAGAAGTCGAAAGCGATGAGGTGAAAGCTACAAAAACAGACTGGAATCAGCTTTTTAAGATTTATTTTGCCCATGCTTTCTCCTGGGTGGGCATCCAGACCATGTTTATTTATTCCTTTGCATTTCTTGAGCAGCGATTCGAGGCCACTGATGCCGATGTGCTCGGAAGTATCATCGGGTGGTCGTTTTTTATCCTGAATGGAGCAGGTGCAATTTTCCCTATTTTTCTTCTGGAACCTCTGTCAAAAAAGATCGGAAAAGTAAAAACACACCTGCTATCGGTAGCATCGATGTCATTGGGTTACTTCCTGATCTTCATTTTTGTAAAAAATACCGTGATGATGTACGCTTTTTTCATACTTCTGAGCATTGGCTGGGCAGCCGTGGTCAGTCTTCCTTTTGCCATCATGACCGAAAAAGTAAATAAAAAACGCATGGGTTTTTTTATGGGAATTTTCAACCTTTCAGTCGTAATACCACAATTAGTGTCAAGTTTTGTGCTTGGAAGTGTCATTCAGAATGCCGGTGACAAGGGTATTGTTTATCTTATCAGCGGTATATCACTTGCTATTTCTGCATTTTTGTGGTTTTTTGTCAACGAAAAAAGTCCACACGTTAAATAATGGAATCATTAAGCCCCGGTGCAACAGTGTCTTTCAGTAATACCCGGTTCAGGGTTAAAAAGCTGTTGGGTAAGGGTAAATCTGCTTTTTCGTGGCTTTGCGAAAATGGTATCGAAAAAGTTGTTTTGAAGCAGATTCATAATGAGCCGTCTTCTTTCTATGCGTTTACTGATAAATTTAAAACCGAGCTTGCTGCTTATGCCTTTCTTTTCAAAATGCAGATTCCAATTCCTGAAATGCTCGGTTATGATGAAGGTAAAAAGTGGATTTTCAAAGAATACATTCACGGAAGAAATGCTTCACAACTCATTGCTGCCGGCAAAATTACGGACAATCATTTTCAGCAGCTTGTTTTCATGTCCAACAGGGCTAAAGATTTTGGCTTTAATCTCGATTATTTCCCAACCAATTTTGTGGTTTGTTGCAAAAGACTTTACTATGTTGATTATGAAATAAATTCATACTCCGAAGAATGGAATTTGCAAAATTGGGGTTTGTACTACTGGGTGAATCAACAGGGAATGAAAAAGTTCATTGAAACAGGCGATGCCTCTGCGGTTAACGAAAATGTGGAAAAAGGTATTCCGTTTAAAGCTGAATATAAACAAAAAGTTAATGCATTGCTTAAGAATGCAGCTCAATTTGAGCTTTAATCCGGCTGGATTATTTTTCTTTTTGTAGGATGGAAATATTGCTTCCTCAGCTAATTCATATTTTACCTGAGCCTGAAATATCCTGCTACGGGAAAATGATCGGAATAAAACACTTTATGTCTTTCGAACGCTTCGGCTTTTATTGTGTTGCTGTGTAAAACATAATCTATACGAATAAAAGGCAACCCTCCGGCATAGGTTGAACCATATCCCAGTCCGGCTTCAAGAAAAGCATCCTGCAGCCCTGCTGAAATTTGCCGATAAACATAGGAAACAGGGGTGTCGTTAAAATCGCCAGAAATGATTACCGGATAGGGTGACTGTTGAACAGCTCGTGCTACAATTCTGGCTTGTTCGGCTCTTTTGATAAAAGCATTTTTAAACTTTCCCAGAATCACCTGCGAAGTGGACGAAATGGAATGAAAATCCGGGTCAATAAACTCGGTTACGTATTGATAATCAGCATTAGACAACCGGATAGATTCAAGGTGAAAATTAAAAACCCTTATGGTGTCCTTGTTGATGAGGATGTCGCTGTATATCCCCGAATTGGAGGTTGAATTGTCGAACTTAACTGCACCCTTGCCAACGATTGGAAACCGGCTGAACGTGGCCAGGCCGTAATGCTTTTTATCATCCACTATTTTCACATAGTCCACATGGTAGTATGTCGTTCGCTGGGTTTGTAAAAAAGGGCCTATTGTCGGAAAATAGGAATCGTTGCCATGAAAAAACTCCTGAAAATTAATAATGTCGGGGCTTTGTTGATTGATAAAACTGAAAATAGCATCGCGGGTAAAATAATCCTGCCCTTCACTCCATTTGAACTGATCGAACAGACGTACATTGTAGGAAACAAATTTTATGTTTTGGGTTGAAGCATCAATGTTTGTTCTGAAATTAAAAGCTATATTTTTAAGATGCACATTCCAGCCTGCAATAAGAGCAGCGAGCGAAAAAATGAAGTAGTATTTCAGCCGAATAAGCCAAAAAATCACAAACAAAATATTGATAATCAGCCAAACAGGGTAAAACAATCCGAGCATTGACGGTAGAAAAAATAGCTCTGGTGAAATGTGCGGAGCAAGGTAGGTCAGCACTAAGAGAAGTATGAAAAGTGCGTTGATAAGCAACAACAGCATTTTAACCCCGACAATTAAAAAGCTGGACTTTTTTTTTGTCATTGCCGGGTGTTTTTATGACTCGACTGAAAGAGCAGTGCTTTTTCTTCTTTGGTCAGGCTGCTGTAACCAGAACGGGAAATTTTTTCCAGAATCCTGTCAATGCGTTCCTGATGGATGCGCCGGCGTTCATTATATTCGTCATCTGACAGCGGACGACCAGTGTATGGCGAGGCAGATTTTTTTGGTCGGCGCTTTGGCCAGTGCAGACGTTGAAAATTCAGCCAATGAAAACTAACGGACAGATCACGGCCTTTTTTCAGTAAAAAGATGTATAAAAATCCCCAGAATGCACCTCCGAGGTGGGCGATATGTCCGCCTGCATTTCCCCGCGGTATGCTCAGAAGGTCAATGAGAACAAGAATCAATGCCAGATACTTTAGCTTTATCCGTCCGAAAAGGAATAAAATAATAGAATATTCCGGAACATAAGTGGCCACAGCAATAAGAATAGCCAGTACCGAAGCGGATGCCCCCATAGCAATGGAGTATTGAACACTGCTGCTGAACACCGGGAAAAAATTGAATGCTGCAATGTAAAAAACAGCTCCTGTGAGGCCGCCCAAAATGTAAACACTCAGTAATCTGCGTTTGTCCAGGTATTCCATAAAAATCCGGCCACCAAAATAGAGCACGATCATGTTGAACAAAAGATGAAAAAAACCTTCGTGTAAAAACATGTACGTAAAAATTGTCCAGGGGCGCTGAAGAAGCTGCTTAAAGCTTGCCGGAACCGAAAGATAGTAACTTATCCATGAAACTTCACCACCGGCTATTTCCGGATTTTTTACCTGAAAAAGCCAGAAAAAAACCCTGAAAAGCTGAACGATAATAAATACGCCGGTATTAATGAGGATAAGCCCCGGAAGTAAGGATTTCCGGCTGAAAAAATTCCTGATGTCATCAAGTGGATTTTGATAGGGATGCATGATCAGTAAATCCGTTTATGTTTCCAGTATTTGATAAGAAAAAATCCAAAAATCATCCCACCAAGATGGGCAAAATGGGCGACATTACTCTGCGATTGGGTAAAACCCAGGTAGAGCTCCAGAAGTCCGTAGAGAATAACAAACCATTTGGCTTTGATCGGAAAAAAGAAATAGACATAAAGCAGCGTATTTGGGAAAAGCATCCCAAACGCC
>Ga0116152_10001525_pt1 | contig 19011 bp, 14 predicted proteins | sample AD_UKC119_MetaG_FD_89894 | JGI IMG/M metagenome (GOLD analysis project Ga0116152, IMG submission 89894) | Active sludge microbial communities of municipal wastewater-treating anaerobic digesters from Hong Kong - AD_UKC119_MetaG | ecosystem: Engineered > Bioreactor > Anaerobic > Digestate...
TGGTTCAGAATTCTTGACCAATCCAACTATTTTGAGGAAGATGGCGACCATGCCAATGAAATGGAAACCAGTATAATTATGTACTATTTTCCTGAATTGGTGCGCCCACTGGAAGAAGCAGGGGAAGGAAAAGCCAAACAATACAAATTGCTGGCTATGCGAAATAAGACCGCCTGGGCTCCCCGGCAGTGGGATAAGGTTTCGGAAGATACAGGCGTTGGAAATCCCAAAAAATCGAGCGCAGAAAAAGGTGAAGTTTTTGTGAAAGATGTTTGCCAGCGCATTGCCGACTATTTTATTGAACTGGCAGCATGCGATATCAACGATTTGTACGAGTAAGATTGTGCCCCGGTTAAGAAAGAATTGATTGCCCGATGTAATGGGTTACTGAAAAACGTTACCAATCCATCAACCAAATAAAAGAAAAATGAAATCCCGGGTTTCGGTATGACTTTTCATACGAATAGTGAAAAGAGATAAATGTCACTTTCTGCCGATACCGGAAAAATTATATTTGCAAATTACGATTACAAACAAATGTCATTCAAAAATGAGAAAATTGAATTTGATACTGCTTTTAACTGTTTTTCTGTTCGGTTCAGCAGTAGCCGACGAGGGAATGTGGCTCCCTTCATTAATTTATAAACTGAATATCAATACCATGCAGGAAATGGGCTGCAAATTAAGTGCTGATGATATTTACAGCCTTAATCACGCCAGCCTGAAAGATGCAGTAGTAGCTCTCGACCGTGGTTCGTGTACTGCTGAATTGGTTTCAAACGATGGATTGTTGCTTACCAACCATCATTGTGGTTTTGGTGAAATTCAGGAGCACTCAAGTGTGGAACATGATTATTTACAAGATGGTTTCTGGGCCATGTCTCGCGACGAAGAATTACCGAACCCAGGCAAAACTGTAACTTTCCTTTTGAGCGTGGAAGATGTTACGGACAAAGTTCTGGCAGAAGTTAACGACGAAATGAGTGAATCCGAACGCGAGAAAAAAATTAATGAAGTAGTCAACCGCCTGGAAAACGAAGCCAAAGGCGACACGCACCACGAAGTATATGTTCGCGATTTCTTTAATGCTAATCAATATTTCCTGTTTGTCACCGAAACGTTTAAAGATATTCGTTTGGTTGGTGCGCCTCCACAGGCTTTGGGTAAATTCGGTGGTGACACCGACAACTGGATGTGGCCCCGTCATACCAACGATTTTTCAATGTTCAGGGTTTATTGTGCACCTGATGGCACCCCCGCTGAATATTCAGAAGATAATGTTCCTTATCATCCCAAACATTTCCTCCCTATTTCGTTGAAAGGTGTCAATGAAGGTGATTTTGCAATGGTTATGGGATACCCCGGCAGGACCAATCGCTACAAAACATCATACGGTATTGACTATACTATGAAAGTAACTAACACTGCCCGGATTGAAGTTCGCGAGAAGAAACTCGAAATAATTTCGGCTTACATGGCCACCAGCCAGAAGGCAAAAATTCAGTATGCTTCAAAACACGCCAGCAGTGCCAACTACTATAAAAATGCGATCGGGCAGAATGAAGCACTGACCAAACTGCATGTACTCGATCAGAAACGTGAACTCGAAGAGCAGTTTACAACCTGGGTGGATGCCAACCCGGCACGCAAAGCAAAATACGGACAAGCTCTACCTCTAATTAGAGACGCTTATGCCCATGTTGACAATGACAAAGCTCGTGATTACATGGTAGAAGCTATATTGAGAGGTCCTGAAATTTTCATGTTTGCCAACAGCGCTCGACCACTTGCTGAGCTTTTAAAAGATCCTGCAAAAAATAAAGACAAAATAGAACGCGTGGTTGCAGCCATGAAAGAACATAGCGAAAGCTATTTTAAAGATTACAGTGCGCCAACTGATCAGAAATTAGTCGCAGCTCTTACCAAGATTTATGCGAAAGAAAATTCAGCAGAATATTACCCTGCTTTCATCGATGAGATTCTGAAAAAATACAAAGGCGATTACGAAAAATATGCCGCCAAAATGTTTCAAAAAACGGTATTTGACAGTGAAGAAGAATTAAATGCATTTCTTGACAACCCGACTCTGAAAGTACTGGAAAAAGATATGGCTTATCAGGCAGCTGTTGAAGTATTTGATAAATTCAGAGAAATTTCAATCAGACAAACGACAGAAGGCGAAAATCTGGTGAAAGGAAGAAGATTATTTGTTGCCGGCCTGATGGAAATGCAACCCAACAAGGTTTTCTACCCCGATGCTAACTCAACCATGCGCTTGACATATGGAAAAGTGATGGATTATGATCCCCGCGATGGTGTAACTTATAAATATTATACCACAACCGATGGTTATCTTGAAAAAGAAATTCCGGGTGATTATGAATTCGACGTGCCTCCACGCATGAAGGAATTGATTCTGGCTAAGGACTTTGGACAGTACGCCGATTCTGATGGACAACTGCATACCGACTTTATCACAAACAACGACATTACAGGTGGAAATTCTGGTAGTCCGGTAATCAACGGTGAAGGACAACTGATCGGTATTGCTTTTGACGGGAACTGGGAAGCCATGAGTGGCGACTTTGTTTTTGAACCGAACCTGCAACGTTGTATCAATGTCGATATCCGGTTTGTTTTGTGGGTAATCGATGTGTACGCAGGAGCAGGGCATCTTGTAGATGAAATGGAAATTATCAGATAATTTCAATTGAAGATATATTTGAAAACCTCGTCATTGGGCGGGGTTTTCTTTTTTTGTTTTGCTTATTTAAAAGATTACTCACTATTTTGTACTCATTACTATTCACAAACTAATTTGTAATCAAAAATGGCTCGGCCTAAAATAACAATTTATACTGATGGCGCAGCACGGGGAAATCCTGGACCGGGGGGTTACGGAATTGTAATGATGGCCGGAGAGCATAAAAAAGAATTATCAGAGGGCTACCGATTAACCACCAACAACCGAATGGAGTTGCTGGCCGTAATTGTGGCACTCGAAACATTGAAAATTCCGGGAAGTGAAGTGACCATTTATACCGACTCGAAATATGTGGCTGATGCTGTGGAAAAAGGCTGGGTGTTTTCGTGGGTACAAAAACGTTTCAAAGGGAAAAAGAATCCCGATCTTTGGTTGCGTTTTCTCGAGATTTATAAAAAACACCTGGTTAAATTTGTATGGGTGAAAGGCCATGCCAACAACCTGTATAACGAGCGTTGTGACGAGCTGGCCGTAGAAGCATCATTTAAACCAGATCTTTTGGATGATGCAGGATATAAACCGGAATAAATGAAACAGCTTGGTTTTTTAGTTTTGTTTTTTGCCATGTTTGCCTGCCAAAACAAAGTTGATTCTGACCAGAAAATGGACATGATAAAATACATAGACAGGAAAAGTGGAGAAATTCATACAGAGAACGTTCCAAACCAGGGAATGTTAAACTGGTTATATGGTGCGGGAAGTGGAAAGCTGGCGCTTCACCTTTTGTTCAAACGCAAACTCGTCTCATCAATGGGCGGCTGGTATATGAATACACAGCAATCGGCCAAACGAATTCCCGGTTTTATTGCTGAGCACAACATCGACATCACTGAATTTCAGGATGCCGACACCTTTAAAACCTTTAACCAGTTTTTTTATCGGAAACTCAAAGCGAATGTACGCCCGATCGGGGAACATCTGGTTTCGCCTGCTGATGGAAAAATACTGGTCTTCCCTACTCTGAATGATGTACAAACCTTTTTCATCAAAGGATCGGAGTTTACACTCGAGCGTTTTTTGCAAAATCCTGAACTGACTAAGAAATATTCTGACGGTTCCATGGCGATCGTTCGCCTGGCACCACCCGATTACCATCGTTACCATTTCCCTGCGTCGGGAATCGCTTCTGAATCCACAAAAATAAACGGTTATTATTACTCTGTTTCACCGCTGGCTCTGCGAGGCAGCCTCGAAATCTTTTGCGAAAACAAACGCGAATACTCCACTCTTGCAACCAAAGAATATGGCGATATTCTGATTATGGACGTGGGTGCAACCATGGTGGGTAGCATTTTCCAGACTTACTCACCCGGCCTGGTTAAAAAAGGTGATGAAAAAGGCTATTTTGCCTTTGGAGGTTCTACGCTGGTTCTTCTTTTTGAAAAAGGCAAAATCAGGTTTGATAAGGACCTGCTTACAAATACCCAAAAAGGAATGGAGACAACCATTCACATGGGTGAAGATATTGGCTTAAACTAATAAAAATCCCCTTAACAAACGATTTAAAACTTCAACTCCAACTGTTCATCTAACAATCTAAAAGTCATCCGGTGGTATTTAGTAGCGCCATATTTTTTTATGGCTTCCCGGTGTTTTTTTGTGGGGTATCCTTTGTTTCGGTTCCAGTCGTAATCGGGGAACTCCCGGTGAAGTTGCAGCATAAAATCATCACGGTATGTTTTTGCAAGCACCGAAGCCGCGGCAATGGAATAAAAGCGGCCGTCGCCTTTTACCATGCATGTATATGGAATTTTACCTTGCGTACGAAAACGATTCCCGTCAATTAATAAATGTTCGGGTTTGATCTTAAGTTTCTCTATTGCATGGTTCATTGCCATAAATGAAGCATTCAGAATATTTACCTCATCGATTTCGTGATTGTCGAGCATGGCCACTTCCCAGGCCAGAGCTTGTTCTTCAATTAAAGGACGGAGTTGATAGCGTTGTTTTTCGGTTAGTTGTTTGGAGTCGTTGAGCAAATCATTCTCAAAATCTGCAGGCAAAATCACCGCTGCTGCAAACACAGGACCTGCCAGGCAGCCACGCCCTGCTTCGTCGCAACCTGCTTCTATTGTATTTTCCTTGAAATAAGATAATAGCTTTTGTTTCTTCATCTTATAGTTGTGAGCTACGAGCCGTGAGCCTCGAGCTTGCTTATTTTTATTGCTGAACTGTTAAATTGTAAAATTGCCGTTCTGTTCAATGTGACTGGTTACTGCGACTGAGAACTGTTCACTGCAAAGCTTTTTCGACACTCATCCAAAGTAAACGTGCAGTTTCGTCCCAACTGAACTTATTTTTCTGAATAAAGCCTTTCTCAACCAACGATTGACGCAATTCTTCATCTTCGTAAACCTTTAACATCGCATCGGTGATCTGGTCAATTTTTATCGGATCGGCATACAACACAGCACTTCCACCCACTTCAGGCATCGAAGTAGTGTTTGAGCAAATAACCGGAATTCCCGCACTCATTGCTTCCACGATCGGGATACCAAATCCTTCGAAAAAAGGGACAAAAGTCAGTGCCAAAGCGCCACCAAAAATATCATGTAGTTCCTTCGTACTCACACGGCCGGTAAAAACTACGTCGCTTTTATAACGCATGTTTTCGTAGGTCTCAAAAATATCGCCTGTTTTATGCATCTCTCCCCCAACAATTACCAGTTTTGTATCGCTGCCATGTACACTTTTAAAAGCATCGAAAGCACGAAGCAAGCCATTCACATTTTTTCGGGGATGCAGGGCACCAACAAAAAGAAAATACCCGGCATCCATGGTATACTTGTTTCGAACCTCTTTGATCTCCTTCTCTGAAATGGGCTCAAAAATCTGGTTAATCCCATCGTAAACCACATCGATCTTATCATAGTCAACTTTAAACGACCGCGTAATATCTTCTTTTGAATAAAAGGATACTGTTGCGATCCGCCTGGCAATTCGTGCAAATTTTGGGAAGTAATAATTATAATACTTTGCTTTCAGCCATGGAAGATCGTCGGGGCGGTGTACAAAGTTGATGTCGTGGATCACACCCAGTTGCGGAACTTTAGTGCGCAGCGACAAATAACCATCGGGAGAAAGAAAGAGATCCACCTTATACTTTTTTAGTATCCGGGGAATCTGAAACTCAAACCATAAATACCATAATACCGGATGCCTCGTTGGAGGTCCGATTACTATTGGCTTAACATTTTCAGCAAAAATATAATCAGGATTGTAAGGCCGGTCGAAAATAAAAATAAATTCATGTTCCGGGTGATCCAAAGTCATACGCTTTAATGTTTCATACGTAAACCAGCCGATACCTTCGAGCTTTCCTTTTAAGAGTAAACGGGTATTTACCGCAATTACCATCGAATTTTGTATTGTAGTTTGGGTAAATGTACAAAGAATGTGTTTATTTTTAGTGAGGCACGCTATCCAATATTTAGTACTTTTAGACGTTGTAATGCAAAAGAAAACCTGACGTTTTGAAGCGCAAATTTGTAACCAACCTGATTTTATTGCTTTTTCTGAATTTGCTGATCAAGCCTTTCTGGATCTTTGGGATTGACCGGACTGTGCAAAACCTGGTCGGCAATGAAAGCTATGGTTTGTATTTTGCGCTTTTCAATTTCTCGATGTTGCTGAATATCCTGCTCGATGTGGGGATCACCAATTACAACAACCGCAACATTGCCCAGCATCAGTTTCTTTTGCCCAAACACCTGTCGAACATTATCGGACTGAAATTTATGCTGGCTGGGGTGTATGCTGTTTTCACTCTGGGAATCGCTGCCATAATTGGATACAACCGCGTACAGTTTCACCTGTTGTTCTTTTTGATTTTAAACCAATTTCTGATTTCATTCACACTTTACCTTAGGTCGAACATCAGTGCCCTTCACTTGTTCCGAACCGACAGCCTGATCTCGGTACTCGATCGCAGCCTCATGATCATAATCTGCAGCGTTTTACTTTTTACTCATATTTTCCCCATTGAATTTACCATTAATTGGTTCGTTTATGCACAAACCATAGCTTATGTGGCAACTACTTTAATCACCCTACTGGTGGTGCTGCAAAAATCAGGGAAAATAAAAGTAAAGATCGATCCTGTATTTTTCAGGGTGTTCCTCAAAAAATCCTATCCCTATGCACTGCTCATTTTGCTGATGTCATTTTACAACCGGATCGATTCTGTGATGCTGGAACGTTTACTTCCACACCCCCTGGGAAAAGAACAGGCAGGTATTTATGCACAGGCTTTTCGTTTGCTCGATGCTATTTCCATGTTCGGAGCTTTGTTTGCCGGATTACTTCTCCCGATCTTCTCCCGGATGATTAAGAAAAAAGAAGAGGTGGGGCAAATTGTAAAACTGTCGTTCACCCTTCTGATTGTTCCGGCTATTATTATTGCTGTTTCAAGTTTGTATTACAGCCATGAAATTATGGACCTGTTGTATCATGCAACCACCGATGCTTCTGCTAATATTTTAGGAATATTAATGATTGGATTTACCGGAATTGCCACAACTTATATTTTCGGATCGCTTCTTACTGCCAATGGAAGTTTGAAACAACTGAATATTATGGCTTTTATGGGAATGGTACTAAACGTTATTTTAAATCTTGTTTTGATTCCACGGTTCCAGGCACAAGGTTCAGCTGTTGCCAGTTTGATTACACAAATTTCCACCGGAGTGGCTCAATTGATTCTTGCGTTGTACATTTTTAAACTGAAACCCGGAATTCCTTATATCTTTCAATTGCTTATATTTATAGGAGTGGTGGTAGGATTTGGCTACTTTTCAAAACAACTGGAAAACTGGATCAGCGGCTATCTTGCCATGATTGCTGCATCAGTGTTGTTTGCGGTTTTGCTTCGTCTATTTAATTTGAAAGATCTCTATCAAATAATCCGAGCCGAATAACAATGAGCAATCCTTCCATCGAAGAATTACAAAATAATGATGAATATGAATTGATCGTTGAGCTTCATCACTCACAAATCAAAGAGTTTGTCATATCACGTTTTACGGAAAATAATCTCTTGATTAAAATCTTTATGTATTACCAAGTGATTATGGTCCTGCTTGGTATTTTTATTCTCACCAGAGGTATAGTACTCTCCTATCGCGGCATTTCGGAACCTCTTTTTTATTCACTTGGAGCGCTGGCATTTAGTTTTACAATTTTGGTTCCTATTCACGAATTGTTACATGGAATATCAATCAAATTAACCGGTGCAAAAAAAGTCCATTATGGAGCTTATTTACGGAAATTTATCTTTTATGCCGAAGCAGATCGTCATGTGATGAATCGTAAACAATTTGCGTTGGTGGCTCTCACACCACTAATTATCATTAAAGTGGTGACTTTGGTTGGAATAATCGTATTCTGGCATTCAGTCTGGATCTATTTCTTCGGAATGGTCATGGCGGTTCACAGTTTATTTTGTGCCGGCGACATCGGGCTATTATCTGTGTTCTATGCGGATGGCTATGCGGACAGATTCACTTTTGATATTAAAGCAGAGAGGAAAAGCTATTATTACCAACGAAAAAATACCTGAAAAATGGACAAAAAAAGGCAGCTTCTACAAGCTGCCTCAAAGCCATGAAAACAATTAAACAATGTTCAGAAAACAGAAAACTAGAAACAATTAAATAGTCATAATATCTTTTTCTTTAGCTGCTACTAAAGAATCAACTTTCTTATTGTATTCGTCAGTCATCGTTTGCACCACTGCTTCTGCGTCTTTTTCAAGATCTTCAGAGAGGCCATCTTTTTGAAGCTTTTTCAAGCTATCATTAGATTCTTTACGAGCTCCTCTAATACTAATCTTAGCAGTTTCGCCTTCGTGATGTGCCTGCTTTACCAAATCTTTTCTTCTTTCTTCAGTAAGAACCGGAATATTGATTCGGATTATTTCACCGTTATTATCCGGATTAAATCCCAAATTTGCTGCCATTATTGCTTTTTCAATAACCGGGATCATTTGCTTTTCCCAAGGTTGAATGGCAATGGTTCTGGGATCTGGTGTACTTACATTAGAGACCTGGTTCAACGGCACCTGACTTCCATAATATTCAACATGAACGCTGTCTACCATTGTTGGAGATGCTTTTCCTGCTCTAACGTGAATCAACTCCTTTTCGAGGTGCGTTACCGCAGCCTCCATCTTCTCCTTACAAACATCTAGAACAAAATCTACTTCTTCCTGCATGAGTTAAAACACTGATTTTCCAACCGTGGACTGTTGACAAATATAGAAAAAATATATATACCGGAAAATTTTTTAAATAATTTATTCCCTTTTCAAATAATTCAAAATCAGTTATGCACAATGGTTCCAATCGGGTCACCATTCATAACTTTCTGTAAATTACCTTTTTCATCCATATTGAAGACAAGAACAGGCAAATTGTTTTCCTTACATAAAGTAGTGGCAGTTAAATCCATTATCCTGAGATTCCGGTTATAAATCTCATCAAAAGTTATACTATCAAATTTTGTAGCATTCGGATCCTTTTCAGGGTCAGCAGTATAAATCCCGTCAACACGTGTTCCTTTTAGCATTACGTCTGCTTCAATTTCAATTCCACGAAGTGCACTGGCAGTATCTGTGGTAAAATACGGATTACTTGTACCGGCAGAAATAATTACAACTTCACCATTCGATAACAATTCTACAGCCTTATCTTTTGAATAGTATTCACCAATGGGTTCCATTCGGATAGCCGTAAGAACCTTTGATTTAACGCCTGCATTAAGCAAAGCTGAATTCAGAGCCAGACTGTTGATAACCGTTGCCAGCATTCCCATTTGATCTCCTTTAACCCGGTCGAAACCTTTGGCTGCTCCGCTTAAGCCACGAAAGATGTTACCTCCTCCAATAACAATCCCAACCTGAACGTCTGCATGTACCAGTGCAGCAATTTCTTCGGCATAATCATTCAGTCTAAGCTGATCAATCCCGTACTGTTGCTCCCCCATAAGTGATTCGCCGCTGAGTTTTAATAAAATCCGTTTATATTTTGCCATGTATTTCGATTTTTACTTACACAAATATAACATAGTTTTTACGGAAAAAATAAAGCCAACTGCTATCCTGCAGTTGGCTTATTTTTCTTTGCTGTCTTAAAATTACCCTTCGAATACGGGTTATAAATTCTATAAAAAAACTGTTAGTAACGAAGGGCAAAAGTCGTTCTTTTTTCTTGGGCTATCAATGATGAATATCAGTAATAGTTCATGTAAAAGCCCTAATCCAGTTTAACAAAATACACTTATTAAACAAATCTAACTCAAAACAAAATTATGTTTTCTCAAAGAACTTCAATTCCATCTTTTTTACATAATTCAATTGAAAGTTCACTCAACTTGTACTTTTGAATTTTCCCACTAGCAGTCATCGGAAATTCATCAATAAAAAAAATGTATTTAGGAATCTTAAAACGTGCTATATTTCCGCGGCACGCATCAAGCACTTCTTCTTCCGACAGTTTTTGTCCTTTCTTCAGTTTAATAAAAGCCCCCACAGCTTCACCATATTTTTTACTCGGCACTCCCACTACCTCAACCGTTTCAATCTGCGGCAGTCGATAAAGAAAATTCTCAATTTCACGCGGGTAAATGTTTTCTCCTCCCCGGATAATCATATCTTTTATCCGACCTGTAATTCGGTAAAAACCCTGTTCGTTTTGTATTGCCAGATCACCCGAGTGTAACCAGCCATTTTCGTCAATTGCTTTGGCAGTTGCTTCCGGATTTTTATAATAACCTTTCATCACATTGTAGCCACGACAGCATATTTCTCCCTGTTCCCCTTGCTTGCAGGTATTCCCGGTTTCAGGGTCCACAATTTTTACTTCCACATTGGGGTATTCAAAACCTACCGTTGTAGCTCTAACTTCGGGTGAGTTATGAGTTCTGGTGGCCGTCATTCCGGGAGAAGATTCAGTAAGACCATATACAACAATAATGTCTTTCATGTTCATTTTGTCCATTACCTGCTTCATGGTCTCGATCGGGCAGGGCGCACCCGCCATTATTCCGGTACGCAATGAAGTTAGATCAAACATGTCGAACATTGGATGATTCAACTCTGCAATAAACATGGTAGGAACACCATAAAGTGCAGTACATTTTTCCTTTTGAACCGAAGCAAGAACCATTAGCGGATCAAAATCTTCGGTGAAAACCATTGTGGCGCCATGTGAAATTACAGCACAAACTGCCAGTACCGTTCCAAAGCAATGAAACAAAGGAACACAAATCAGCAAACGTTCATCCTGAGTATATTTCATGCATTCTCCCGTGGCAAATCCATTATTCAGAATATTGTGGTGTGAAAGCATTACGCCTTTGGGAAAACCTGTAGTGCCCGAAGTATATTGCATATTAATCACATCGTTACAGGACAGGGTTTCCTTGATACTTTCAAGTTCAAGATCATCAACATGGCTGCCGAGAAGCATCAATTCAGCAGTGTTATACATTCCCCTGTGCTTTTGTTGTCCGATAAAACAAACATTCTGAAGTTCAGGAAATCTTTTGCTGCGCAATTGTCCGCGGGGTTGCGTTTTTAATTCAGGAACAAGTTCGAAAACCATTTGCACATAGTCGCTATCCCGATAACCATCTACGAGAAACAAGGTATGGATATCTGCATTCTGCAGCAGATACTCCAGTTCACTGAGTTTATAATTAGTATTGATGGTAACCAGAACGGCACCAATCTTGGCTGTGGCAAACATTAAAGCTGTCCAGTCGGGAACATTTTTAGCCCAAATTCCAACTTTGTTACCAGGACGAATTCCGATAAACAGCAATCCCTTTGCCAATTGATCCACCCTGTCGTTAAATTCGGAATAGGTAAAACGCAAATTACGGTCAGGATACACCACACATTCCTGATCAGGGGTTTCGAAGGCCCACTTTTCAAGCATCTGCCCCAGCGTATAATCTAGTAGTTGCATATTATCCTTTTTTCTTTAGATAGGTGTATAAATTACTGCCAGAAGTTTGGCTGCCTGTTCATTGGCAGCATGAACATTATGTGCCACTACAGAGTCGAGATAAATGCTGTCGCCTTCACTAAGGATATATACTTCCTTACCGTAATTAATCTCAACATTTCCCTGCATAACAAAAATGAACTCTTCACCTTCATGCGACGAAAGCTTGTAATCTGAGTCTTTTGCAGGCTCAATTTCCACAATAAAAGGCTCCATGTGACGCCCAGCTTTGTCTTGTGCCAGCGAGAAAAAGTTTAGGTGTTCGCGTACTTTAGCATCCTTTGTTGAAAAACTAAACCCAGACTGCTCTTCTCCTTTTCGAACAACAGCAGGTCCAATCTTTTCCTGGTCATCGAGAAAAGTACCGATTCGAACATCAAAGGCCCGGGAAATCCGAATCAAATGCCCCAGGGAAGGTATAGCACCCTTTTCTTCAATCAGCTCCAGCTGAGCCGGGTCAAGGTTGGCATGCAGAGCCAGATCTTCTCTCGATATTTGTCTGAACTCCCTAAAATCCTTGATCTTCTTTCCTATTTTTACTCTATTCCTCATTGAATGTCTGTTTTTTTAGATTCATATTTAACCGGTCCGAAAATTATTACATCTTTTTCAGGAGCCATGAACAAAAAAGTGCAAAATCGGAATCACTCCCATTTTGTAAGATGTAAAAATAAAGCTTTGACCCGAATCAGAAAAAGTACACACGACTGTTTGTTAACAGCAGCAAAAAGAAAAGGTGCCTTTTGAGCACCTTTCACTTTATTTTTTATCCAATTAAATCCATTTAATGTATTTGAAATCCTGTCGATGCGGCAGGTTCTCGTTTTTCGGGAACAGGCGGAAACTGTATTTAAATGATCCCGGATGATCAGGACGAACGATATAGCTGTATACGCAAAGATTATCTTTACATCCTTGTGCCTCGAATTCCCACGCTTGAAATATTTTTTCATCGTCCTCCTCACCATTCTCGGTAATTACCAGTTCTAATCCAACTTCAGAAGCTTTTAACCCGTTAAGATCGACCCTGACTTTTATAGGATATTCATTACCCATAACCAAACGGGTAGTAAAACCTTCCACCATCTCAACTTTTTTCACTTCTATTCCATCCCATTTACTGCTGATATAATCTTTCCATTCAGCCAAATCTCTTGCTAACTGATAGTTGTTCGAAATAATTTTCTGAGATCGTTCATACTGCGGATTGTAGTAACGATCCTGGTAATCCCTGATCATTCGGCCCGTAGTAAAGTTTGGTGCTACCTGCGAAATGGTATTTTTAATATAACCAACCCATTTTTCAGGAACATCTTCCGAGTTGCGTTTGTAATATGCCGGAACCACTTCTTCTTCCAAAATATTATAGATGGTCTCAGCATCAAGCTCATCCTGGAAGTCCTGTACATCATAAGCTCGCTCTGCCGGAAGCGCCCAGCCTGCATTTTTACGGTAACCTTCGACCCACCATCCGTCTAAAACAGAGAAGTGCAAGGTTCCGTTCATCACACCTTTTTCTCCACTGGTTCCCGATGCTTCAAGCGGACGGGTTGGAGTATTCATCCAAACATCGACACCCTGCAACAGCATTTTTGCCAGGTTCATATCGTAATTCTGAACAAAAAGGATTTTTCCCCTGAATTCAGGCTGCTTCGAAACTTCTACAATGTGTTTGATCAGGTCCTGACCGGCTTTATCGGCAGGGTGTGCTTTCCCGGCAAAAATAAACTGCACCGGACGATCCGGATTGTTAACGATTTTCGCCAAACGATCGAGATTACGGAACAGCAAATGCGCCCTTTTATAGGTTGCAAAACGTCGTGCAAAACCGATTGTCAGTACGTTCGGATTTAATTTTCCGAGCACCTCAGTAATCAGTTTTGGGTTTTCGTGACGTTTAATCCAGTTATTTGCAAAACGTTGTTTAATATAATTGATCATTCTTAAACGTAGTGTCTTGCGCAGCTCCCAGATTTCAGAGTCAGGAACATTATAAATGTTTTTCCAAACATCGAAATCAAGCTGATTGACGGGGAAATGATCACCAAAATATTTTTTATGAATCTGTTTCCATTCGGGAGCCGTCCAGGTTGGATAGTGAACTCCGTTGGTAACATATCCTATTTCAAGTTCTTCAACCAAAAATCCTTTATACAGGTTTTTCAGCACTTCTTTACTAACATCGCCATGCAACATACTTACTCCGTTAATTCCCTGCGAAAGGTTGCTGGCCAGGTAACTCATGTTAAAATGATCTTCTTCTTTTGAAGCTTTTCCAAGCATATCAAACTCATCCCAGCTCAGTCCGAGTCTCTCGGGGAAAATATTCATATAGTGGCGGAACATGTCGTTGTGGAACGAATCATGGCCGGCAGGTACCGGTGTGTGTGTAGTAAATACGGTAGATGCCGTAACTACTTCTTTTGCCTCGGCATATGTCAGTCCTTTTTCGCTGATGAGGTCCATCATACGTTCTACACCAATAAAAGCTGCATGACCTTCGTTACAGTGGTAAATATCCGAGTTGTAACCCAATTTTTTCAAGGCTTTTATACCACCTAATCCGAGCAGCATTTCCTGTTTCAAACGGTTTTCGTTATTCCCGCCATATAAATGGTGTGTAACAAAACGGTCTTCGTCGCTGTTTCCGATGTGATCGGCATCAAGCAGGTAGAGTCGCACTGCTCCTACATTTACCAGCCAAACACGCGCAACGATATTTCGTCCCGGGTATTCCACCTCAACTTTTACCCAATTACCATCTTTATCCATTGCAGGCTGAACAGGCACTTTTGTAAACTGCTGGGCTTCATAATTGGCCATTTGCTCGCCGTATAAATTCAAAGTCTGCTTGAAATATCCGTAACGATATAAAAGTCCAACGGCAACCAGCTTTACTTTTGAATCGCTGGCTTCTTTTAAATAATCGCCTGCAAGAATTCCCAAACCTCCGGAAAATATTTTAAGACTGTCGTGCAAGCCATACTCCATACTGAAATATGCCACTTCAGGACTTGCCAGTGTTTGTCTGTCTTCGAGATATTTTTTCAGATCAGCATAAACGCGGTGCATTTTTGCCACAAAGGCCTCATCATTCTTCAGCTCAGTAAATCGGATATAACCTACTTTATCGAGCAATACGATAGGGTTGTGCTCACATTCTTCCCAAATTTCGGAATCGATGTACTGAAATAACTCGCGAGCCTCAGTATTCCAAACCCACCAAAGGTTTTTCGAGATTTCGCGAAGCGGTTTTAATGTTTCAGGCAGATTTGATTCTACACTAATTCTTTTCCATTCCGGCTCTTCCACAACCGGTGTTTGTATGTATCTGATTCTTTCGTTTGCCATTTCTCTTATTTTAAAATAAATTTAAATCCTGATCAGTCGATTCAGCTTAACTAAAAAATAATCAAACTGATAGCTCTAAATCAGGCAGCAAAAATAGTTTTTCGTTTTTGTATTGTGTGTTTTTAAACACAATTTTATTTAGAATTTAATGTAGTATTCCAATTGGTTGTATTACTTCCTTTTCGATATCGATTTCTTCATTTTAGAAGATTTCTGAAGCCTGTCGATATCGGCTTCCAATTTACGCAGACGAATATCTTTTTCCTCGATAATCCGTTGTAAAATAGCAATCTCCGACTCAGTCTGATTTTCCGGAATTACTGAATTCAGCCGGATTTTGAAGTCGCTAAGTATATTCATATAATTTATAAATGCTTCATATGGAGTATCAAAAGGATTTTTTGAGCGATCGGAATTGGCTCCCGAAGAATGTTTGGTCGACATATTAAAAAAGTGATCGCTGGACTGAAGATAATTCCAGTCTCTCAACAAATCCTTATTGTTGCAACGCAACATGCGTGAGTTTAGTTCATACAATTTCCTGAAAGCCTCTTTTTGCATACCGTTCCCGAGCCAGGCTGTCAGATCTCTTTCCTCATCAGCCCAGGAAATAATCTCGGGAGCACTTACTGCCGAAATTGGCTGAAGCTGAGCTACTACTTCCGAAGGTGTGGCAAACTGAAGCTGATTATCAGTTATAACCTGATATGCAAATGCCGCCAGAAAACTGAAAATTCCGCTTTCCGCTTTTTGGCGTTCGCCAAAGGCTTCGTAACTAAGAAACAGATTTACAACCTCTTCACGCGTACCCAGACTTTTTATCCAGCCAATAAATTTTTCTGCAGTTAAAGGAAATTCCGACCAGTTTGTGTTCGAAAAGCGAAATCCAATATCATCACTCAGTTTAAAATTTCTCATCAAAATCTTCAATCTTGGATTGATTGCATTCACATACAGATAGTTCGGACTTTTCCAACCCAGCACCTGTGTTGCACCTTCGGTTAACATGGCTGAGAAGCCCATTTTTGCCACCTGCTCACCAATCAAATCAGAATAGATCATTTCAGTATTTTTGAAGACACGCGGTTTATGACCAAATAGTCCAAAAATACGTTCATCGTGCTGCCGTACCTGTTCACGAAAGGTTTCCGGATCCTGAAGTGAAGACAGTGAATGAGAGTACGTTTCTGATAAAAATTCACAGCTTCCGGTTTTTGCCAGTGTTTTAAATGAATCAATTACTTCAGGAGCATACAATTCAAATTGCTCGAGTGCGGTTCCGGTTATGGAGAAGGCTACCCGAAAACGGCCATTTGTTTTTTCAATCAAATCCAGGATCAGTTTATTGGTAGGCAGGTAACTTTTAAGAGCCACTCTGCTCATCACGGCATCATTCGAATAATCATCGTAGTAATAATGATCATTCCCGATATCGAAAAACCGGTATCGTCGGTGCCTGAAAGGCTGATGCACCTGGAAGAATAGACATATTGATTTCATCTGTTTATAGTCGTTTATTTTTTATGGTAACAGACGGAACTCCCATGATTATAATCTGGGCTTGTGTGAAAATCTTTCTCATGGTCGTTTCATTTGCTCAATTCTCGTTTTTTAAGTTAAAAGGGCTTCGTAAACTTCCTTTACGTTTCTGGCTGCATTCACCCAGCGTAAATTGTCCACTTCATTCTTCCCCTCCTGTTTAAAATGTTCGGAAAGAGAAGGATAGTTCAAAATCCCGTAGATGGAATCGGCCATAGCATAAGTATCCCAGAAGTCAATCTTAATAGCGTGTTCCAACACTTCGGAAACACCCGACTGGTTAGAAATAATTACCGGAACGTTAAATTGCATCGCTTCCAGCGGAACGATTCCAAAAGGTTCTGAAACTGATGGCATTACAAAAACGTCAGTCATCCGGAAAAGCTTCGAAATATCACTCCCCTTTAAAAATCCTGTAAAATGAAAACGGTCGGCTATTCCCAATTCGGCTATACGACTGATCATTGCATCGTGCATATCGCCACTGCCGGCCATTACAAAACGCACATTATTCATTTTTCGAAGTACAAGGTTGGCTGCCTCAATAAAGTATTCCGGACCTTTCTGCATCGTGATTCTCCCCAGAAAAGTTACTATTTTTTCGTTAAAACCTTTATGTGGAAGTTCGGTATTTTCTTCTTCCACGGGTTCAACTGCATTGTAAACCGTTACTACTTTTTTCGGATCGATCCCATATTTATTGATAACAGTATCACGGGTTAAATTACTTACTGTTATCACTTTATCAGCAGCTTCCATCCCGTCGCGTTCAATAGAATAAACTGTTGGATTGACAGAACCGCCACTTCGATCGAAATCTGTAGCATGCACATGAACAACCAGTGGTTTTCCACTCAGTTTTTTGGCTGCCATTCCTGCAGGGTAAGCCAGCCAGTCGTGTGCATGGATAATATCAAAATTATTCTGGGCCGCAATTATCTCAGCGACCAAGGCGTAATTTTTAATTTCCTGAATCAGGTTTGCTCCATATGTTCCGCTGAATTCAATTTTAAATCCCTCATCGGTTTCAATAAACCGCGATTTCCGAGGAAGTTTTTTACTTTTAGCCGCCCAGAACTCTTCTTCATTCATATATGGAACAATGAGTGAATCGACTTCAAAATATTCCATCGATTTCTCCGTATCTGCAAATTGAAAGTTTTTAACCCCGATAGGAATCTGGTTTGCACCGATCAGTTTTACTTCTGATTGATCTTCATCACCAAAAGCTTTGGGAACCACAAAAATCACCTGCATGTTTTTGAGTTCAGTCAGCCCGTGAGTCAGCCCGTAACAGGCTGTGCCCAATCCTCCTGAAATATGCGGGGGAAATTCCCATCCAAACATTAAAACTTTCATCTCCTTATTTTTCTATTCGTTGTATCTTCGGATCAGGTCGAGTGCCCGAATAACACCAGCCACACTCCAGGCTTGTGAAATAGCGCCTTTGGCTAAATGTGGCGGATTTCCATCATACATTTCCGACATAGTACCTACACAATGTTCGGTTATCTCTTCCTCGAAACTTTCGAGAATTTGTTTTACAAAAGGTAAACCACCTCTTTTATGAATTTTTAGATATCCTTCAACAAAAAACTGGATCAACCACGGATAAACAGCTCCCATGTGTACAACCATTTCCCGTTCCTCCGGGTTTCCTTTTATTGTTCCTTTATAACGTAAATTATCTGGTGATAAAGAACGAAGTCCACGATTGGTCAGTAATTTTTTCTTAGCGACTCCCAGTATCAGTTTTTGTTGTTCTTTCGAAAGCGGGCTGTAATCGAGAGCTACGGCAATGACCATATTCGGCCTAACCGACCAGTCAGCCTGATTATTGTGAACCAGATCAGCTACACAGCCATGTTCTTCGCTCCAAAACGTATTTAAAAAAGAATGTGCCACTTTTTCTACCATGTTTTTCCAGGTATCGATAAATTCCTGATCACCGGCCATGTCGGCCAGATCAAGACTAAAACATATGGCATTGAACCAAAGCGCATTTACTTCCACCGTCTTCCCTGCACGTTGTACCACCGGAGCGCCGTTTACATAGGAGTCCATCCAGGTAAGCGCCGTTTTTTCCTTTTCAGCTTCAATCAGTCCATCACTGGTCATGTGAATATACTCGTGGCTGGAATCTCGATATGCTTCCAGAATCCGCTTGATAGCTGATCCGTAAGTTTTCCACATTAATTCAGGTTTTCCTTTGTGTTTATAATGTTGCTGAAGCACCCAAATGAACCACAGCGAAGTATCTGCCGCATCGTAGGTAAATACTTTTTCTCCCGGTCGATCAGGGAAAAAACCATCGTTAAAGAATTTAAGGTACGAATCAAGAATAATATCACA
>Ga0116152_10001526_pt1 | contig 19010 bp, 10 predicted proteins | sample AD_UKC119_MetaG_FD_89894 | JGI IMG/M metagenome (GOLD analysis project Ga0116152, IMG submission 89894) | Active sludge microbial communities of municipal wastewater-treating anaerobic digesters from Hong Kong - AD_UKC119_MetaG | ecosystem: Engineered > Bioreactor > Anaerobic > Digestate...
AAGTAACATTTAATACCGAACGAGGTAAAAAAGGACTTAACGCTGTTAATGTTGAAGTAATAGAATAACAAAGAGAAACCAGAGGCCACTAAATACTAGTGGCCTTTTTTAATTTAAATTATTACATGCTTATAATAACCATAAAACCTGGGGAACATATTGAACGTGCAATTAAAAGGTACAAAAACAAGGTAAGAAAGACCAAGCAGGTACAACAATTGAGAAGTAATCAATATTTCACCAAAAAATCTCAAGCTAGAAGAGAGGAAATAGCCAAGGCTAAGTACAAGGAAGATTACGAGCGATTGAAAGAGTTGTAATTGCCATAACCAGGCTTAATGTTTTACTGCTCTATGGATAGTAATAATCTTATTTTTGTTTTTTTGAAAGAATACATGTTACATATTTAATAAGTGTTAATTGAAGCAGGGGCTAGTCTGAAGAATGATTGTGAGACCTCAAACCTTAAAACCTCTACATTTCTGTAGAGGTTTTTTGTCTTGTAAGGTATATAGATGAAGTAAGGGGATTATTGGCTTTCAACTTCAATGGCGCCAAGGCTTGGCTTGTTTCCTATAGGGTTTCCTAATATGTCTTTGCCTGGGTTTAGGGAAGGAAGTATTCCGGTTTCATCCTTTGGAAGTAGGGGAATGTCTATTCCTTTGCCTTTTACTAAATCGATGTTTTTAGGAATATAGGCTTCAATATTCAAGCTACCATTATGTTCAAATCCTGGATCTCCAAAAATAGGATTTGCATCTTCTATTCCGGTTTCTTTTGGCCAATTGTCTTTGCGGAGGAATAAATTATTTTGAAAGAAGATGTTCTTATCTAAATCTCCATTTTTTGTTTCTGGCTTGTATTGGTCTCCCAACACCATTTTTGTTTTCCCCTGTAGATAAAAAATATTGTTGGCAATTAGAATACCGCTACTTGTGTTATCTAGGGCCATTTTTGAAACAATTGTAGCATCTGTAACTATGGTATTGTTGTAAATATAAGAGTTTACAGGGCCTTTTCTTTTTTTGTTATTGCCTTGATAACCACTTAACCACAATGTTTTACCTTCTTGAAAAGCACCATGAACCCCTTTTATTCGGTACCCATCATTTATACTCAGGTTGTAACGGTAGGCGCAGTTGTAATTATTCCCCAGAATTTCACAAAATCCACCTGCATTGTAGGCGCTTATATTGTATTGTAAAACAATGTTATCGCAATTGAAATCAATGTGTGCCCCTGCCGAATCTCCTGGGCCATTGGCATATAGAAAACGGTTTTTTTCTATTAGAATCCTAGAGCTTCCCCAGGTCCAAAGTCCGCTACCGCGACCCCATTTTCGGGAATCATCATTACTTCCGGAGTTGGTTACAATATTGTCGTGAACATGAACATCTTTTACTTCGGACATTTGAATACCAGGCCCCCCGGTTAACTTAATAAGATTGTTATAGATTTTAAGAGCGCTAATATTCTGGTTCATTCCCGTTAGCTTAATTCCTGTATGGGAAACATTTTCAACCTGGCAACTGTTTATATTGATGTTTTCAATAGGTGTGTTTGGGGTTGTACTTATAACCCTAATGCCCCAACCATAGTGTTGTGTTCCATTGGCCGTTTTTACTTCATCTTTGCCTCTTTTAAAACCTTCATTTTCATAAAAGATATCAAATATGTTAAGTCTTGATAGGGTGATGTCTTGTGTTTTGTTTTCATCGGAATTCACTATTAAAACGCCACATCTCATGGTGTGGGTGGTTTCGGAAGTGGAATCGAACCCATTTCCCGTTATGGAAATATTTGATAACGAGATATAACTGGAGCCCTTAATATAAATTCCATTAGGCTTGCTTTTAAAGTTTATAATGGCAGGCGTGTTTTCATCTAAAGTGTTCCAAGGAATAGAGGTTATTACTATGGGTGCCATGGGCGATCCATGTTTATTAACCAATAGAAGCGTGCCTTTATACTCTTGGCCATGGGCTAAAAATAACCTGTCGCCGGACGAAAAATGTTCTTTTGAAGCCCGTTCTAGGGTTTGAAAAGCCTGTTCCTTGGAATTTCCCAAATTGTTGTCGTTCCCTCTTAAGGGGTGTACATAGTAGTCCTTAGCAAATAACAGATTTTGAAATAAAGCAACTAAGAGAAATAAAACAATTTTAGGCATTAGGTGTATAGGTTTAATTAACGATCATTTTAAATGAATGAGAATACCCATTGTTGGTTATTTTAAAAAAATAGAGGCCTTTTTCAAATTTTGACACATCAATTTGAGCCGATTGAGATTGTTTGTTCCCAAGGATTTGTCGGCCATTTAAATCATAGATGTCTAGGGTATAATAGGGTTCATTGGTTTTAATATGAACGGAATGCTTAGCTGGATTGGGATACAGGTAAAATGCTTTTTCCAGCCTACTTTTTCTGACTCCTAAAGTTGCAGACGATTTATATACGCGAACGTAATCTACAAGGGCATCAGACAATGTTCCTATGGGCTGGCTTAGAAAATCCCCATCGGCAAAGCTGGCTCCAACAGATAGCCACAGCCATTCCGGCACTTGAGGAACCACGGGGTAACCATTGGAATCTACGGTAAAAGGCAGTGGGTTGTTTGCGTTGGTAGATTGAACTTTTACACCGTCATAGTAAATATCCATGCCGGTAGGTGTCCAATGCAAGCCAAAAACATGATAGCCACTGTGGATGTTTGGGGTATTGTACGGGATGGTGTGGCTTTTATGATAAGTTCCATAGCCATCAAAATGAACAACAGCTTTAGTGGTGTTGGTTACCCAAGCCGATTCAAAAATATCGACTTCTGCACCGTCTGCACCCGAATTATCTATATTGGATTGATTGTGCCCTTGCAACCAAAAAGCAGTATGGTTGCCTTTTGAGGTTTCGGCAATTTGAATTCTGGCCTCGAGGAAACCATACGTTGGCTCATATAAGCTCCTGCTTTCCACACTACCGCAATACATGGTATTACTGTCAACTTTAGTTCCTCTCAAAACTAAATTTCCTGAACCATCCAAAAAGGCATTGTCTTCAACCCACCACCAATCATCAACACCTAGGTTTGGTCTGGCGGCTCTATGCGTATTGCTTATTGTAATAAGCCATTTTAAAGGATTGATGCTCGTGTCGTTAAATTCATCGCTAAAATCCAAATTCCAGTTTCCTGAAATCCCTAAAGGTTGAGCGTTTATAGGCGTGTTGGAATCTATAAAACTTGAAGGACTGCCGCTTTGTTTGGCAAGATAAACATTGTCAATTCTTAAAGGTCTGTTGCCAGACGCCTTGAAAAAAACCAGTCTTACTTGGGTAATGGATGCGGGTACGGTAAACGTGAATGTGCCAAACATCCATTGATCTGGGGTTGTGTCTAAAACAAGATTGCCATACACGGCAGCACTATTTTCATCTTTGGCTCTTACATTCATGGTATAATTACCAGACCCGCTAACCCACCGGTAGTTAAAGGCCACCACGTAGGTTTCCATAGGTTCCAGATCCAAAACTTGATATAATGACCCTTCGCCATTATTAACATTACCAACCAGAGAATTTGTTTGGTCATCTGTAAGAACCTGGTTATTGTAACCAAGCCATGCGTCTGGATTCCCAGTTTGAAAATTTCCATTTTCAATGATGTTTTGAGCTTGCCCTATTGAGACAATTAGTGAGAATAAAAATATAAAGCTTCTCATGGTTGTAGTTTGTTATTGTTGGTCATCTTTATCTGGAGGTGCTTTGTAAAGCACTTCTTTGTTTTGCATTAATTGCTTGTGTATGTAATAGGTAACATCCATCCAAGGTTTTTCTTCGCCCCATAGAGGGTCTATCATTTTTGATTCCCAATGGTTGAGTTCATCCTGCAACCTGTTGTAGTATAAACTGTCTGTTTGTGACAGATTTTTGGTTTCACCTATATCATTTGATAAATTGTATAATGTGCTACCAAAATTTTCTAATCTAACCAGTTTATAATCGCCCGCTCTTGCCGCAGATTCTTCCAGTTTTCTCCAGAAGAGCTTATCATGAGGGTTCCCAGTTTTTTCATGGGTTAAATAGGGTAATAAATTAACCCCATCAAGCTCAAGGGTGCCATCTTTTTTTATACCAGCCGCCGCCAGTGATGTAGTAAAAATATCTAAAGATGAAGCCAAGCCGTTAAAAGTTTGGTTTCCTTTAATCTTACTGGGCCAACTAACAATAAAAGGAACTCTATGGCCGCCTTCAAATTCGTTGCCTTTCCATCCTTTTAGGATGCCATTGCTGGATTGGTTATTATGTGCGCCCCCATTATCACTCATAAAAAAGATAAGCGTATTGTCTAAAATGCCTGATTGTTCAAGCTTCTTAAGGAGTTTTCCTATGTTTTCGTCTAAAGACCAAGTCATGGCTGCCAGATATTGTCTAGGCGCATCTTTGTACTTTTCAAGGTCACTTTCTTTAGCTTCCAAAGGGGTATGTACAGCGTTGTAAGCTAAGTACATAAAGAAAGGTTGGTTTTTGTTTTCTTCAACAAAAGCTACGGAACGATCTCCTAGAACATCTGTGAGATACCCGTCAAAAACCACTTGTTTTCCATTTTGTTGTAGCATGTGCTCATAGGATGGGTTTTTAATAGGGAAATAAGATCTTCCTCCTCCTATAAAACCATAGAATTCATCAAAACCTCTTTCATTTGGGTGGTCTGTTTCTGTTCCTCCCAAATGCCATTTGCCCAGGGCAATGGTTTTGTACTTGTGAGCTTTGAACACATCGGCCATGGTTACCACATCATCAGATAATCCGATATCCCCTGAACCACCGTACCCTGTGCCATTTGCTTCAAAACCAAAGCGTTGTTGATACTTTCCGGTAAGCAGTCCTGCCCTTGAGGGAGCGCAAACACTTGCCGTAACATGTGCATCTGTAAAAATGGTTCCATTATTTGCCAGATTGTCTATGTTGGGTGTTTCTAGATCTTTGCAGCCCATAAACCCAAAATCGGCATACCCCGCATCATCGGCAACAATTACGATAATGTTTGGTGGGTTTTGTTCGGGATTACTCTCTGTTTGGACTTGCTGGGATGTCTCGCCTTTACAGGCCAAGAAGAGAAGGGAGAAGATGGATAGGTGAAAAATGTATTTCATTACGATGCGATTGCTTCTTGAAAAATAACAGGTGAATTCTAAAAACAGAATTCACCTGCCATGGGCTAATTCAACTAGTAACTATTCTTTGATTATTTTAAATGAGCCTATAGTTTCACCTATAAACACCTTCATTATATATAATCCTTTAGGCAGGTTGGCAATGTTCACTTCTGTACGTATACTATCAATGGTTTCTTTTAATACCTGTTTCCCCAAAATGTCAAATACTTCAATTTTGCTAATGGGTTGTGAGGCTGATAGTTTGACGAAATCTTTTGCTGGGTTAGGATATATTTTCAAATTATAGGGCATTAAATCTTCTACTGAAAGTGAATTTGAGACGATTGAAACATCATCTATATATTTAAAATATCCTACGTTGTTATTGTAATATTGAAACCTTACTTGAGTTACGCCAGCTGGAACAGTAAAAGAAAACTTTGCTTCTTTCCAAGCATATGAAGGATTTTGGTTGGCAATACCACAACCATATTGTACGTTGTTAACTGCATTTCTGCCATTATCAGGAACAATAGGTGTTAAAACTAAATTTTGTCCTCCAGCAAGATCTCTTATTACAACATTTGTTGATGGAAGGAAGTCCGAAAATGTAAACCAAAAATTAACAATATATGTTTCACCAGGTGTTACATCTACTAATTGAAGAAAAGAAGTTGCGCCGGTTCCCCAGTTTAGGGCTCGACCTGCATATGTTCCACTGTGGGTTGTCCCTGCTCCAACTACATCAGTAGCTTGAACAGCATCAACGCCATAACTAAGGTTCCAGCCTGGGTTCCCTGTGGTTACACCTGTTTCAAAACCACCATTGGTAATAAGCTCTTGCCCAAATGTTACGGTGGTAATTAATAATAAGGGAATTAAAAAAGTAATTTTTTTCATAATGTAATAAGTTTAGCATTAAAAATTATTTTAACCACCCACGATACATGTTAATGGTCATGGGTGGCATATTTTTGTCAAGGGGTAACTTTTAAGGATACATCGTCTAAAAAGAAGGGTGGAAAAGTTGGGTTAACCTGACCCTTGTAGAACAAAATTTTAATTTCACTAACATCATTAGGTACTGTAAATTCATATTCTGTTTCTTCCCAAACATCTGTTTGTGGCATATCTGGTAACGAGAATAAAAGCGCATTGCCATTATTATTTCTGATTTTTGCGGAAAAGGTGTTAGGCACTGGATCCCTCCATTTTGAGAAAAATTTCAAGGTGTAGGTTTCTCCCGGATCTACATTTAAAACATAAAATAAAGAACCGTCATTGTTATTTAATCTGCCACAATAATTACCAGTATATGGTTCGGTAGTGGCAATTCCAACAACAGCATTGTTGAAGCCTTGCCAAGGAGCCAATTGAGCAGTTTCAAAGCCACCATTTATTAATAGTTCATCCTCATCAATTGGAGGCACGTATTCTGTGTCAACACCAGGCCCAATGTCTGGATTGGGATTGTGGTTTGCATAGATACTTCCCACATAGGTTTGGTTAACGTTTTCATCATCATACAAAGCAGAGGTGTATAGCGCAGCATTTCTGCCATCAAACCAAGAGTATCTAAACACCCAATCTATATCATCTAGAGCCGTTAAGGTTTCTTGCATGAAAGCTGCGACTTCTTCCTCTGAATGCGAATTGTTTTCGGGGGAAGTCGCATTCCAATCTGCTACGGCAAATTCGGTAACCCAAATAGGTCTATTGTAGGCTTCGTAGGTTTGCTTCAGTTTGTTAATGAAACTGAGGACATTGGAGCCTCCGTAGTGATGGACAGCAACATAATCGACTCTAAGTCCGAGTTCATCTACTTTTTGCATAAACTCTGTCATCCATTCATTTGTAGGGTTTACTGCAGCAGGGGAAACTAAAGGAACATTTAGTTGTTCTAAAGTTGGCCATAAGGCAATAGCTTCTTCTACGGACATGTTGGCTTGGTCTGTTCCATCGGGCTCGTTAAACCCTAAAACATATTTTACTTTTCCTTCATCAATTAGTTGTTGGATGCGTGTGATATTTTCGTTAGAAACAGAATTTGCTCCCCAAAACATGGGAACAAATTCTACGTTTTCTGGAATTTCCTCTCTGAGGACATTGCCCCAACTGTACATCCAGTAGGCGCCTAGCTCACTGGTTTTGTGGGACCATCTTTGATTGGAGTTGGTAAAGCAAACACCTTTTTTGTTTACGGCATCTTCTGTGGGGTCAGTGAAACCAGGATCTCCAAAGTCACCTATTGTGTTTTTTTCACAACTTACCAGAAAAACCAGAGTGAGAAATAATAATGCGTATTTTTTCATAATGTTTTTTTTAATGTTATTGCCAAGCAGGGTGTTGTACTAAATTGGGGTTTACATCCAGCTCTGCGAGAGGAATAGGGAATACTTCAGATCTACCTCCTAGATATTGAGGATTATATGGCCCAACAGGATCGGATACAGCTCTTTGAAAGGCCTCTTCGATAGTTCCCCAGCGTTTTAAATCCATAAAGCGTAAACCTTCTAGAGCCAATTCTACTCTTCTCTCGTGTCTCACTATTTGGATCATTTCATCTTGGCCTACTGTTCCCTCCACATCTTCTACGTGAGGCATATTAACTCTGTCTCGTATTTGGTTTACTAACTGTCCCGCCCCGTTAACATCTCCTGTTTCAGCCAATGCTTCAGCTCTCATTAACAAAACATCTGCATACCTGATAACATAGAAATCTTGGGATCCTTCTCCATAAGAGGCATTTCCGTCAGCATCAGGGCCTCTTCTAATGTATTTTCTCATACCATAACTTGTTGGACCATTGCCAGGGAATACAGTTACTGGATTATCATAGAATTGATCTCCTGCAAAATAGATGGTTGCAAGGGCTCTTGGGTCTCTGTTCTCTCTTTGATCACTTGGGTTGAAAAGAGGAGAACTGGTAACAGGAAGGCCATCGGTGCAGTAATAATCATTGACTAAGTTGGGCATGGGTCTTTGATCTACTTTGGGAGTGCCTGCATAAGTTCCTGAAAAAGTTTCTCCATTATTAGTATTATCTCCTCTTAAAAATCGTACTGAGAAAAGAATTTCAGATGAATTTTCTGCTGCGGGAGTAAAGAGTTCTGCATAGTCAGGGTGCAAGGAGTATCCTAAGCCCATAATTTGTTGGGTAAGGGACAAAACACCATACTCTCCTTCATATTGATGGTTGTATAGTTGTACTCTTGCCAGTAACCCCATGGCTGCCCCTTTTGTAGCATAACCATACAGATCACTAGGTTGGGAAACTGGTAAATACTCTGATGCCTTTTTTAGGTCTTCAATAATTTGGGCTGTAATTTCATCATAAGAATTCTTGGGCACATAGGCCTCTTCCAGCGCTTGAGGTTCTGTAATTAAGGGGGCTTCTTCAAAATAGACAGCTAAATTGAAATACAGCAGCCCTCTTAGAAAGTAAGCCTGCCCAGCAAGTTCTTGCTTAGTTTCTAGAGGAATAAGATCTTCTGAAATAAGCTCTACATTTTTAATCACAGAGTTTACACGGGCTACACCTTGGTACAAATCATTCCAAATGTTGGCTATTGAACCATGGGAAGGGTCTATAGTTCCTTCCATGAAAAGACCAGGACCTTCCCATTTGTATTGGTTGAAAGCGTTGTCTCCTAAGTTGTCAAAACCTGGAAGTCCTTGAAATCCGTTTAAACTTCCTCCATATAAGGATTTTGATTGTAAGGTGGAATACACGGCATTTAATGCTAAGTAAGCATCCGATTCGCTTGTCCAGAAATTGTCTTCAGCGATTTGAGTTAATGACGACCTATCTAAATAATCGTCAGAGCAACTTGCCAATAGTGTTGCCAAGCAACAGATTATAAATATCTTTTTCATAGAATTATAGTTTTAAGTTTAAACCAAAGGTGATTGTTTTGTACAAAGGAGCATTTCTGTTACTTTGGCTTCCGTTGGCTCCTTCTGGGTCAAAATATTCTAGTCCTGTTAGGGTTAGTATGTTTTGGGCGCCTACATAAAATCTAACTTTTGTAATACTGTATTTTTCTAAAACTGATTGCGGTAAAGAATATCCTATTTCTATGTTTTTTAATCTTAAATAAGACGCATCTTGTACATAGAAACTGGAAACAATAGTGTTGTTTTGACCTCCTACTCTAGGTAAGTTATTACTGGGGTTTTCAGGGGTCCATCTGTCAATCCAATATTCCAAGGCATTACTCCTGTTGTCGGGCATTGGTAAATTACCATTCCCCATTATGAGCCTGTCAACTCCTTTTACACCTTGGAATAGGAAGCTAAAATCAATTCCTTTATAATCTAAAGAGCCGTTAAAGTTTATCAATAAGTCTGGGTTGGGATCTCCAATAACGGTTCTGTCATTATCATCTACAACGCCGTCAGGAATCCCGTTAGGGCCTGAAATATCAGCATATCTAATGTCTCCTGGGCCTGTATTGGCATTTCCAAATTGGGTTGGTGAATTGGCAATTTCTTCCAAGCTTTGAAATATCCCGATGGCTTTATAGCCATAATAGGCCATGTAGGGTTCTCCAACTCTAATTATATTGGTATTGGTTATGGTTTCTTCACCACCTTCTCCTAAACCAGTAACTTCATTATTTAGGAATTTGGTGAGGCTAGCACCTAAACTAAATGAAAGATTTTCATTTATATTATCTCTGTAATTAACACCAAATTCTAAACCGGTATTAACCATAGAGGCAGCATTTTGGGCTTCTAACGTGGTAACTCCAAGAGTATTTGGGATGGGGAAATTGGTGTATAAAATATCGGTGCTGTTTCGGTTAAAATAATCGGCTACAATATCTAGTTTGTTGTTGAACATTCCCAAATCAAGCCCTATGTCATATTGTTCTGTTTCTTCCCATTTGATGGAAGGATTGGCTAAGCTTGTTAGGGCAACTCCAGTAACCGTATTGTCATCTCCAAGTACATAGTCTATACCGGGATTGTATGTTTGTGCATATATATAGTTACCAATTCTATCGTTACCGCTAACACCCCAACTGGCTCTAAGTTTAAGATTGTTGATGAAGCTTATGCTTTGCATAAAATTTTCTCTTGATATTCTCCATCCTACCGAAGCAGAGGGGAAGTTCCCATACCTGTTTTGGGAATTGAATTTTGAAGACCCATCTCGTCTCAAGTTAAATTCAGCAAGGTATTTGCCATCATAGTCATAATTGATTCTTCCAAAAAAGGATTGATAGGTCTCTTCTAATGCACTACCGGCAACAGCTGGATCTACAACACCACCAGCATTGAATTCTTCTAAATTGTTAGTAGGAAAACCACTTAATTGACCATTAAAATTGTCTGTTTTGTAATAGGATACAGAGTGACCTAGCAACAGTCCAAAATTATGTACATCATTGAAACTTTTAGTATACTTCAGAATGTTTTCATTCAATAAGCGATATTGGAAATTTGTTGAATTCTTTAATGTGTTCAACTCATTGCTAGCTACAATATTTCCTTCCCAATCGTAGAGTATTGTGGTGGGACTAAAGTCTGATACATTTGAATAAATGATATTGGCACTACCGCTTGTTTCAAAAGTTAAATCTTTGGTTAGGTTTAGGGAAAAACCTAGTCTTTGGCTTATGTTGATGTTGTCGCTTTCATAATTACCCAAATAACCTCTTCTAATAGGGTTTTGTGTTAGATACGAAGGGTTGTCGTTATAATAAGCACCATCCACTATTCCATAATTGCCATTGCTATAATAGGCAGGTATGGTAGGGGCGGCTCTTTGGAAGGAGTAGATAATACCATTATCTCCACTAAAAGCATTTTGCCCGCCGGTAGGCCCTTCATTTCTTTTCCAAAAGGCATTGGTCACACTGCTTATTTTCAACCAATTCTTGACTTTAGAATTAAGATTGAAACTTAAGTTATAACGCTCGGATTTAAATTTACTTTTTACAATAGCATCTTGTGCCATATAGCCTAATGAGAGTCTGTAAGTGGTCTTATTATTGCCGCCAGATATGGAAAGGTTATGGTTTATGATACTTGCTGTGGTAAGAACTTCATCTGCCCAAGAGGTATTTGCGAATTGGTCTGGCAAAGACCCTGTTCTAATAGCTTCAAGCTGTTCTTCTGTATATCTTGGGAGAAAGTTTGCCCCATCTTCATTATTGTATTTCTCGTTCATTAAAACAGCATAATCGTACGCATTAAGAAATTCGGGAACAACCGTTGCCTCTTGAAATCCGTAATAGCTATTGTAGCTAATCTCAAAAGTATCTTCTTTTCCTTTTCGGGTGGTAACCAAGATAACTCCATTGGCTCCCCTTGCTCCGTAGATGGCACTTGCTGAGGCATCTTTTAAAACCGTTACACTCTCAATGTCTGAAGGAGCTAGGTTGTTGAAGGCAGCCATGTCATCATACTGAATGTTGTCAATGACTATTAACGGAGTGGTACCCCCAAAAGTTCCAATACCTCTAATAACAATGGAAGATGCATCAGCACCTGGGCTACCAGATGTTTGTGTTAATTGTACTCCAGAAAATCTACCATATAATAATTGTCCAGAGTTGGTAACAGGTTGATTAACTTCTTCTTTGAAAGTGACCGTCTCAACAGATCCTGTTAAGTTGACTTTCTTTTGTTGGCCGTATCCAACAATTACCACTTCTTCGAGTAGAGAAGCATCTTCTTCTAGCTTGATGGTGTAATAACTGGAATCACCAACAGTTATTTTTGATGAGGTAAAGCCTATGTAGGAGATAAGCAAAACGTCTCCTTTAGATGCTTCAAGGCTAAAAAGGCCATCGAAATCTGTAGTGGTTCCCCTACTTGAATTTTCAACCACAATGGTTGCTCCTGGTAAGGGTTGGTCATTAGAGTCTGTAATTATCCCGGAAATGGTGGTTTGAGAGTACACCAATTGTCCTAGGGACAGAAAAAACAGACAATAAAAAATAGATAGTTTCATGTTGTTTGATAAGAATTAGTTTTAGTATTGTTTTCCAACAAATGGATTCAATACAAATGTCTAAACAATAAAATAATACCGCTAGGTTATATAAATCAAAAAGGGGGATAAATCAATCAATGCACTAAAAACAGTACGTTATTTTTGGATTAGTTGTTTGTAATTAGAGGGAAGGCATTCAAATTGCTTCTGAAAAGAGATTTTAAAATATTTATAATCATTAAACCCAACCGAATAGGCAATTTCTTTAAGACTTAAATCGGATGAGAGTATTAGACTGGCAGCTCTTTTCAATCTTACCGATCTTATAAATGCCGTTAAAGAAAGCCCTGTGAGAGATTTTATTTTTCGGTAGAGGGTAGATTGGCTCATATTGAGTTCGTCCATCATCATTTCTATTCCAAATGAGGAATTTTGAAGGTTGTCTTCTACTAGTAAAATGGCTCTGTTTATGAAGGCTTGTTCGGTGTCTTCATCTATTTCAATTTCTGTTGGGGTAGGCTCAAAGCGCACCTTGTTAAGCAAATGTGCTCTAAGTTTCTCCCTGTTTTCCAGTAAGCTGGCTATTCTGGCTTTCACAACCCTAGCGTCAAATGGTTTTGTAATATAGTCGTCTGCTCCCGTTTTTAGGCCTTCTATTTCATAGACTGATGCGGTTCTTGCTGTCAATAAAATTATAGGGATATGAGAGGTTGTTATTTGCGATTTCAATTCTTTGCAAAGTGTGATGCCATCTTTACCTGGCATCATCACATCGCTTATTATCAAATCGGGGATTTCTTCGGAAGCTTTTTCATACCCCTCATCTCCGTTGTTGGCCAGGATAACATTATATGTGTCGGATAAAATGTCTTTTATATAATCCAATATTTCCGGGTTGTCGTCTATAGCAAGTACGGTATGCTCTTTGGCCTTGAGGTTTAAAGTCTCAATATTTAGTGTAATATCTTTTAGATTGTAGCTTTTAATGTTATCCGATTTTAAGAAGTCATGATTAATAGAGTCTTCATAATGCTCGGGATTCATAGAGAGTTTCATTATAAATTCGGTGCCTACATTTACTTCGCTGTTAGCCGTGATGGATCCGTGGTGGAGCTCAATAATTTTTTTAGAGAAAGTCAAGCCAATGCCACTGCCAATCATCCTGGCCGTATTGGCCGATTTTATTTGGAAAAATCGATCAAAAATTCGCTTTAAGTCTTCGGGATTCATGCCTATTCCCGTGTCTTTTATTGAAATAATGCAATACTCGTCGTTACGGTCTAATTTCATGGTAATTTTCCCGCCAAATTCAGTGTATTTAAGGGCGTTTGACAGTAGATTGCACAACACAATTTCCATTTTGTTTCTGTCAAAAGGGAACTCTATATCGTCTTTTTCCGATTTAAATTTGTACTTGATATCCTTCATTTTGGCAGCTTCTTTGAAGTACAAAAAGACTTCATTGGAAAACCTTACGAAATTTCCTTGGGAAACATCTAGCTTTAGTAACCCATGATCTGCTTTTCTGAAATCCAAAAGCTGATTGATTAAATTTAAAAGCCGGTTGGAGTTCCTGTCAATAGTGTTAAGGTTTTTTGAGACCTTATTAGGGAGGTTTTCTATTTCCAAAAGCTCTTTTAAAGGACTCATGATGAGCGTTAAAGGCGTTCTGAATTCATGCGAAATATTGGTGAAAAAGGTGAGTTTGGCTTCAGATAGTTCAATTTCCTTTTCCCTGTCTATTCTGGCAATTTCCAGATTGTTTTTGAGTTTTAGCCTGTAGTTGTTAGACTTGATCAAATAAAAGAGAATAACCAAAAACAATAATGAATAGAGCGTGATTGCCAGCGGACTGATCCAGGGAGATCCTGATAAATTTATTTTCAAAGTGTGGGGTGCATTCCAATTTTGACTATCTCTGGAGGCTTGCACCTTCAACGTATAATTTCCAGGAGGGAGTCCTGCAAAGTTTATTTCGTTTCTGTTTTGTAAATCTATCCATCCATCATTATAACCTTCTAAAAGATACCTGTATTTTATATTTAAATTCCCAAGAAAATCGTTGGCAACAAAGCCCACGGAAAAAAAGCCTTGGTGATGGTTTAGATTTATTTCCTCAACGTAATTGAAGTTTTCTTCTATGATAGAGTTGCCAGGTTTGAATTGAATAATTTCATTATTGACTCTAAGGTTGGTAAAAATAATTTCAGGAATGATATTGAAATCTTTTATTTCATGTGGGGTGAAGTAAGTTATATTATCAATGCCACCAAAATAGATAAGTTCATTGTTGTAGTTAAAATAGCTGTTGTTGTTAAAGGAGGTAGATTCAATCCCGTTTGTTTCGCCGTAGCTTATAATGCTATTGTTAAGGTCGTTGTATTTAACAATTTCGGTATGGGTGCTTAACCATATATTTGAGGCGTCGTCAAAAGTAAGTGCGCATATAAAATCACTATTGAGGCCATCTTTTTTGGTGATTGTTTTTTCAATGGTCAATTCACTATTGCTATAGTTTAGCTTTAGAAGTCCGTTAGGAGTGGCTAACCATAAGTACTTACCTTGTATATAGAAGGAGTTTATAATAACACTTGGCAGGTTGCCTTTCAAAAATTTTGATTGATGTAAAAAAGAGTTCCCCTCTTTGTCAAACAGGTGTAAACCATTATATGAACTTACCCAAATGTTACCTTGCAGATCTTTTTTTATGCCGGTAATTCGGCTGCTTTCCAGTTTTTGTTCGTTATCAAAGTTGTCCGAAAAAAAAGTATAATTTTCTTCATCATAGATATTCTCAAGAGCCACAATGGCAAGTCCGTCTTGTTGGGTTCCTATAAAGACTCTGTCATTATCAATAAAAAAAGAAGTCACTTTTCTAGTCCGTCGTGACTTGAAAACAACCTTTTTAGTTGCCAGATCGTAAATGGAAAATCCATTGGCACTACCAATGTAGAGTTTCTGGTTTTTTTCATATATAACATTGATTTTTTCATTACCTACTTTTTCAACTTTAGAAAGGGTAGAAAAATCTTTTCCATAATATAGTCCCGTAAAAGTTCCAACAAAAATGGCGTCATCATTTTTATAGATTGCGGTACAGTTTAAATAATTTTTTAAGGACGTGTTTAAAATATGTTCATCTGCATTTAAAAATCCGTTACCTTCCAATAATTTCACCAAGCCGCCATGTGCGGTAGCCAGCCAGGTTACATTGTTCTTGTCTTGATGGATGTCAAGTATAATGTTGTAGTTTCCACTTATCTTTTCAGAGTTGCTGGAAACCAATTCTATTTTGTCAAAATGGGAAAGTGTTTCGTTGCTTCTATAAACGCCTTTTCCCCAAGTTCCTATCCAAAGTCTGTTGTAGTTGTCTAAGGATAGTTTTTTTGAAAAGTTACTTTTAACACCTGTTTCAATAGAATCTATGGCATTTGTTTCATAATTGAAACTATAAAGTTTTGTGTTGTATCCAGAGGTGGCTATCCATATTTTTTTTCTGCCTGAATCTGAAAGAATATCTGTTATGGGGCTCTTTATATTGCTTGCCGATAAGGTTTCGTCTAGAAAATTGTAGTGGTTTAATCTAATGCCATCGCTAAACCACATATTGTTGTTAAAGTCCTGTTCAATACTATATATAGGTTGATTGGAAGGATAATGCTTAAGGAGTTTGTCATTTTTAAAATCAATTACAAAAACCCCGCCTTTCCATGTTCCTGCCCAAATGTTCCCATCTTTATCTTGAGATAAAGCCGTAATTCTCATATCGCCTTCATTAACCAGATCTATTAAGTGATTATAGTTTTTAACCTGATTCTTCTTGATGTCCAGATAAGACAAGCCACCACTTTTTGTGCCTATCCAAAGATTAGATTCTTTATCAAGAAACAAAACCTCTATGTTTTCATTCAGAAGCTCTTTAAATTCTTCGCTAGGTTTAATATATTCAAAATCGTATCCGTTGTATTTTGTGATACCATTTTCGGTCCCAATCCACTTCATGTTCAAATTGTCACTTACAATACTGGAAACGTAATTGTGAGACAACCCTTCTCGTGTTGTTATAAAGTCTATAATGTAATTAGTGTTGTTTTCCTGAGCAAAAATCACACTGGTTGTCATTGCAAGCATAAAAAGTAAAACCTCTTTTATCTTACTTAAAAAAAACCCCATCATATTATGAAATCCCTGTGAAAAGCGCATAGCTTAAATTTAATAAAACTCTAAAAAGTGTTTAAAAACAACAAAAATAATTTCAACACAAAGTACTTTAAATAAAGTTTACAAGGGTTAAATTGAGCAGGGTATTTTCAACAGTGACCTATTGCTACCACTAATTGAACATTATGTACCCTTTGTAAGACCTATGGTTTGCTATTTTTGACATTGGATATATTTTTTTATATGAAGCGGTTTTTAATATTTCTATGGGCAATCATTTTTACCTCTTGCCAAGGAGAACAAAAAAAAGCATTAGAAGCAGAGACTCAGGAATCCCCCAATGTTATTATTGTTCTTGTAGATGATTTGGGAAATGCAGATGTTGGTTTTAATGGTTGTAAAGATATTCCAACACCCAACATAGACAAGATTGCTTCCGAAGGCGTGAAATTTACCAATGCCTATGTGAGTTATGCGGTTTGTGGCCCCAGTAGAGCGGGGATTATTACAGGGCGTTACCAAGATAGGTTTGGTTTTGGGAGAAATCCTTTGTATGCGCCCAACGATCCTAATATGGGTTTGCCAAAAACTGAGGAAACCTTGGCGGAAGCCTTGAAGAGGGCAAATTATAAGTCTGTAGCCCTTGGTAAGTGGCATTTTGGCGTTCATGAATCCTTACGCCCACTGGAAAGAGGTTTTGATGGTTTTTATGGTTTTTTGGGTGGCGGGCATAGCTATTTCCCCAATAAGTGGGTTTTGGAGAATGAATATGAAGTAGAATCTCAGTTTGAAGCCTACAATGTTAAATTGCTAAGGGATAACACCAGGGTTGAGGAAAAAGAATACCTAACCGATGCCTTGTCACGGGAGGCTATTCAGTATATAGAAACCTATAAAGATCAGCCTTTCTTTATGTATTTAGCTTACAATGCACCGCATACTCCTTTACAAGCTCCAGAAAACTATTTGAAAAGATTTGATACCATTAAAGATCCTAAACGAAGAACGTATGCTGCTATGGTTAGTGCTGTTGATGATGGTGTGGGCAAGGTATTGGATAAGTTGCATGAATTGGGGCTTACGGAAAACACCATCGTTTTTTTCTTGTCTGATAATGGCGGGCCAGAACAACACAATGCGTCAGATAATGGAATTTTAAGAGGTGGTAAAAGTGATTTATTTGAAGGAGGTATAAGAGTTCCCTTCGCCTTAAAATGGCCAAAAGTTTTGCCCAAAGGAGAAACGTATGAGAAGGCTATTATTTCTTTAGACATTTTCGCAACCGTTCTTTCGCAAACTAAAACGCCCATTGAACCAAAGAACAAATTGGACGGAGTTAATTTAATTCCTTATTTAACCGGTGAGAAAAACGGCTCGCCACACGAGTATTTGTTTTGGAGAAAATTTGACAAATATAATTTTGCGGTGAGAAATGCTTCTGGGGATAAAATTATAGGATTAAAAGAAGATATAACACTGTTTAACCTCAATGAAAATATAGAAGAAGACCCTAAATTTGAAGTACAGGATTTGGAATTGTCCAAAGGGTTGGAATCACAATACAACCTTTGGAACGCTCAAATGCTTGATCCCGTATTTTTGGGGTTATTGTTTGACAATCAATACAACAAAGAACACCCCGATAGATTTAAGAACCCTAATTTAGATTAATATTTAAGATTTAATGAAAACGTATAAAATTGTTGCCCAAACGCTCCTTGGACTAATTCTGCTAGCATCTTGTAAACAACAGGCCAGAGAAGAGAAAAATATAGGCGAAGAACCCAAAAAGCCCAACATTGTTTTTATATATATGGACGATTTAGGGTATGGTGATGTAAGTGCCTATGGAGCCACCGAGATTTCTACGCCCAACATTGATGACCTAGCAAACAACGGGGTAAAGTTTACCAATGGGTATGCTACATCGGCCACCTGTACACCTAGCAGATATGCGTTACTAACAGGTGTGTATCCTTGGCGAAACAAAGACGCTAAAATCCTTCCGGGAACGGCTCCCTTGCTTATAGATACGACTCAGGTAACCTTGCCAAAAATGCTGAAATCCAAAGGATATCATACGGGCATAGTGGGCAAATGGCATTTGGGATTGGGCAGTGGTGTAGTAGATTGGAACGGTCATATCGCTCCTGGACCAAATGAGGTGGGTTTTGAATATAGTTATATTATGGCAGCCACCCAAGATAGGGTGCCAACTGTTTATATCAATAACGGTTATGTAGACAATTTAGATCCCAAGGATCCTATCCAGGTTAGTTACGATAAAAATTTTGAAGGCGAGCCAACGGGTATGGATCATCCTGAATTGTTGAAAATGAAAGGCGACCCTCAGCACAGTAATACCATTGTAAATGGGGTTCCTAGAATTGGTTTTATGAAAGGAGGAGAGTCTGCACGTTGGGTAGATGAAGCTATGGCAGATACGTTTTTGGCCAAGGCACAAAACTATGTTAGAGACCATAAAAACGAACCCTTTTTCCTTTATTATGCTTTGCAGCAACCACATGTGCCAAGAACGCCCAATTCCCGGTTTGTGGGAGCCACAACAATGGGGCCAAGAGGAGACGTTATTAAAGAAGCCGATTGGTGCATTGGAGCTTTTATAAAAACGTTGGAAGAAGAAGGACTTCTTGAAAACACGCTTATTTTTGTATCCAGTGATAATGGGCCTGTTCTAAATGATGGTTATGAAGACTCGGCCATTGAAAAATTGGGCAATCATAAACCAACGGGTG
>Ga0116152_10001528_pt1 | contig 19007 bp, 14 predicted proteins | sample AD_UKC119_MetaG_FD_89894 | JGI IMG/M metagenome (GOLD analysis project Ga0116152, IMG submission 89894) | Active sludge microbial communities of municipal wastewater-treating anaerobic digesters from Hong Kong - AD_UKC119_MetaG | ecosystem: Engineered > Bioreactor > Anaerobic > Digestate...
TCAAAAGGATTTTAATTCAAATCAAACTGGAGACAAACAGGTTTCCATGGCAGATTTAATCGTTCTTGGGGGTTGTGCCGCTATTGAAAAAGCTGCCAGAGCTGCTGGACAAAATATATCTGTACCATTTACCCCGGGAAGAGGTGACTCCTCGCTAGAGCAGACCGAAGTGGACTCCTTTAAACATTTAGAGCCTGCCGCTGATGGCTTCAGAAATTATTTGAAGCCCAATCAACATGCGTCTTTTGAGGAATTATTGGTTGACAAATCACAACTTCTTACGCTCACCGTTCCCGAAATGACAGTTTTAGTTGGCGGAATGCGGGTTTTGGATACAAATTGGGATGGTTCCAGCCATGGTGTCTTTACCGATAAACCTGAAACATTGACCAATGATTTCTTTGTAAATCTTCTTGATCTGGGAACAACCTGGAAAGCCATTGGCGACGACGACCGCATTTTTGAGGGGCGCCACAGAGCTTCGGACACATTTAAATGGACCGGTACACGAGCAGATTTGATTTTTGGGTCCAACTCAGAACTTCGTGCAATAGCTGAGGTATATGCCAGCGAAGATTCCAAAGAGAAATTTGTGAAAGATTTTGTGAAAGCTTGGAGTAAAGTCATGGATTTGGACCGTTTCGATTTAAAATAAGCCAAATGTGAACTATTTTATAAATGAAACAGAGTTGCAAGATATGTGGCTCTGTTTTTTTACTTTTATAACAAATGAAGGAACAACTTTTTAACGCCATACGTCAGGAAAATTTATCAGAAGTTGAAAAACTTTTGGAAGGGAGTCCTGAGTTGGTGTGTACCAAAGATGCACGTGGATCCACGCCATTGTTGCTTGCTACCTATTACGGTCTTTATGATGTTTCTGAAATTATTTTAAAACACCCCCAAAATGTTGATGCACAGGACGCCTCTGGGAATACAGCTTTGATGGGCGTTTGTTTTAAAGGTTTTGATAATCTTGTTAAATTATTGCTGGAACATGGTGCCAACCCTAACATGCAAAACTTTAATGGCGCCACCGCTTTAATTTTTGCCACAACCTTTGGGCAAAAAGGTATTGCGCAATTGCTTTTGGATAAAGACGCGGATAATTCCATAAAAGACGACAGGGGATTGATGGCTACAGACCATGCAAAAATGCAGGGAAACCGAGAAATGGTAGAACTGCTTGAAAAGAAAAAAGACGTTTGAACGAAAAACTAAAAATAACAATTATTCAAAGTGAATTGCATTGGGAAAATGCCGAGGCCAACCGTGTCATGTTTTCTGGGAAAATTCAAAATATTGAAGGTGAAACCGATTTAATAATCCTTCCAGAAATGTTCACGACAGGTTTTTCAATGAATGCGAAAAATCTCGCTGAAGAAAACAATGGCGAAACTTTGCAATGGATGATTTCCGAAGCACAGAAAAAAAATTGTGCCATAATGGGAAGCGTTATTATTTCTGAAAATGACAAATTTTACAACCGTCTATTTTTTGTTTTTCCCAACGGAAGTTTTCAGAAATATGACAAAAAACACACCTTCACTTTAGCAAAGGAAAACGAAACCTATTCCGCCGGAAAAGAGCGATTGATTGTAAATTATAAAGATTGGAGAATATGCCCTTTGGTTTGTTATGATTTGCGTTTTCCAGTTTGGGCAAGAAACACGGAAGACTACGATGTATTGATTTATGCAGCAAACTGGCCCAAAGTTCGCACCATTGCTTGGGATACTTTACTTCGTGCACGTGCAATTGAAAATATGGCGTACTGCGTTGGCGTGAACCGCGTAGGTTTTGATGGCAATGACCACGAATATATAGGCCACTCCGTAGTTTATGATGTTCTTGGGAAGCAGATTTCAACAGCTGATTTTGAAACTGAATTTACCGAAACAATTGTTTTGAAAAAAGAACACATTGAAAGCAACCGAAAACACCTTCAGTTTTTAAACGATCGCGATTCTTTTACTTTAACGTAAATGTTTCATTCAAACTCCAGTTAGCCCTAACTTCAATTTGTGTCGGGTAATAAACTATTTTTTCAGGCTCCATTCTGTTTAGAAAACTTCCTGTATCCCACCTTCCATTTTGGTTATCGTCATAAATAATTCTCAGGAAATATTTATCAGGAGAAAGTTCGTCGAAGAAAATTTTTTTATTTTCGGTTAAATATGCTTCAGTAACAATATTATACTTGCTATCCAATATTTGCACTATAACAGGAAACCGATTTACATTTATTAAAGTGAGAGTCAGCGTTCCATAGTCTGAAGCAAGCCGTGTGTTTAAACTATATTTAAGCGTGTCGTTGGTCTTTTCAAAAAAGTCTGTAAATGCTCCAGGCAAGAGTTCTATGGAATAGCTTTCTTCTTCTTTTTTAGGGAAAAAAACTTCGGCCCAATTGTATTCTTTGTTCAATCTAATTGTAGTTTCCACCAAAGATGAATCTTTAGCCATTACTTGAAATTTTTCAGCATCAAAAGAAACCAAGGGCGTATTAGCACGCAATTTAAAGGTATCCTTCAATTTTAAAACACCCGTTTTTACTGCCGAAATTTTCAGTGAATCTTTATAAAGTTCACGCATTCGAATCGTAGTTGTGTCAATTTCATTTCGGTTCGTGACTTTAAAAATTAAGGAATCGGTTTCAACAGCTGGTTTAAACCAATAGTGAAGTGTGTCTGTCTTTTCGTCTTTAAAAACCGTTGAGATATAATCTTCTGGTTTTTCTGAAAGCAATTCAATATCTAAACTGTCTGCACGGCCTTCATAGCCAAAAACAATGTGGTTTTTACCTACTTGGCTTGGCCGTGCCAGTTTGTAATCTGAAATTTCTTTGAAAAGCGTAAGCGTGTAAGATGAATCTGTGGGTAAGGTAATCAATTGTTTTACGAACCCTATTTTATCGTTTTTCGGTTGAAAAGTGTAATCGTTATTTTTTTCTTTTAAAGCGAGCAATAAATAGTTCCCTTCCTTTAAATTGGTCAGTTCAAATGTGCCTGTACTGTCTTTTGTAACTGTTATATATGTAGGCTTTTCAGTAAAAACCAAGGAATCGTTAAAAGTTTCGCCTGCTTCATAAAGCATTACGGTTGTAGGAATTTCTGGCGCAATAAGCTGTGCATCCTTCACTTTTCCGGAAAGTTTTAAGCTATCGATATAACTCCCTGTGGAAAAAATGTATTTAAAATACTCAAACTGGTTCCCTTCATTATTGTCCACAATACTCTTTCCAAAGTTGAAGGAATAGGTTGTGTTTGGTTTTAATGTGTCTATCAATTTTATTTTCAGCGTTTTTGAAGTATTGAGCGGTGTAATGATAGGTGTATATTTCATCGGAGGTGAAATGATGAGCTCCTTAGTTAAATCTTTCAGCTTGATATATTCGTCAAAACGGATTTCAATTTCATCTCCTGTAAAATTTGTACTATAGTTTTCGGGGCTGCTTCTCACAATTATTGGCGGAATGGTATCCCTTGGTCCACCAGAAGGCGTTCCTTTTTTTGCGCAATCAACAAAAGAAAGTATAAACAGAAATGCGATGGGTATATAAAGGAGGCGGTGTTTCACTGAAAATTTTTAAAATTTAGGCAGGCGTTGAATTTAATTTTCCAAAAATAAACAATAACCAATTACTATTTCCAAATTACTTTAGGTTGTTGCTATCGTGGCAACACTAATCTTTACATTGTCGCCTTTCAATAACTGCAATGCACATTTTTCCAGCGTTGCGCCGGTGGTAATAATATCGTCCACTAATAAAACATGTTTGTTTTTAATTTCGTCCAAATGCTGAGCAGAAAATAATTCTTCGGCCTCAAAACGGAGTATCCTCGTTTTAAAAGCTTGCGATCTATTTTTGGAAATTTTTATCAATATATCATCTCTATATGGAACATTTAACGCCAATGCAATTTCCTTTCCGAATCCTTCCACTTGGTTAAAGCCACGCTTTTTAAGTTTTTGTTTATGCAAAGGAACGGGAATTACCATTTCAACTTCTCTATAATGATTGTTTTCTGCCAGTTCCGCTCCAAGCCATTTCCCGAAAAATGAGCTTATTTCCTTTTTTCTACGATATTTTAAATTGTGTAGTAATTCCTGTGTCAATCCTCTTTTCTGAAAATAAATTAGTGCCGTTGCGTTTTTCACCAAAAATCTTCCATAGAATTTATCCTGCAACATTTCACTCCCCGTTTTATGAAAAGAAGCGATCGGGAGTGAATGAATACAATCCATACAAAGCACCGTTTCTCCCTTAAGAAGTTGCTTCTTACAGCCAACACAAACCTTTGGGAAAAGCAGATTTAACATATTTTAAGAATTTTTACCATTTTGTAAACGTTTGTTAAAGAAATACCTAACTACTTTTACCAACTAAACTTAACTTAACTTATTAATTATGAGTACTGAAAACGAAAACAACAGTGGCAAATTTAAGATCCTTATTGGGGTTCTTTCTGTGTTGCTTATTGCCTTGGCGGTTTATACCGTAACATTGTTCAACGACAATAAATCTACGATTTCAAATCTTGAAACGCAAAAAGCAGATATTGAGCAGGAATTGGAAGGATTGATTGCTAATTATGACGAAGTAATAAAGGATAATGAACTTAAAGACAAAGATTTGCTCGCTGCCAGAGAAAGAATTACGGTTCTTTTGGATTCAGTAAAAGATGCAAAAGCGAATATTGGCTTGATTGAAAGATATAAAGCTGAAGTAAACAGACTAAAACAAGAGCGCACACTGCTTTTTAAACGTGCAGACAGCTTGATTGCAGCCAACAAACAACTTGCTATGGAACGCGATAGTACTTCAACAGAGCTTTCCAACACGCGAATGGTGGTTGATTCCGTAAGTCAAGAAAATATGGCGATGACTGAAACCATCAAAAAAGGTTCTATTGTTAAAGCTACAGATTTACGTGGAGAAGCCGTTATTATCAGAAATAATGGAAAGGTTGTAGATACAAAACGCGCAAGCCGTGCTGATAAAATTAGAGCTTGTTTTACACTGACTCCAAATGCTATTGCCCAAAAAGGTGATAGAATTCTTTACGTACAGGTTATAAACCCAAAAAACAAAATGATGGGTGATAACACTGTGAAACAATTTGAAGATAAAAATCTTAATTATAGCGCTTCAACAAATGTTTTTTATGAAAACGAAGAACTGGATGTATGCATGCTCGTAAACGCAGCAGAGTCCGATCTCATTGAAGGCAATTACACCATCAATCTCTTTGATGGAGGGCATCAAATAGCCACAACCACAATGCAACTCAACTAAGTTTTAATTTTTAAAAAATATATAAAACCACCGTGAAATGTTCACGGTGGTTTTTTACTTTTGCGCTATGACAAACAATGACGATCAATTTAAGAAAGTAGTCTCCCACGCAAAGGAGTACGGTTATATTTTTGCATCCAGCGAAATCTACGATGGCCTCAGTGCTGTTTATGATTATGCCCAAAATGGCGTAGAACTAAAGAAAAACATTCGCGAATACTGGTGGCGAAGCATGGTGTATATGCACCAAAATATTGTAGGCATAGATTCCGCAATTTTAATGCACCCTACTACTTGGAAGGCTTCCGGTCACGTTGATGCCTTCAACGACCCATTGATAGATAATAAAGATTCCAAAAAACGCTATCGTGCCGATGTGCTTATTGAAGACTATGCCGAAAAGCTAAACCAAAAAGCACAAAAGGAAATAGAAAAAGCAAAAAACCGTTTCGGTGATAGCTTTGATGAAGAACAATTTGTAACTACCAATCCACGCGTTGTTCGCTATCTAGAAGAACAGCGAAGCGTTTTGGAACGCATGGCGCGTTCCTTAGAAAAGGAAGATTTGGCAGACGTGAAAGCTTTGATCGAAGAATTGGGCATTGCCGATCCAGAAACCGGATCCAAAAACTGGACCGAAGTGCGACAGTTCAACTTAATGTTTGGAACTAAATTAGGTGCTTCCGCAGAAAGCGCAATGGATCTTTATCTTCGTCCAGAAACCGCCCAAGGTATCTTCGTAAACTTTTTGAACGTTCAAAAAAGCGGAAGAATGAAAATTCCTTTTGGAATTGCCCAAACTGGAAAGGCCTTCCGTAATGAAATTGTTGCGCGACAGTTTATCTTCCGCATGCGTGAGTTTGAGCAGATGGAAATGCAATTTTTTGTTCGCCCGGGCGAAGAATTGAAATGGTACGAGTACTGGAAGGAAACACGATTAAAATGGCATCTTTCTCTTGGAATGGGAGAAGAAAATTACCGTTTTCACGACCACGAAAAGTTAGCGCATTACGCCAATGCCGCAGCAGATATTGAATTTAATTTTCCATTCGGTTTTAAGGAACTGGAAGGAATCCATTCCCGAACCGATTTCGATTTAAAGGCACACGAAAAATTCTCTGGAAAAAAACTACAGTTTTTCGATCCCGAGCTCAACGATAGTTATGTACCGTATGTTGTTGAAACCTCCATCGGTTTAGACAGAATGATCCTTGCCGTTTTGAGCAACTCGCTTCAAGATGAAACTTTGGAAGATGGCAGCGTAAGAACTGTTTTGAAGATTCCTGCTATTTTAGCGCCCGTAAAAGCAGCAGTACTTCCGTTGATTAAAAGAGACGGCCTGCCAGAAATAGCTCAAAAAATAATTGATGATCTTCAGTGGGATTATAACGTAATTTATGACGAAAAAGATGCAGTGGGAAGACGCTATCGCCGTGCTGATGCAGCCGGAACGCCGTTCTGCATCACCGTGGACCATCAAACTATTGAAGACAATACCGTAACAATACGTTATCGCGACACCATGGAGCAGGAGCGTATTAAGATTGAAGAAATTTCAGAAAAAATGAAGGAAACCATTTCATACAAAAACTGGCTTTCCTAAAAATTTTAAGTGGTTAATTCTATATTTTGAAAGGGAGGATATTAATTTATCCTCCTTTTTTTATGTCAACTAATTGTACCGGGGCTGCTTTATCACAACGATTCATTCTTCGCAGGCCATTAAATTTTATCCACACTTTTTGTCCGTCTATCTTGAAGGTCTCTTCCAAATTGATGGGATCCAGATAATAAAATTCCATCTTATCGTCCGTCATTTGTATTGTGTATGGACAATCGCCTTCTTTATCAGAATATACAATAGTTCCTAACGAATAACCTTCCCCCATCATTCTTATTGAATCTACAGTTTCAGTATTTGTAGTGGTTTCAGAAGTGGAGGTAGTTTGGGTTTGCTTTTCTGTGGTGCCACAAGAAAGAATTAATATTGCAAATATTGCAAATCCTGTTTTTAAAAACATTTTTTATTTTTTTAAATGAAGTATGAAGATACAAAATTTAAAAGTATGCCCGCAACTGAATACTACCAGTATGCACTGTTTTTGTTGTCTCGCTTTTTCTTCCAAAATAGGAAAGATTGGCATCCAAATATTTGGTTATTCTTTTTTGAAAAAGCAAACGCCACGTAAAGTTGGTGCCGGGTTGCAAGCCTTCCAGCATTTGATAGGCCACAGGTGAAAAAGGACTTCCTTCAAATTTATTATCGATATAATTAAACTCGCCGCTGAGTGAAATTTTTTCAGCATTGGTATAAGCGAATGAAAAACCAACCGTTTGTTGATTCAGTTTTTCCATATCACCTAATTGATTATCTTGATTTGCAAATTCATAAAACACGTCAAATCTTGCCTGTTGACTGAATAGATATGAAATTTTTGGATTAAATTCATACGAGTCCAAAAGATAATTTCTGTTTGCAAAATTCTCTGAAAGGCTCTCATTACTGCCCGTTGCACCTTTTAAATTCATGACCCAATTTTCCCAAAATTTATGGTTGAAATTAAATTGGTGACTTTTCAAATTATTGCGTTGTAATCCTACAGCGAGTAGATTATCTGCCGAAGTAGAAATGAAAGTATAGCTAGTGGTAAAATGTTGCTTTCCGCGATTAAAAAACAAAGCATTCCTAAAATTCAGCGTCAACCCCAATTGATCATCTCCACCATCTTGAAACGGATTTATGTTGAATCCATCGTTTTTTCGTTTCACTTTTCGATCCAAGACATAGGAGGTTTGGTTGTAAAAATGTGAAAGCACCTTTTTAAAACCTTCCTTGTTAGACCAATTTTGAGGATTCAAAGTGAGAATCTGACTAAACTTGTTCTGCCTAATCTTTATGAATATCTGATTGGGAAGCAAAACCCGAATGTACTCTGCCTGGTCCTGAAACTGCGCTACTTCAAACTCTTCTAATTCCTGAATTCCGTTGTTGTTATAATCTATCCAAGTGTAAACCCCTTGTCCCGGTTCAGTTTTTACATAAGTGAATTCCTGTTGCGGAACCACTCCATTGTTAGCTTCCAAAGCTGTATTCCAGCGAACGCCACCATCAAAAAACGACTGATTATACAAAATTCGAGAATTTAGTGAACGTTCCGTTTCACGCTTGTCTATGGCTACGGGGAGCGAATCGTTAGGATCAAAACCAGTACCTGTATTGGGTTCATATTTCAAGGCCCTGTAATTCGCAAAAGCCGAAAGCTGTGTGTTTTCAGTATTAATAAGTTTCGATTTTAAATAATACGTATTGGATGAATTCACTTTTTGAAGCATATTTTTACGAACGCTATCATTCACCCGAAACTGATAACCGACCTCAACAAAAACATTGGTACTATCGCCAATGCCGGAAAAAACTTCAAAAGCGCTGAATTTTTGACTTATGGGTGAAATACTATCTCGCGAAACATCTTTTATTTGATTGTCCTCCAAAGCCACTTTCCCTCCAACCCAAGCTTTGTTAAAAGAATAAGTGGTTGTGTTGTTCAGCCTGAAGAATTTAGAGGAAATGGAATCTGCCTTACTGTTCAAATAGCTTCCATAGGTAAGTAATCTTAGTTTTTTCAATTTTAAATCAGAAGCGATCACGTGTCGTGTTCCATTGAAATTTTCAGAGTAATTTAAATTTTGGAATTCATAACGCCCCCCGCCAATCTTTGGATGCGAAACGGCAACTCCAGAAATTACAAAACTTTGGTTTCCCATGGGATTGATAAGGTTCCAATCGCGGTTGAATTCAATATTATAAAGCCTTTCAATGGTCCTAAAATCTTTTTGAACAAAATCCAACGAGCCAAAAGCATCCACTTTCAAAGTATCAGCCGTTGTTAAAACACGCTGTTTGAATGTCAATCTTCCTGCAAAACCATCGTTGTTGCCGTCATCAATATCACTAAAAAGATTAAGATCATTTTGGCTTCCAGCTACTTCAAAATCTATTTTGGTTTTTTCCGAAGGATGGAAACTTCCATTTAGGCCTCCAACTTGTAATTTTATTGGAGCGTTCAAACGAATTACTGGGGCATAATTTCCTTGTGGCACTCCATTAACAGGAGCTATATATTCAAAAATACGGCTGATCGCGGTGTTGTCGCTAATTACATAATCACCATTATTATTTCCCACAAGCGAAAACCGAACACTGAAAAGTTCATCCTCAGGATTATTTGAAAACACGAAGACTTCTTCGCCATTTATGATTTCCTTTTTATAAAGAATTTTGTTTTCGGAATACGTATCTGGCACTGCCGATGGTGCAGTCATCAAATCCTTGTCATCTCCTGCAGCTTTTAAGATTGCAACTTGTTCTTCGGTAAGATTTTGTTGCAAGGGTTGGTTTTTGGCATCATTTTCCGAATAAACATATACGCCCAGATCAAGATTATCGCTTGTGTAATTTCCTCCGCCGTAGCCTATAAAACGAGTGTAGCTTCTATCGGTATATTGATATTCCACTGAAATACGCATGTTGCTGGTTATTGGGTATGTTGGATTGAATTTCAGTTCGCCAGCGTTGTAATCGATTACGTAATCTTCATTTTCGCCACGTTTCAATAGCAAACCATTTACATAAACCCTTTCGCTACCTGAAACTACCAAAATATAAAGTTCTCCATTGGGACCGACCAATTTGTAGGGCCCCTGGTTTCCTTCCTGACCAATAAATTCACTTTTTGAAAAAACGCCCCGCACTAAAGCGCCAGATGCAAAGGCTGAAATTTTTGAGCCGTCTTCGTTATTAAAAGTTCCGCCAAGGGAAATTCCCTGTACCTTTTTTGTGAATCTTCCAAAATAACTATTGTTGTTTTGAAGATCAACATCACCTGCGCGAATGTTCCAGTTTTCGCCGAAAAGTTCAATGAAAATTTGGTCAAACTCATTCAAACTTTGCGAATAACCGCCTTCCTGAGTCGGAATATTAGCATCTTGAATAGAAGCCCGAATAGAAACCTTTTCACTCAATTTTCCTGTAATCTGAAGGTCAAGTTCACTGTTCACTACCGCATTTTGATTGTTACCAATAGTAATGCCCCGCGAAATACTTCCCGAAGTGTTCAAACCATCAAATGGCTTAAAAGTACTTTGGTTAGTGCTTTCTTGCAGTGAATAAAGTTTTTCAATTTGGCCTGTATTCTCTACTATAATTTTCGGGTCAAGGGCGAAATATTCTCGCGTTAAAAAATCTGGGTATTGTAAATATTGAACAATAAGCGAATCCTGCTGTTGCTGTAATTCTTCGGAAAAAACAATAACTCCTTTTTTAAAGTCAATTCTATAGCTGAAAGGATTTGGAGAATTTCCATCTTTATCTAGAATAGCGAACCGCTTCGGATTAATGCCAGAACTATCTATAACCACAGTGTCCTTTAGCGCAACTTTCTTCTCTTTATAATTTGAAGAAATATCCTGCGCATGGCCGATGGCCACAATAAAAAGGAAGGAAACTAACAGATAAAACTTCATTATCAATATAACTGAATGTGGCGTTTTATATTTTGTGAATATATTATGAAAATCTTTATGGACGTGGGCTGTGTAAAAATACAATGTTAATTAACTTAGTAGCCTTTAACAAATGCTTCTTACAATGAAAATTATTTCATACAACGTAAACGGAATTCGCGCCGCAATGCGCAAAGGTTTTATAGACTGGTTGAAAGCTGCAAGCCCTGATATTGTTTGCCTTCAGGAAACCAAAGCCAATTTTGACCAAGTTGAAATTGAGGAAATTGAAAAAGCAGGTTACCCCTATCACTATTGGTACAGCGCGGTGAAAAAGGGCTACAGCGGGGTGGCAATTCTTTCAAAAATTAAACCCAACCATATAGAATATGGCACCGGCATAGAATATATGGATGCCGAAGGAAGAAACCTCCGTGTAGATTTTGACAATGTTTCCGTGATGAGTTTATACTTGCCAAGCGGTACAAACATGGACCGTTTGGAACACAAACTTACCTATATGGCCGATTTTCAAAAATACGTTGACAACCTAAAGAAAGAAATTCCAAACCTTGTAATATGTGGTGATTATAACATTTGCCACGAAGCGATAGATATTCACGATCCTGTCAGAAATAAAAACGTTTCCGGGTTTTTGCCAGTGGAAAGGGAATGGTTAGATGGTTTTATGAAAAGTGGTTTTATTGATAGTTTTCGCCATTTTAACAAAGAACCGAACAATTATACGTGGTGGAGCTATCGCGCGAATGCCAGAAACAATAACAAAGGATGGCGCATTGATTATAATTTGGTTTCGGAACCATTGCTTAAAAACATGAAACGCGCAGTAATTTTGCCAGATGCTATGCACAGCGACCATTGTCCGCATTTGGTGGAACTTGAATTCTAAAAATGAAATTCACAACTTTCCCAAATACAGACTTAAAAATAAGCAAACTCTGCCTTGGCACCATGACTTGGGGCCAGCAGAATACAGAAGCGGAAGCCCACGAACAGCTTGATTTTGCTATTGAAAAAGGAATTAATTTTATCGATTGTGCCGAAATGTACCCCGTTCCCGCAAACCCAAATACGCAGGGAAGAACAGAAACCTATATAGGAAATTGGCTTGCAAAAAAGAAGAATCGCGAAGATTTAATTATTGCCACAAAAGTTGCAGGGCCCAGCCGAAACATGGAGCACATTAGAAACCCGTTGGACTTTAGCCAAAAATCGCTGGAAGATGCCGTAGACAAAAGTCTGAAAAGATTACAGACGGATTATATTGATCTATACCAGTTACACTGGCCCGAAAGAAACACCAATTATTTCGGGCAGCGCGATTATACCCATAAAGAAAACGAAGCTTGGAGCGATAATTTCGCCGAAGTTTTAAATAATTTGGAAGGTTTCGTAAAAGCAGGAAAAATCCGCCACATCGGGCTTTCAAACGAAACTCCTTTTGGTGTTATGCGCTGCATAGAGGAATCCCGAAAGGGAAAATTGAAAATCATTTCCGTTCAAAATCCTTTCAGTTTGATAAATAGAAAAGATGAAATTGGTCTTTCGGAAATTCTTCAACGAGAAAATATTGGTTATTTGGCTTATTCGCCATTGGGTTTTGGAACGCTTACCGGGAAATATCTAAACGGAACAGCTGATGAAAATTCCAGAATAAACCAATTCAAACAATACACGCGTTACAGCAGCAAACCAGCTTTTGAAGCGACAGAAAAATATTATGAAATCGCCAAAAAGCACAATTTAAGTTTTGCACAAATGTCTTTAGCATTTATTCTTCAGGAGAAATTTGTAACCGCACCAATTATAGGGGCCACTTCCTTGGAGCAGCTTTCGGAAAATATAGAAAGTAGCAACATTTCGCTTTCCAAGGAAATTTTAAAGGAGATTGATGCGGTTCACAATCAAATTCCAAATCCGGCGCCTTAAAAATCCATTCCCGAAAAGCAAAAAAATTATCCAAATAAATGGTGCACCACATCATGAACTTTCGCCACTTTGATAATATTTATATGAAAATTTTGCTTTGGAATTTTGCAATATTTTGAAATAACGATGGAGGTAAAACCGAGTTTTTCGGCTTCCAAAATACGTTGCGCCACACGAGTAACAGGGCGAACTTCTCCAGCCAGACCGACCTCAGCTGCAAAGCATAGGCGTTTGTCAATGGCAATGTCAATATTTGAGGAAAGAACCGCAGCTACAACCGCCAAATCAATCGCGGGATCGTCAACGGTTATCCCGCCAGTTACATTTAAAAAAACGTCTTTTGCACCCAGTTTGAAGCCTGCGCGTTTTTCCAAAACTGCTAGAATCATATTCAACCGTTTTGCGTTGTAGCCCGTAGCACTTCTTTGCGGTGTTCCATAGACCGCACTGCTTACCAAGGCTTGAATTTCAATCATCAACGGGCGCATGCCTTCCAAAGTTGCTGAGATTGCAGTGCCGCTTAAATCTTCGTCATTTTTTGAAATCAATATTTCCGACGGGTTTGAAACTTCGCGCAGACCACTGCCTTGCATTTCGTAAATCCCCAATTCGTTTGTACTTCCGAAACGGTTTTTATTAGCCCGAAGAATTCTGTATATGTGGTTTCGGTCGCCTTCAAATTGCAGAACGGCATCCACCATATGTTCCAAAATTTTTGGGCCGGCGATGTTTCCGTCTTTGGTGATGTGGCCAATCAAAATAACCGGAGTTGCGGTTTCCTTTGCAAACTTTATAAGCTCGGCCGTAGTTTCCCGAATTTGCGAAATGCTTCCCGCAGTACTTTCAATATGATCTGTATGGAGGGTTTGAATAGAATCAATCACCACAATATCAGGTTCAATCTCTTCAATATTTCTGAAAATATTTTGCGTTTTTGTTTCAGTTAAAATGAAACAGTTTTCAGAAACTGGCTGGATGCGTTCGGCACGCATTTTTATCTGTTGGGCACTTTCTTCACCTGAAACATATAGTGTTCTATACGGTAGTTGGAGCGCAATCTGAAGCATCAATGTGCTTTTGCCAATTCCGGGTTCGCCGCCCAAAAGCGTTAAAGAACCGGGGACCAATCCGCCGCCGAGGACACGGTTCAATTCGTTGTTTTTTGTATTCAGTCGTGCTTCAGCTTGTGTTGAAATTTCTGAAACGCGCTGTGGTTTTGCAACTCTTTTGGAAGCATTTTCAGAAACTTTCCAACTAACCTTTTCGGCCTTTTGGATTACTTCTTCGGCAATGGTGTTCCATTCTTTACAGGAATTGCACTGCCCTTGCCATTTGGCATATTGCGCGCCGCAATTCTGGCAGAAAAATGTTGTCTTTGTTTTGGCCATAATAGTTCCGCTAAAATAAATATATTTACGCTACAAACCTTCGCTAAATGAAACGCTTATTTCTTACCTTTTTTTTTCTGTCCTTTTGTTCGTTGGTGTCCAACGCACAACGATATCAATTCAAAAAGTATAAAACAGAAGAAGGGCTTGTAAACAACGAAACCTTTGCTATCATTCAAGATAGCCAAAACAGAATTTGGGTAAGTACTACTGGCGGAATAAGTTGTTTTAACGGAAAAACTTTTAAAAACTATACTACGGAAGATGGGCTGGTTTCCAATCTATCCTTCAGCATATTTGAGGATTCCAAAGGCCGAATTTGGGTTGGCACCCTGGACAATGGTGTAAGCATTATTGAAAACGGAAAAATCACAAACCCGAAGGGCGTGGATTTTGATTTTTTGGGAAGTGCAACCAATATACTGGAAGGTGCCGATGGCACTATTTATATCATTTTTGTAAAAGGAATTGTAACTTTTAAAAACGGAAAATTAGAATATCTAATAAAGGGAACCCCGGAAAACAAAATTTCGGGTCTTCAGCAAGCTGCTTGGTATGATGACAATACACTATACATAGCATCTTCAAATAAGGGTATTTTTAAAATTACCCTTAACCCCCTAAAAATTGAAAATATTTACAGTGAAAAAGACGGGATAAACAACATTTGCTATTCGGTTTTTGTGGATGCCGAAAAAAGTGTTTGGGTAGGGGCTTATGGCGAACTATATAAAATTTCAAACGGGAAACTTACCAAATATAAATTTAAACAAGAAGATTTTGACAAAAACCGTATTTATGGTATTCTTGAGGAAAATGAAAATGAACTTTTTTTAAGTTTTGAAGGCAACGGTTTTGGTATTTTCAACAAACAGACAAGTGATTTAAAGCTTATAAATGAAGCACATGGCCTTCCCACAAAATATATTTATCGAATGATTAAAGATACCGAAGGCAATCACTGGATGACTAGTTATGGCGAAGGAATAATTAGATTCAGGGATACTGCTTTCAAGATATATGATGATACACAAGGCTTGTCATCTGTGAATGATGTTGTGGAATGGAACGAAGAATTGATTATGGCCACAAATGATGGTGTAGCTGTGTTGGATGGACACAAACAAATTCGGCCAATAACTAAAGGTAGTGCAATAAAAAATCTTTTTGTAACGCCTGAAGATAATCTTCTTTATACTACAAACACAGCAGTTTTTGAACATTCCAAGAACAGTGCAAGACCTATGCTAATTGACGAGGGAGATTACAATTTGTTGTATAAGGAACAAGACAAAACCTTCCTTTTTGGAACCGATAACATTAAGGTTTTGGAAAAAGACTCTACCTATTTTATAAGATCAAGAAGGTCAATAGCTATAGAGCCTATTGGAGACCGCTATATATTATGCAAAATAGCGGGTTTATTTCAAATGAATAACACAAAAATAGATACTATTCCAGGGCTCAATCCTAATTTACACGATGACTTTAGGAGCCTAGATAAAATTAATAGAAATGAGGTGCTTGCCGGAAGTGAAAAAAAGTTATACCACATAACACTTCAAAACAACAATTTTAAAACTCAGGTTTTTGATATGGGTCGTTTTGCACCTTTAAACCATTTTAGGGCATTGAAGGTAGATGGCAATAATTTATGGTTGGCAGGAAGAGATATGTTACTAAAAGTAGATCTTGCGCTTTTATTGAAAAAAGATACTGTTGTTGCAAAGAAATATAGCACTATTCCCCATTTCCTGGAAAACGATATCGATTTCAATTCACTTTTGGTTACGGAAGACAAAACTATTTTAATGACTTCTTTGAGTGGAATGCTCGCCTTTAATGAGAAAACTTATCTTCCTAACAATCAACCCCCAAAATTGGACATTTCAGAAATTCTTTTATTTTCTGAACCTTTTAATGATAGTATCTACAGAACCCAAAAAGGAATTGTCCTCCCCTATCAAAAAAACTATTTGAGCTTTTCAATGGAAGCGATAACATTTACAAACCCAGAGAACGTTCAGTATAAATACAGAATGAAAGGACTTCGGGATGGAAATGAATGGTCCCACCCAACAAAAGATCCAAATGTGGTGTTTTCATATTTACCTCCAGGTGATTATACTTTTGAATTTATTGCAGATAATGGTGATGGCGTATGGCAAAATGAACCTTTTCAATATGCTTTTGTTATAACCGTTCCGTTTTGGAAGACTTGGTTTTTTTGGGTTTCTTTATTATCTATTTCATCATTAAGTGTTTTTCTTTTTTATTATTTCAGAAACAAAGCAGAACAAAAAAGAAACGAAGCTTATACCCATAATCTCATAAAAGCGCAAGAAGAAGAACGCACCCGTGTGGCGCGTGAGCTGCACGACAGCGTTGGACAAAAATTGATGCTGCTCACTAAAAAAACCAAAACAAACGGCAACCAGGAAATGGAATTTTTAGCCACCAATACCTTGGAAGAATTACGTGCAATTTCGAGAGGTCTTCATCCTGCAACACTGGAACGTTTGGGCCCCACGGCTGCCATTCGAAATATGGTAGATGAAATGGACTCTAACACGAATATATTCTTTACCCATGAAATTGACAATATAGATGCTTTGTTAAGCAGGGAAGACTCACTGCATCTGTATAGAATTATTCAGGAAACCTTAAATAATATGTTGAAACATGCCGAAGCCAAAGCCGCTTCGGTTGTAATTGAAAGAAAGGACCATAGTATTGAAGCGGTTATTGCAGATAATGGAAAGGGATTTGAAATTTCCGAAAAAGTAAAAACAAATACCAGCCTCGGGATGAAAACCTTGATGGAACGCGCAAAAATATTAAATTCAAAAATTGATATAAAAAGCCAAAATAATAAAGGAACAACCATAACGCTAATTATACCGATATAAATGACTGAAAAGAGTAAAATTTCTGTTGTAATTGCAGATGACCATCCTATGATCCTAAAAGGATTGCATGATGAACTAAAAGCAAATAACTATAATGTTTTGGGCCAAGCAGCCAATGGCATGCAGGCACTGGAGCTTATTTTAACGCACAATCCAACCATAGCTCTTCTTGACATTGATATGCCACTTTTAACGGGTTTTGAAGTTATAAAGATGGCCAAGCAAAAGAAGGTTGACACTAAATTTATAATCTTATCCTTTCACAGAGAAAATGACTACCTACTCAAGGCCAAGGCACTTCAAATAAATGGTTATCTTTTGAAGGAAGACTCGTTTTCTGAAATTGAAGATTGTATTCAATGTGTTTTAAATAATGATATATGCTTTAGCCGCTCGTTTGCCGCCTCATCATTGGCAACTATTTCAGAAGATTTAAAAAAAATAAAGCATTTAACCTCTTCAGAAAAAACAATTTTAAAGTTAGTAGCGGACCAATTGAGCAGCAGCGAAATTGCAGAAAAGCTTTTTATTTCAATCCGAACGGTAGAAAAACATCGGAGCAACATAATCATGAAGCTGGAAATTGAAAATACCACCACCAATGCCTTGACCAATTGGGCCTATACGCATAAAAATGTTATTAAAGAGTTTTAGGTTTAATAGCCAAAATCAGCTTTTATTTTATCTGCCCTGTCCAGTAATTTATCAATGGTTATAAAATCCACCTCTTCCTTATCATATCCGCCTTGAAAGATTTTCATGGCTTTTTTGGGTTCGCCGGTTTCTTCGTAATAACGTCCTAAATAATAATCGCCGAGTACGGTATGAGGGTATTGTCTTTTTGCAAGAGTTGCGATCTCACGTAAGGATTCCCACTGGTTTCGCTTTTCTGCAGCAGTAGCAGTGGCTATAAAATCATTTACTCGAATATTGTTTGTTATGCCAAAAAGATCTTCAATCACTTTATATTTATCCAGAAGATATTGACTGATTGGCGTATCCAGTTTCAATAAAACGTCAGAAAATTCTTTTTTGCTGATGGGCCTGTAAACCGAGAATATTTTTTCCAAAGCATTTGGAATACCACGTCCCCCGAGCGAATAATGGGTTGCTCCATCAAAATTATCATAATAATAGTTAAAAGATTTGCTTTTCAAGCCAGTTAATTGAGTGTTTAAATCCTCAGCAGATTGCATCAAGCCTTTAATATCATCCGTTCCAGTAGCCAAATAATAGAATATTTTTCCGGGAATTTGCGGAATCCGCTCCACAAGTCGCTCTTCCATCATCGGCGCCAAGTCTGGGCTCAAGTTTATGTATCCATTCAGTAGCGGTGGATCTTTGAAAAGGTAATAGTTGAGAAAGTTTGCCGTGAAATCGTGCCCAACACCAATAATAAATTTTGCCGTTCGGTATTTATTATCAATATAAGGTATCAGTTCCAGCCCTAAAAATTCAAAAAATTGGGCGCCTCTTTTGCCTGGCATAAAGGTCTCGTCATCATAAGAGCAATCTTCATAACGAGAATCGTTCTGCATAACACCAACAACTATGGACTCTGGCATATCTTCCCAATAGCTGAAATAGTCAACGTTTCCAGCCACTGGCTCAAAAAGATAATCGGCATCCAGCACCAAAACTATGGGATATTTTTTTTCTACATTAGCTTCATAATTCCTTGGAAGCTGAATTTTTAGTCTTCTAGACTCACCCAATTTGGTAGAGTTGAATTCTTCGTATATAATTTGGGAAAAAGAAGCATAATTAAGCAAAACGCATACTGCGAATAGTAGGACTTTTTTCATTGGTTAGAATTTTTAGGCTGCGGAAAGATAACAATTTTTCAATTTGTGAATTTTTTGCGAAGAAAAATTATTTCGGAAAAAATTACAATTTAAGCCGTTTCCGATTGTAAAGTGGAAGCAATGCTAAGGAAAGCACACCAAAGAAAACAATGGAAGA
>Ga0116152_10001529_pt1 | contig 19003 bp, 15 predicted proteins | sample AD_UKC119_MetaG_FD_89894 | JGI IMG/M metagenome (GOLD analysis project Ga0116152, IMG submission 89894) | Active sludge microbial communities of municipal wastewater-treating anaerobic digesters from Hong Kong - AD_UKC119_MetaG | ecosystem: Engineered > Bioreactor > Anaerobic > Digestate...
GGGTCAGATTCAACAAAAATCCCGATTTCATTTCTGCCGGCAGCTGAATCTGCCGTTGAAAGCCAGGTTTGATGGGCTATCTTTTTTATATTCTACTGGTAGCGCTGTTTCTTTCCTTAAATGCCATTTTCAATGGCGCAGAAACAGGGCTGGTTACCCTTGATATCGACTATCTGAAATTCAAGATTCGAACAAAGACCAATGCCAGCAAAGAAAATCGACTGCTAAAAATTGCCCGATCACCTGAAAATTATCTGGCAGTGACACTTCTGGGCATCAACAGCTGTCTGGTAATTTCAACTTCCCTGTTGACTGTTCTTCTCGAGGAACTGGGGCCGATGGCCTTGCAGATCGGCACTTTGCTCGATTCAATTTTCATCTTTCTTGCCTGTGAGTTTCTGCCAAAATTGATTTTCAGCGATCGGCCCCTTAAATTTTGTTTGAAATTCCTGCCGATTCTGGTTGTTGCCGAATTCATTTTTTATGTGCCGGTAAAGATCGTTACTTTTCTGACCCGAAAGGTAATGGCGCTTTTAAATCTGCCAACCGATAAAATCGATGGCCGGCTGTCCCGCGAAGAATTGCTGATTCTGCTAACCTATGGCCTGAGCTCAGGAACGCTCGAAGAAAGTTCCAGCGAAATGGCAAAAGGCATAATCGAGCTGCGAGAAACCTACGTAAAAGAAATTATGATTCCCCGGCCACAGGTTTTGGCTCTCGAACTCGGCACGCCAATCGAGTCTGCACGCAAGACCGTCATTGAATCAGGGTTCTCACGGGTGCCGGTTTACGACAAAGAAATAGATCGTATTGTCGGCATTCTTTACTTCAAAGACCTGTTTCTCAAAGGCGACAAAATTAAATCCCTGGGCGAAATTATACTCAAACCGCTTTTTGTTCCTGAAATTAAGCCCGCCATCGAACTTTTCAGGGAAATGCGGGAAAAGGCTTCTCAGGTTGCGATTGTCGTCGATGAATACTCAAGCGTCTGTGGAATCGTGACTTTCGAAGACCTTGTCGAAGAAGTGGTCGGTGAAATTCACGATGAATTCGACAAACCGCGCAACAAAATGAAATATAACGACGATGGTTCGATCACCGTGCGCGGAGACGTGCCACTGTTCGAATTGAACGAGGTTGAAGAGTTCAATTTCAATTCGATAAAAGGTGTTGCAACAATTAATGGACTGATTCAGGCTTATCTTGGTAAAATACCCTGTGCAGGTGAGTCATTTCTGCTCGATGGATTTCGGATGCGAATCATTGCCAGTGATGAGCGAAAAATTGAATGGATAAAGATTTTAAGGACACAGGTTGAAAAATGAAGTTGCCGATTCAGCACGAGAGACTTAACCGAACCCTTGACCGGGCGGCGGTTCGCATCGAGAATTTTCTGTTGCAGCTACGTAAATACCTGTTGACAGGCATTCTGGTGTTGGTTCCGATGGCTGTAACCATTTATATCATGTATTTTCTGTTTCAGCTTACCGATGGATTGCTTGGTGTGGCTGTTGCCAGAACAATTGGCTACCGGATTCCCGGCATGGGTCTGTTTTTGACTGCTTTGATCTGTATCGTTGCCGGAATAATAGCGCAAAACTACGTGGGGCGAAGGATTTTGTCGGGAATCGAGGGCTCGCTCGAGCGCATTCCGGTCGTTCGCTCTCTCTATAATGGCATCAAGCAGGTTGCCGACGTGGTTGTGCAAAAGAACCGCGGTGAATTCAAAAGGGTCGTCATGGTCGAATATCCCAAGGAACACAGTTGGACCCTTGGATTCGTCACAGCCGATTTCACCGTCCCACTGCGCTCAGAAACCATCGATGAGCGAAAAATGGCTACGGTTTTCATTCCAACGACTCCGAACCCGACCTCGGGATTTCTTTTGATAATTGAAAAAGAGCGTATTGTCGACACGCATATGGATATTGAAGAAGCCATGAAAGTCGTCATTTCAGGGGGGTTGGTGCAGCCCGGGCGCGCTCCTGAGGGTGCCGAAGAGGCAATGATCGACGACTTCGCCATTCCCCACTAATCAAGTTTAAGAGGAAATTCGATGAACCGACGCATTTTTTACTTGTTGATACTGCTTTTTGCGGGGTTCAGCTGTTTTGTACATGCTGAAAAGATTGACGAAATCAAAAAATATTTTGAACTCAGAGATACCCTCAGTCTGGTGAACCTTGAAATGAAACGGGCATTGGCCCCCGATTCTCGCTCACCGATGTTGACCGATCCTTCCGCCGAGCAAAATCTTACCCGGTTGGTGATGTTTCTCGAAGGCCGGGTCAGGGATTTCGCACAACTGAATACGCCTTTGAAACAGCATTATATTCGCAATCTCAACAGTCTTTTTCTTGAAACAAGGTATTTGTATGCCAATGTTCTGGTGAAAATCCGCAGCAAGCCGGTAAATCAATTGAAGGGCCCGGTTGCCTCAGGCAAAACCGCTTCTGCGGCTAATGAGCTGCAGGCTCGTCCTTATTTCAAACCTATCGATTTGCGCACTTTGTTCAGCCCGGGTTTGTTGAAGAATGAAGATTTGAAAAAGGCTGAGCAGGTCTGGGCTAATCAGATGCAGGAAAAAACTCTTGCTTCAGCAGTTGCGCCAGTTGCGCCGGCCAAACAATCGCAAAACGAGCTTTTTGGCAAGACACCCGTCACTCCGGTTACAGTGGTCAGGCCGGTTGAAATGAAAGATCCTTATAAGCCGGTTGCGCCGGCAATGCCGGTCGCTCCTTCTGGTTCTGAAAGAGATAAGGCCGGGGTTTCTACACCTGTCGAGATTAATTTGCCGCCAGGGAATCTACCGGAAAAAACAACCGGAAATGCCGGACAATCAGGCATAAAACCCGTTGAAAAGACTACAGAAAAGCCAAAATCTGCGCCTCAGAGTGCTGTCATTGCCCATGTTTTGCCGAAAGAGCAAAAAGTCGTAAGCGTTGCCACAAAATCGGCGGTAATTGAGCAGGCTCCGGCGGTTAAGAACATCGAGCAGAGGGTCGAAGTTGTGCCGCCTCCGGTTGAGCAGATTCCTGCCAGCGCGGCTGTCAGCCTTGCTCCGGTTGCGACGGTGACTTCGCAAATAGCTTCCGGCCCGGCTGCATTTATGCGACCTTTGGCCGTAATGATTGAAAATCATCGCAAAGCGCGCCCGCAAAGTGGTTTGATTGACGCCGAACTGGTTTATGAAATGCCGGTTGAAGGCGGAATTACCAGATTTATGGCGGTGTTTTTGCACCTTCCCGGAGTTCTTGGGCCGGTGCGCAGCTGCCGTGAATACTTTGTCGACCGGGCCCTGGAAATCTCGGCCCTTTATGTTCATTGCGGCGGCAGTCCGAAGGGCTATGCCTATCTGAGCAAATCAAAAATAAACTCCATCGACGAGATAAAGCATGGAAAGCCATTTTATCGCGACAACTCACGCAAAGCGCCACATAATCTTTATAGCCGTGGCGGCAGTCTGGTCGAATACATGCAGAATTCTGTGCCTATGAAACTGGCTAAAAAACAGGTGCCGCTGAACTATGGCCCGGTTCCCAGTGTCGGCAGTCAGCCGGGAACTGAAATTTTCATCAGGTATCACGGAAATTACAATACCTCATACAAGTTTGCCAATGGTTTGTATGAACGTTTCATGAATGGCGCAAAACATGTCGATCGCGAAAACGGCAAGCACATTGCGCCGGGAACGGTAATTCTCCAGACTGCCAATATGAAAACCGTCGATTCGGCGGGTCGTCAGGAAATAAGCTTTGTCGGCAGCGGTTCGGCTCGCATTTTTTATCGGGGAACGATGATCGATGCCCGTTGGCATAAAAGAGATGAAAAATCGATGACCGATTATCGCGATGCTTCCGGTAAGAGCGTGGTATTTGACCAGAGCAAACCGGTTTGGGTCCAGGTGGTCTCACCCAATCTCAAGGTGGTCATCAATGGAGTTGATCCGGAAAGTAAAAAAGAAGAAAAAGCGGCTGAAAAGGCAAAACCGGTTGAAACCAGTGACCAAAAAGCCGCAGAAAAGGGTTGATATGCAAAAATTCGCAGCAATAGGGCTTTTTGGCCGGGCCAATGCCGGCAAATCTACCTTGATAAATGCAGTCGTGGGCGAACGGGTTTCCATCGTTTCCAAAAAACCACAGACGACCCGTAAAAGAATTCTCGGTATCATGACTGAAAAAGAAACTCAATTGGTGTTTTGTGACACTCCGGGGCTGCACCAGATTAAAAATAAGCTCGATGCGTTCATGCATGCTGAGATTATGGCGACGCTAAAAGGACTGCAGGCCGGGCTGTATCTGGTCGATCTGGCGGATCTTCGCCCGGAAGAAGACCAGAATTATCTTGGGCAGATGCGCTCTGAAACGCAGTTCCCATTGGTGCTGGTTTTCAACAAAGCCGACCTTGTTGAAGAGCAGGTGGTAAAAAAGGCTGAACAGACTTACGCCGAATTTTTTCCCTTTGCCAGGACTTTCGTGATTTCTGCACGCAAGCAGAAAGCAGTTGCCGATGTGCGTGATTTTCTGATGAAGCTTGCGCCTGAAGGGCCTCACGCTTATGATGCCGATTATTACACAAGTCTTTCCGAGCGGGAAATAGTTGAAGAGACGATCCGGGAAGTGGCATTGGAAAGCTATTTTCAGGAGGTTCCTCACTCTATTGCTGTTCAGGTAGAACAATTTAAAGAGCGTGGCAACGGCAAAACCTTCGTTGAAGCGAATATTTTCGTTGAAAGAGATAGCCATAAGCGGATAATTGTTGGTAAAAGCGGTGCGGGAATCAAGAATCTTGGTAAAGAGTCACGACAAAGGTTGAACCGTCTGCTGGGACGTGATATTTTTTTACAGTTGTGGGTAAAAGTTAGAGAAAACTGGCGCAGAAGTGATGAATGGATTCAACGTCTCGGCTACCGTCAGGAATAGGCTGTCAGCGATTTCTCTTACTATAATGATGATAAGGATATAACATGAGCGCGATTCTGATGATAATCATAGTTTTAGTTGTGCTACTTCTGGTTTTTGTGATGTTTTCGCTCGACGACCAGGAGGAAGACACCGACTTTCTGCAGGAGCAGGAAGCTGAGAAGGCCGGCAACGAAACCGCAGCCGAAGAGGTCGTGGCCAAGCAGGAAGCCGTGGTCGGGGTTAGTGCCGAGAATACGGCCAAGCAACCACCAAAACCGGTGCGAGCCCGGGAGTCTGAAGCGGTTGCCATGGTCGAAGCTGGTGGCGAAGAAGATTTACGTTTGCGAATCATGCTCGATCAGCGATTGCCTGCTCCGACCGGTCACGAAGAAGTTAAGGCGGTGGTTGCTGCGGTTCAGCTAAGATTTCCTGAAGAGGTTATTGCTTCGGGAGATGCATTCGTTAAACTGATCCGGCGAGCCGAGAATCTTTTCGAGAAAGAGTTTTCCTTTCCGTTTGCCTGTTATCATTCGGCCCAGCTCGATCGGATATTGATTTTTGAAAAAGACGAAAGTCGGGATGATGAGCTTTTTGAGGCTCTGGTTGTCGCATTTGAAACTGTTTCCCGGTTTAAAAAAATACTTGAATCTGATTCTGCGTTGCGTGATGCCAAGGCCCGGGTGGCGATAGGCTTGTCATCAGGTCCAATCGTAAAAGTCAAACGTGGTATTGCTGCCGAGCCTTCCTGGATCGGCAAAGCGGTTTACATGGCCGAAACTCTGGCTGAGGCGGCCGGAGACTTTTCGATCTACGTTGACGAACAGATTCACAAGGCGGCTTTGCCTTTATTCGATTTTCGCGAATGGAAGCCGATTAAGATGCGTTCGCCTTTGCCGGCGCTGCCACTTTTTGAGCTGGTTGGCTGGAACAAGCCAGAGGAGATAGCGGCTTTTGTTTCCCACAAGGATTCTTTTTCGCGGCGGGCGGTAGCGGTTGCTTATCGATATCTTGAATTGGACGACATGATTCAGCCATTACTCGAGCTTCTGTCCGATTCCGACGAAAAGGTGGCGCTGGAGGCGCTTGAAACGGTAAAAGTTATCGGTAGTGAACAGGCACTGGGCTTGTTGAAAAGGATTTTCCCTGAAGCGCAGGAAGCGCCCTTCAGAAGTGCTATTATCGATGCCTTTGCCAGCATCGGCAAAAATGAGGTTGTTCCGGTAATTCTTGGTTCGACCAAGGAAGCGAGCTGGAAAGTGCGTTTGAGCGCTGCCCGGGCTTTGCGCCGACTTTCCGGCAAGGATGCGTTGCGCCACCTTGAACATCTGCTCGAAGATGCCGACGGTGCGGTTCGCGCCGGAGTGTGCGGGATTTTTTATCGAGAAACTGGCAAAAGTCAGTATTTGAAAGAACTAGGCGAGTTGCTGCGCGATCTTTCCAATCGGGCGAGAAAAACCGCAGCTGATGAGCTATTGCGGGTAGATTCCGATGAAGCCGTCAAAATGCTGGTCGATGGCTTCGCCGACCAGGAAGCTGATCTGCAGCGTTATATTCTCAATCGGCTTGAAGGCAGTAAGAGCAAAATACTCTATCAGAGTTTTTTGACATTATTTAAAATTTCTGGTGAGAAGATTCGACCTCAAATAGTCGAGGCGGTTCGACGCACCGGACTGGTGAGTTAAAATGGCAATAGATATACTTGTTGTAGATGATGAGGAGATGATTCGCTGGACTCTCAAGGAAGCGCTCGAGAGCGAAGGGTACAATCTGAAAACTTTTGAGAATGGCCGGGAGTTCTTGAGCTACTTCAATGCCAATGGCGGGGACATCGTTTTGCTTGATGTCAGGCTTCCGGACAGCAATGGGCTCGATCTTCTTCTTGAGGTCACCCGCATTGATCCTGATGCGATCGTGGTAATCATGACCGCTTTTGGCGATGTCGAAACAGCGGTTAATGCGATGAAGCGCGGGGCTTTCGATTATATTTCCAAGCCGTACAGTCTTGAAGAGGTCAGTTTGCTGATCAAGAAGATTGTTCAGGCCAACTTGCTCAAAAGTCAGTTGCACCATTATCAGGAACGGCTGGAAAACCAGTTCTCGCGCATTCTCGGTGATAACCAGAAAATGAAACAGTTGCGTGAGCACATTCAGATGGCGGCGCGGACCGATAGAACGACGGTGCTGATTCGTGGAGAATCCGGAACCGGTAAAGAGCTCGTGGCCAGGCAGATTCACTTTCAAAGCGCCAGGGCCGATAAGCCGTTTATCGACGTCAACGCTGCAGCGGTCAGCAGTACTTTGCTTGAATCCGAACTTTTTGGTCACGAAAAGGGTGCGTTTACCGACGCCCAGAAGCAGAAAAAAGGTCTTTTCGAACTTGCTAATGGCGGTACATTATTTCTTGATGAAATTGGTGATCTTGACCCTTCCTTGCAGGTCAAATTGCTTCGCGTGTTGCAGGAACGCAAGTTTAGAAGGGTGGGTGGCACTTCCGACATTCATGTCGATGTCAGAATCATTTCTGCGACCAATGCTGATCTAGAAAAAGCGATCGAAGACGGCAGGCTGCGTCAGGACCTGTTTTATCGCTTAAATGTTTTTACTATCAATCTGCCACCTTTGCGCGACCGGCGCGATGATATCATGTTGCTGGCCAAATTCTTTCTTGAGGAATTCAGAAAAGAGTTTTCAAAGGACATTTCCGGGTTTCGCGAAGATACCTGTCGTGTGCTCGAGAGCTACAATTTCCCCGGAAACGTGAGAGAATTGCGAAATATTGTCGAGCGTGCCACGTTGCTGGAAACCTCAGGGCAGATTCGGCCTTCGAGTTTGCCTGAAGAGTTGAAAAAGGCGGCAGAGCTCGATTGTGTAGCCTATGATCCAGGGGAGAAGCGGCCCTGGCAATTGCCTGGTTTCAATTTCAAGGACTACATTGACTCGGTTGAGAAGCAGATCGTAATTGAAGTGATGAACGAAGCAGAAGGCAAGAAGAGCAAAGCTGCTGATATGCTGGGTTTGACCCGCTTTGCCCTCAGGCACCAGTTAAAAAAACACGACCTTGAAAATGATTCTGAAAAATGATGAAAAAATTCACTGTCAACTTATGAAATCTGTGCTATATTTACACATGGGTACCCTCTGTGTGAAATTTGCACCATTGAATGAACGGTAAAACTCCGAATAAAACGGAATCAGGGCCTGGCATAAAAATTGCTTGTTTAGTTGTTAAGCGTCATAAGTTAGGCAAGGAGAAACAGCTATGATATCAGAATTACTTCAAGACAGTTTTATTGATCTTCAACTCGACGTTAATGACAAGGCATCTGCCATTGATAAGTTATCAGGTATGCTTTGTACATCGGGTAAAGTCAGTGATCATGGACACTTCGTCAATGCTGTTCTCGAAAGGGAAAAACTTGGCAGTACAGCGATCGGTGCAGGGATTGCCATCCCCCACGCCCGTGCCAATACGGTAAATGAGGTTTCAATTGCTTTTGCCCGCTCTGGTTCAGGCATTGACTTCAATTCAGTTGACGGAGATCCGGTTCATCTGATCTTTTTGCTGGCGGCACCGGTTGAATCCGGCAGTCTTTACCTCAAACTGCTGGCCAGAATTTCAAGGTTGCTGCGCTATCAGGATCTGATCGAAGATCTCAAAAAAGCCAAGAGCAAAGAAGAAGTTATCAAGATTATTGCTGCAAAAGAATAAGTTGCAGTTTGCCGGGGTTGGTCGGGAAGATCAGGTGAAAACATGCTGAAATACCGAAAAGATGAGCTCTCGCTGCATATGCGGATTCCCGCAGACATGTGTTATCTCGATAATGCATTGCTGACTCTCGACGGAATCTGCGAACATTTCAGCGTGGGCGAACATTCCCGAGACCGAATTAAAAAGACCCTTGAATCAGCCCTGGCTAAATCCATCGACCTGTCACATCAGAAATTTTCTGGTCTCTTTGACTTGAAATTCTCAATGTTTAAAGATAAGCTGCAGATAACTGTTGAGGATTTCATGCTCGTCGATGACCAGGAGCCTGTGACGGTCGAATCTCCGCTGAGCGAAGATAAGCTGCGGGAAATGATGGCTCATGTCATAAGCATGACTGATGATTTCAGAATCATCAGTGAGGCCGGTCGACATGCCTGTTATTCAATGCAGTTCAATCTTCTCCCGGCGGAATGATAAATGAACAACGACCTTAAAGAAAAAACTTTCATATTACTTAAACCAGATGCCATTCAGAGAGGGCTAACCGGCAAAATTATCTCCAGATTCGAGGAAAAAGGTCTGAAGATCGTTGCTGCCAAGCTGGTTCAGGTTACCAGAGAACAAGCCGAGCGCCATTATGATGTGCACAAGGGCAAAAGATTTTTTGAATCTCTTGTTGAGTTCATTACTTCGGCTCCCTGTCTTGCCCTTGTCCTGGAAGGTCGCAATGCAATAAAGCTTTGTCGCCGCATTATGGGTGCAACTGAGCCATTAGATGCTGACCCGGGAACCATTCGCGGCGACTTCTCGCTCGACGTAAAACATAATTTGGTGCATGGTTCCGATTGCCCTGACAGCTACGCTCATGAAGTGAAAGTTTACTTCACCGAGCAGGAAATATTGGATTACCGTCTTGAACTTGAAAGCTGGATATACTACGCTTAAAAAACCCGTTTGACCGAAAAGAAAACTCTCCCCGGTGCGGAGAGTTTTTTTATCTAATATTCAGGAAGCATGGTTTTGATTACTCCAGAAGCTAAACCCCGACCTTCAAAAGTTTATCTGAAGATTTTTCTGATCGTTTTGATTCTTTCATCCATGACGGTTGCGATAACTCTGTCTTTGCTGAACTCAGAAAAATTTACCCTGTTTGCCGCTGATTACCTTGCCGGAATCGTCTCTGCCAACGCCGCAAAGCTGGAATTCGAAGGGGTGTCAGGCTCTTTGAAGCACGGGGTTTTCATTAAAAAGCTGGTTTGGCGAAAAGCTTCACCTTACCAGATTGTCAGTTGTGAAGATATTCGCCTTCGCTTCGATTTTTCAAATCTGCTAGCGGTAAAAAAGATCATGGCTGAAATCGATTGTAAGAAAATCGAAACCGGGGGGCAGGCGATGCCGGTATGGCTCGAGCAGTTGCCAAATTTTCCCGAAATTGCCTGTCTAGCTAATTTGCCGGGCAACCTGTTTTTCGCCAGGGTTAAAGTAGATGAACTTCTAATCAAACCATTCAATGAAGGATTAATTCAGATCAGGCTTGCCGGATTGCTCTTGGGAAAGCCTGATCAACATGAGGTGCAGAAGGTTTCCTGTCTGGCCGGCGGCTTTTTTCGAGACCGCCGATTTCTTGAAGGAAGTTTTTCCGGCAAGCTGCAGCAGAAAAGCCAGAAGTTTGAAGGGCGCATCGAGGCATGTGTTGCCGGTAAAAAGTTGATCAGTGAGATTGCTGTTGCCAACCGCAAAGGAAACCTTGAATTCAGCGGGCACATTGTTGAAGCTGCGGTTGATCTGGCCGTCATTTCCCGCTGGTTGATATCCATGTGGCAGGATGCCTTTCCTTTTGGTTTTGACGGCGAAATAAGTATCGGCGGGTCCTGGATTTTCAACCCTAAAACTGGTTTCCTCGGTAATCTCAGCGGCAATTTTCAAAAGCTGCACATGGTTGCGCAGGGGCTATTTTTAACTATTTTTGAATTGAACGGCACCTGGAAACTTTTCGACGGCAATCTTGAATTTGCTGATGGCGGCAGCTTTTTTGCCGGTTTTCCGGCCGTGTTTGATGGTCGAATAGAAGGTGTTTTCAATGCCAATCGGCGCTGGAATCTAAGTTTTAAAGCCGATCATATCGATATGGGCCAATTCTACAGCGACTTGCCCTGGGGTGTAAAATACGGCTCCGGGTTGCCGCAGATGACCGGCACCGCCACATTTAACCTGCACATCAGAGGAGCTTATCCCGATGTGGCAGCGGCTATCAAAGCTGACGAAATTGAAGTCGCCAATCAGAATGCGCGTCATCGCCTGAAAGGAGCGATAAATTTTACCTTTAACGAAAAAGAAAAATTGAAGTGGCAGCTTGATTTAAAAAACTTATTCATCGCGGGCTTGCCTGCAATGTTTCAGCGTTTTTCTTCTGCCTCTGCAGACGGCGGCAGTTTAGAAAAGATATCGGGCTGGAGCGGCTGTTCCTGGAAAGGTAGCGGCGAAAACCTGGGAAACATGAAAATCCAGGGACAATTGTTGGCTTCAGAACAACACCCGGTTCAGCTTTCAGGGCAATTCAGTGACAGCAACGGCCGTTTCAGCGCCAGCGTTCCTGAAAAGTCTCCTTTCAACAGCACGAAACTCAGCTTTCTCCAGTTTCTTCTCAGTTATTGATATGACCTGAACAATTCCCAAAACCTCTTCTTAGGCGTGGTTGAAATGCCGACTGGATGCCTGTTTTTCTTCTTCCCAAGGCTACGAAGAACAGGGCCCAGGCATGACGATTGCAATGGTTCTGCCGCGGGTAATCGGTATGAATTTTGAAATGAATTCTGGAAACTTGTCTTGCCCCGACTTGATCGGGGCATCTCAAGATAGGCTTAAATAATGATCGCCCGATCAAAGTCGGGCGATGACATTAAGTAATAAGGGCCTGTGGAACAGCTGCGTATTGGTTGTTCCTGGCTTGTATTAGACGGTCAGCTCTGGCTGAGCTTTTTCACTCTCGCTTCAATCTGTTGCAGATTGACGCCCTGTCTGGCAAGGAAGGTTTCGAACCAGGTGGTGTTGACCGCACAGGATCTCAGTTCAGTTCTGAATTCAACGATAAGTTTCTGCAATTCGACCATATCAGCGACTTTGAGCTTTGGCCGGTTTGACATGTGCTGCATGGTTTTGAGGTTACTCAGGGCAGAATTGATCGCGGTTGCGAATTCATAGCGGGTAACGTTGTCGGTATAGACAAACGGGAATGAATTGAGAATGCCTTTATTGGAGATATGCCGGACTGATTTGAACGACCAGTGTTTCGGATCGACAAAGTTGAAGGCGGCTCCGGTATTATTGCCGGTTTTAAGGTTGGCGGCGTGATGTCCGGGTTCTTTTTTAAGTTTACTGTCGACGAGAGGAATGTAGAAAGCGGCATCGGCTTCAGCTGTTTTTCTTGGATTGTAGTGGTGGCGAATATTCTCAGCGGTGGCGAATTGCCATGAGAACTGAGATGAAAGCGGTTCGCCCATGCGACTTTTGATTTTATCGCTGACGATTACCTTGTATTCGGTGTTAGCATCCAAAGGTGAGCTGGGTTCAAAGATCGCACGGTTTTTGCGGCGGTCATAGACGACCTTGCCGTCGACGCGGGTTTGATTGCCGAAAACCGATATGTTGATGCTGTCGACGGTTTTGGGGTCAGCCGGTTCAGAAAAATGCACGGCAATTTTACTTTTGCGTGAAACGTTCTGATTGTCGGCTCCGGGATAAATTGCGGTAACTTTGAAGGACTTCAATGCTGCCGGCTTATCCTGGACCATCGTTCTTACACGTCTATCTGCGGGAGCAGCTCCGGCCATGGTCTGAACCGGGCGTCTTTCGACAAGGTTTTCACGAACCGGTGCCTGGCGCTGTTGCTGGGCCACGGGTTGTCTTACTGGTGCATGGTCAAAGTTTTCGATCTCGGCAGTTTCTTCTTCGGGTGCGGGGGCAGGCTGGTTGTTAGCCATCATTTCCGGCATGGCGGGAGATGAAACGGGTGAAGTGGTCGAAAACATGGAATTGATTCCGCTGCGAATTGGACGACCGGCCAGGTCGGTGATTCCCTGGGTTACGACGACACGATAGTTTTTGTTGCTGTCAAGCAGGCCGACCGGGGTAAGGGTCGCCTGTTTATGGCCCTTGAAATAATGAATTTTGGCGGGTACAGGGCCAAAATCGTCTTCAAGTCTGAATGTGAATTCATTGAGAGTTTCGGGGCGAATTTCTTCACTGAAACCTATGGTTACGGGCTGGGTCAGATTGGTGACTCTGGCGCCATTAACCGGAGCGAGGCCGATCAGTTGAACCGGTTCGGAAACTGGAGCTGCCGGGGCAGTCTGAGCAACTGTGTTTTGGCGGCGAGCCTGGGTCGGATGCTGCACCTGGCGGGTTGGCGCCTGGTTCTGTTCGGCGAACGGGTTGGCATAGGCATTGTTTGCCGGTGCTGGCGATTCGGTTATTTCGTGGGCGGCAACCATAGGCTGATCTTCATTGGTTGCGAGCTTGAAGGGAATCAGGGTTTTTTTGTGCAATCTTTCGCCGGAAGTAGCAGCCAGATTCAGGTCGACGGCAACCGCATAGGCGACATTAGCTTTCAAGCCGTTTCTAGGACTGATGGTAAGAGTCTTGAGGTCGCGTGAAAGTTTATAGTCGATGCCGACAGGCTGATTGTTTTCGAAAAGCTTAACCGGAGCACTTTTTAAAGAGACAATGTCGAGAGGTTCGGTAAAAGTCACTTCAAGAGGAGAGTCGCCGGTGATTTTGCCTGAACCCATGCTGGCATTGGCAATGTTCAGATAATTGGCAGGATTGGTCGGCTGGGCCGGCTCGACGCTGCTCTGCTGGGTAGAAGGCATTGGCTGAAACTGATCGGAACCATTGGTCTGAAAGCTCCAGACCTTTTCTGAAGTCCGGCCAAGGCCGTCATGATAACTCAATTGGGCTGTATAGGTGTGCCCTTCCTTGAGCGGTTGCTTTGACTTGAACATGATCTGGCGCGCCGAGGGGTTGTAAAAAAGCTCGCCGTCAATGGGATCGGTTCCATTGAACAGATTGAGGTTAACCGTCTGATAGAAAGACTGATTCACTGCTCCCGCAAATTCTACGGTCAGTGGTGTGTCTGGTGAAACTCCTGCCGCCATATTGGCAGGAAAATGCTTGTTTACTCTGATAGCGGCAGTTTCTGCTGTCACGGTATTGCGATCGAGACCCGAAAAAACCGGGGTGCCCGTGGCGGCCAGAATCGCACATAATATTGCCGCCCGTTTCCAACGGTTCATAGTTTACCTCCTCAAGCTAATGCTCTTCGGGTAAGTCATCGGCAATAATCAGACGGACAATTAGCACAAAATTTGCCCTTGCGACCTCAGGACAATTAAAGTTGAAAAATTGCACAGTTAATGATAAAAATTACTGGTTATCGCAAATTGGTCGGAGAACTCTTTTCATTTTTCTCTGATACAACTAAGGAGTCAGTATGGGAACCGATGTTGCAGCTTTTGCAAAACAACTGAAAGAAGACGGAATCGACGCGGCTAAGAAAGAAGCCGAAAATATTCTGGCTGAAGCCAGAAAAGAGGCAAAAAAACTTCTCGAAAACGCTAAAAGCGAAATCGAAAAGATGGAAAAAGATGCGGAAGGCCGCATTGCCCAGAAACGCGCCAACTCTGAAGCAGAAATTCAGTTGGCTGCCCGTGACCTGATGAACAGTTTTCGCAAGCGAATCGAGGAAGTCGGAACCGGACTTCTCAAGGGTAAAGTTGCCGAAAACCTGAATGACAAAGAAGTTGTCAAAAATGCTATCAGTGAATTGCTGAAAACCCAGAAAACCGGCCAGGAATGGGAATTAGCCCTGGGCGAAAAACTCGGTAAGGCACTTGCTGACACGGTTGCGGCTCTTTTCAAGGCCGAGGGTGCCACGGTCAAACTGACCGAAGAGCTCAAGAAAGCCGGCTTCGAACTCAAAGCCGCCAAAGGCAATGAAGTTATTGAAGTTACTGAAGATTCGATTTCCGAATCTTTCAAAAAGCTGCTTTCTCCAGAACTGAAGAAGATTCTGGAAGCCTGACGGGCCGGATTTAGAAGATGGCACAACAATTATTTTACCTGATGACCTATCTGCCTGCATTGCCCAATCTGGGTGAGCCTTTGGCAGAAGAAGACGCTCTGGCACGCATCAGAGACGAGGCTGACGAAAACTTGCTGCTCCTGGCCGATCTGCTTGATGCCGAAAACCTGATTCAGGAAACGGGCATGCAGTTTTTTGTGCTGCAGAACGCTGATTTTCGCCCTGAATTGTCTGAGCGACTGCCCGAAAGCTTCGTTGAAACCTTTTTAAGTTTTCGCGAAAGGGCTGAAGCCGAATGGTTAACCGAAATTTTTGCCGCCTGGTTCGATTTGATGATCGAGCTTAGTGGCCGGGTCGGTTCACCAATGCTTGCCGATTGGGCAAAATGGGAATATTCGTTGAGAACGGCTTTGCGAATCGAGAGGCTGCGTGCTTCCGGCGACCAGGGCCAGGATTTTTCCCGCATCATTCCCGGATTCATGAACGATGAAAATTTTATCGTCGATCACAGCGCTTTGATTGAAGCCTGGAAAGCCACTGCCGATCCAATGGCGGCTGAAAAGCTTCTTGATCAGAGTCGTGTCGACTACCTGCGCAGCTTTGCCGGCAATTTTACCTTCACAATTGAAGAACTGATTGCCTATATGCTCGAATTGAGAATTCACAACAGGTATGCACGTTTGAGTCCCGAACAGGGACGCAAAATACTCGAGGAGGTTACCGCTCTGTGAGCACCACCGGTCGAATCGTTACCGTTTATGGCAACATGGTTACTGCAGAATTTGAAGGCGCAGTACGACAAAATGCGGTTGCCTACTGTCAGCGTTCTGACGGCGTCAGACTGATGTCTGAAATTATCCGCATTCGCGGCAATAGAGCCGACATGCAGGTCTTTGAACTGACCCGCGGCCTGAAAGTAGGAGACCCGGTAGAAATTACCGAAGAATTGCTTTCGCTTGAACTTGGGCCAGGCCTGATCGGCATGGTTTACGACGGATTGCAGAATCCGCTCCCGGAAATGGCCGAGAAAATCGGCAAATTTCTTAAGCCCGGAAACTATCTCAAAGCCCTCGATCGTGCCCGCAAATGGGAATTCACCCCGCTGGTCGAAGAGGGTGAAACTCTTACCGCCGCCGAAAATCTCGGTAAGGTAAAAGAAAATATTTTCGACCACTTTATCATGACCCCATTTACCCTGGTCGGTGAATGGAAAGTTAAAAAGATTGCCAAGGCCGGTCAATATACCGTTGAAGAAGAAGTAGCCGTTCTTGAAAAAGACGGTGAAACCGTTGCGGTTAACATGATTCAGCGTTGGCCAGTGCGTCTGCCTCTCGGAATCTACAAAGAACGCCTGTTGCCGACGCAGCCGATGGTAACCAAGCAGCGCATTATCGATACCTTCTTCCCGGTCATGCTGGGCGGAACCTACTGTATTCCCGGCCCATTCGGAGCCGGCAAAACGGTTTTGCAGCAGATTACCAGCCGCCATGCCGAAATCGACCTGGTTATCGTTGCCGCCTGCGGCGAACGCGCCGGTGAAGTTGTTGAAACTCTTCGTGAATTCCCACATCTGAAAGACCCACGCACCGGCAAAACCCTGATCGAAAGAACCATCATCATTTGTAATACTTCAAGTATGCCGGTTGCTGCCCGCGAATCCTCGGTTTACACCGCGATTACCCTCGGTGAGTATTATCGCCAGGTCGGGCTCAACGTACTTATGCTTGCCGACTCAACCTCGCGTTGGGCGCAGGCTCTGCGTGAAATGAGCGGTCGTCTTGAAGAAATTCCAGGTGAAGAAGCTTTCCCGGCCTATCTCGAAAGCTCTATCGCCAGATTTTACGAGCGCGGTGGTATCGTCGAACTTAAAGACGGTCGCAAAGCCTCTTTAACCATTGGTGGTACCGTCAGCCCCGCCGGCGGAAACTTTGAAGAACCCGTAACCCAGGGAACTCTAAAGGTTGTCGGCGCATTCCTCGGTCTGTCTTATGCTCGCTCCTATGCCCGCCGTTTCCCGGCCATCGACCCCCTCGAATCATGGTCGAAATACACCGGCACCATTGAAAGCAAGAAGGTTGCCTGGGCGCATAACTTCTTGCGTCGCGGCAAGACAATCTATGAAATGATGCAGGTTGTCGGTGAAGAAGGTACTTCTAACGATGACTTCGTAACCTATCTGAAATCTGAATTTCTCGATAACGTCTATCTGCAGCAGAACTCTTTCGATGAAGTAGATGCCGCATGTCCGACCGAAAGACAGCAGTATCTGTTCGATATGGTCGTTGACGTTCTCAAGCATGAATTTAAATTCAAAGACAAGAACGAAGCCCGAGACATGTTCTTCACCCTCACTGAGCAGTTCAGAGACTGGAACTATTCGCCCTGGCAAAGCGACAAGATGAAAGAGAACGAAAGCAAGCTCAAGGCCACTTTGACCAGCAAGGAGGCGGCTCATGCGTAAGTATTATTCAAAAATCGACAATATTGCCGGTAACGTTGCTACTCTTAAAGCAGATAACGTTGGCTATGAAGAACTGGCCGTCGTCGAAGGCTCATGGGGAAAATCCCTGGCCCAGGTTATCCGTATTTCCGGTGATGAAGTTGCATTGCAGATTTTCGCCGGCACCCGCGGTGTTTCAACCGGCGACAAGGTCTCTTTTCTCGGCTCTTCAATGCGTTTCAGCTTTTCCGAAGATCTTTTCGGACGAGTTTTTTCCGGTGGCGGCGAGCCCCGCGACGCACGCAGCGAACTGACCGACAATCTCATCGAAGTTGGCGGCCCATCGGTTAATCCGGCGATAAGGCTGATGCCCCATCGCATGATTCCGACCAACATTCCGATGATCGATGTTTTCAACACTCTGGTTGAAGGTCAGAAACTGCCGATCTTTTCGATTCCCGGCGAGCCCTATAACGAACTGCTGTCGCGTATTGCACTGCAGGCCGAAGCGGATGTTATCGTTTTCGGTGGCATGGGTCTGAAATACGATGAATACCTGTATTTCCGCCGTCAGCTCGAAGAAGGCGGCGCAATGTCACGCACGATCATGTTCATTCATACCGCAGCCGATCCGGTTGTCGAATGTCTGCAGACACCCGATATCGCCTTGACGGTGGCCGAGCAGTTTGCGGTGCAGGGCAAGCGCGTGCTTGTGCTTCTCACCGACATGACCAACTTTTCCAACGCTTTGAAGGAAATATCGATTACCATGGAACAGATTCCTTCGAACCGTGGCTATCCCGGCGATCTTTATTCTCAGCTGGCTTCGCGCTATGAAAAAGCGGTGGTTTTTGAAGAAGGTGGCTCGGTTACATTGATGGCGGTCACGACCATGCCCGGCGATGACGTTACCCATCCGGTGCCCGATAATACCGGTTACATCACCGAAGGTCAGTTTTATCTCAAAAACGGGGTTATCGACCCCTTCGGTTCTCTTTCACGTTTGAAGCAGCAGGTGAACGCCAAAACCCGCGACGACCATCGCGCAATCATGGATGGCTGCATTCAGCTGTATTCAAAGTGTCGTGAAACCAGAGAAAAGCGCGCCATGGGCTTTGAAATGTCCGACTGGGACAACAAATTGCTTGCCTATGGTGAAAGTTTCGAAGAAGAAATTATGGATTTCTCTGCCAACGTCAGCCTCTATGACGCCCTTGAAAAATGCTGGGTGATTCTCGCCAAGCATTTCGAACCGAGAGAAACCGGTATCAGATCAAGCCTGTGTGACCAATTCTGGCCTAAAAAGGATTAACGACTAATTATGGCTGAAAAAATCAAGAAAACCAGACCTGAGCTGTTGCGTCAGCGGCGTCAGCTGTCGATGTTTCAGCGCTTCCTGCCGACTCTGGTCTTGAAGAAACAGCAGATTCAGTCTGAAATCCTCAAGGTCAGGGCGCAGGTTGCCAAGCTCGACCAGCAGTTGGCCGAGCGCATCAGGCAGATCGACAGCTGGTCGGCTCTGTTCAGCGAGTCTTTGCCGGGGTCTTTGCCAAGACTGGTAGCGGTAAAAGATATTCAGCGCGGTATTCGAAACGTTGCCGGGATCAAATTGCCGATTCTGAGCAAAGTTGAATATGAAGTAAAAGAATTCAGCCGTTTGGCGACTCCACCCTGGATCGATGCCGGCCTGAATTTGCTGAAAGAGCTGATGGAGCTGCGTGAAACGGTTAAGGTTCTGCATGAGCAGGAAAGACTGCTGCAGCAGGAACTGCGCAAAGTAACCCAGCGTGTCAATCTGTTTGAAAAAGTTATGATCCCCAGCGCAAAAGAAAACATTCGTCTGATTCGTATTGCGCTTGCAGAAGAGCAGA
>Ga0116152_10001532_pt1 | contig 18989 bp, 12 predicted proteins | sample AD_UKC119_MetaG_FD_89894 | JGI IMG/M metagenome (GOLD analysis project Ga0116152, IMG submission 89894) | Active sludge microbial communities of municipal wastewater-treating anaerobic digesters from Hong Kong - AD_UKC119_MetaG | ecosystem: Engineered > Bioreactor > Anaerobic > Digestate...
CAACGACTACTGAGAGAATCCTGTACTACACAGGAATCAATCGTAAGATTGGTGAAGTACATGATGGTGCAGCTACCATGGACTGGATGGAGCAAGAGCAGGAGCGTGGTATTACAATCACATCCGCTGCTACGACTGCTCCTTGGAAGGGACATCGTATCAACATCATCGACACACCAGGCCACGTTGACTTTACTGTTGAAGTTGAGCGTTCTTTACGTGTTCTGGACGGAGCGGTTACCGTTCTGTCAGCAAGAGGCGGTGTTGAACCGCAAACGGAAACCGTTTGGAGACAAGCCGAGCATTACGGTGTACCGCGTATGGTATACGTAAACAAGATGGACATCATGGGCGCAGATTTTTATCGCGCATGTAGCATGATTGTTGATCGTTTGAAGAGTAACGCTGTTGCCATTCAGGTACCGATTGGTAAGGAAGAGAACTTTGAAGGTATTATTGACCTGATGACTCTTCGTGCCGAAGTTTATACAAGCGAAGACGGAAAACAGTACGAGGACCGTGAGGTTCCGGCTGATATGGTTGAGTTTGTTAATAAGAAGAGAGAAGAAATGGTTGAGAAGATCGCCGAAACCGACGAAGAACTCACCATGAAATTCCTCGAGGGAGAAGAGATTTCCATCGACGAATTGAAGACAGCACTCCGTAAGGCTACCGTAAGTTGTAAAATCATCCCGGTAATCTGCGGTACGTCCCTTCGTAACAAGGGCGTTCAAATGATGTTGGATGCAATCGTTGACTACATGCCTTCTCCGTTGGACATCAAGGCAATTTCCGGTATCAACCCTGATTCCGGTGAAGAAGAAGAGCGTCCGGCTTCGGATGAAGCTCCATTCTCTGCACTTGCCTTTAAACTTATGACAGATCCTTTTGTCGGTAAGCTCTGCTTCTTCCGCGTATACTCCGGTGTATTGGAAGCAGGTTCCTATGTTACAAACGCAACAAAGGGCAAGAAAGAGCGTATCGGACGTATTCTTCAAATGCACGCCAACGAGCGTAAAGAAATTACCGAAGTATTCTCCGGTGATATCGCCGCTGCTGTCGGTTTGAAGGACACAACAACAGGTGACACGCTTTGTGATGACAAGGCTCCGATTATCTTGGAGTCTATGGAATTCCCGGAGCCGGTTATTGAAGTTGCGATTGAGCCGAAATCCCGCGCTTCGCAGGAAAAGATGATTATCGCACTCCAGAAGCTGGCTGAAGAAGATCCGACATTCCGTACATTCACCAACCAAGAAACAGGACAAACCATCATCGCTGGTATGGGTGAGCTTCACCTTGATATCATTGTTGACCGTCTGTTCCGTGAATTCAAGGTGGAAGCAAACGTCGGTGCTCCGCAAGTTTCTTACAAGGAAACCATCCGTAAGGCAGTTCACGCAGAAGGACGTTTCGTACGTCAGTCCGGTGGTCACGGTCAATACGGTCACTGTATTCTTGATTTGGAGCCTCGTGAGCCGGGTGCCGGTTATGAATTCGTAAATGCTACCGTCGGTGGTTCGATTCCGAAGGAATTCATTGGACCAATCGATGCAGGTATTCGCGAAGCCATGCAAAGCGGTGTATTGGGTGGCTATCCTGTAGTTGACGTTAAGGTTACCGTTGTTGACGGTTCTTACCATGATGTTGACTCTTCTGAAATGGCCTTTAAGATCGCAGGATCGATGGGCTTTAAGGAAGGTATGAAGAAAGCCGACCCGGTATTGCTCGAACCAATTATGCGTGTTGATATCGAAGTTCCAGATGACTACATGGGTGATGTTATGGGCGGCATCAGTGCTCGCCGTGGTACCATCAAAGGCATGGAAGGTCAGAACGGTACACAGATGATTCAAGCAGAGGTTCCGCTTTCCAACATGTTTGGTTATGCAACGGCACTTCGTTCCACTACACAAGGTCGCGGAACGTTTGTTATGCAGATTGGACACTTCGCAGAAATGCCGAAGAACATTATGGAAGGCATCTTGAAGAAGTAATGACAGGCGACATTGTTCAACTGTCAAATAAGCGTGATTTGCATCTTGCGATTATCTGAAAATATAGTAAAATGGATGCATCTGACGCTTGGAAGCGAAAATGAATAAATATCAGCTTATGGCTGAATAAGGAGGATTTTAAAATGGCAAAGGCAAAGTTTGAAAGAAACAAGCCACACGTAAACATCGGAACCATTGGTCACGTTGACCACGGCAAGACTTCTCTTACAGCTGCAATCACGAAGGTACTTTCCTTCCAGGGTAAGGCGTCTTACAAAGAGTATGGTAACATCGACAGTGCACCGGAAGAAAGAGCTCGTGGTATCACGATCAACACATCTCACGTTGAGTATGAGACAGATACACGTCACTACGCACACGTTGACTGCCCAGGCCACGCCGACTATATCAAGAACATGATTACAGGTGCTGCACAAATGGATGGTGCTATCCTCGTAGTTTCTGCTTCTGATGGACCGATGCCTCAGACACGTGAGCACATCTTGCTCGCTCGTCAGGTTGGCGTTCCTTACATCGTAGTATTCATGAACAAGTGCGACCAAGTTGATGACGAAGAACTTCTCGAACTCGTTGAGATGGATATCCGTGATCTCTTGAACCAATACGAATTCCCTGGTGATGATACACCGATCATTCGTGGTTCTGCTTTGAACGCTATCGAGTCTACTTCTACAGATATTAACGCTCCTGAATATGCTCCAATCATCGAGCTCATGAAGTATGTTGATTCTTGGATTGCAACACCTGCACGTCCAGTTGATATGCCTTTCTTGATGCCTGTTGAAGATGTATTCACAATCACAGGTCGTGGTACTGTTGCTACTGGCCGTCTCGAGCGTGGTATCATCAAGGTTGGCGACGCTGCTGAGATCGTTGGTCTCCAAGACGAGCCGAAGTCAACAACTGTTACAGGTGTTGAAATGTTCCGTAAGCTCCTTGACCAGGCTGAAGCAGGCGACAATATCGGCGCATTGCTCCGTGGTGTTGAGCGTAAGGAAGTTGAGCGTGGTCAGGTTTTGGCTAAGCCAGGTTCTATCACACCTCACACAAAGTTCACAGGTCAAGTTTATGTTTTGACACACGACGAAGGTGGCCGTCATAAGCCTTTCTTCAATGGCTATCGTCCTCAATTCTATTTCCGTACAACAGACGTTACTGGTGTTGCACACCTTCCAGAAGGAACAGAAATGTGCATGCCTGGTGACCACATCACAATCACTGTTGAACTCATTACACCTATTGCTATGGAGCAAGGTTTGAAGTTCGCTATCCGTGAAGGTGGCCGTACGGTTGGTGCTGGTACTGTTTCTACAATCATTGAGTAATTTAGTTATTCATACAGTAAAGCAAAGGCTCCTAGGGTTTTCCCTAGGAGCTTTTTTGTCCCCAATTCGTAAACGTATTTTGCATGGCGAAATTTTTTCATGACAAGAAGCATTTTCATAGCAGACGATGAAAAACGCAAGATATCTTGAAAAGAAAATGAATATGTGTTACGATTTGCGAAGTGACAAATTGGGGGGGAGCAATTATGAATGTCATGGAGAAACTTGCCGTTAGGGGAACCGGTGGGGATTTACATACGAAGCGAAGTGAAACAAGGTTAAACCAATACCTTGTTTTCGCTTTTTTGTTTTTTATTACAATCGCAATCAATCTGTTTTGCTTAGAAGAATCACCGCTCTTTCGGTATAGCGCTACTCGAGATGGTTCCGTATATATGGATGTCGGAAATGCTATGAAAAATGGTGCCGTGATGTATCGTGATGTATTCGATCACAAAGGCCCGCTATTTCTAATGCTTATGTGGTTCATGTCGTCACTTCCTGGCAAAACTATTACTGCTTATTTCGTTTTCGAGAACATAGCCGCGTTTTTTTCGGCATTCATTGCCTATAAAATTGCAAAATTGTATCTCGACGATATTCTTTCATTGATATGTTCTTGTTGTGTATTACTCTTTGTATTTGGAGGTAATCTGCGAGAAGCAACTGGCTCGCTAGAACAATTACTACTTCCGCTTCTTTTCCTTTTTATGTATCTTTTCCTGCTCTTTTGGGAGAATCAAAGATCTCGGGAGAACATGGAAGATGATACTGCCAATTACCATATTCCGCGCTTCAAACCATGTTATTTCCTGATTATCGGCATCATTTGCGGTGTGTATTTATTGTCCAAGATGAGTATATGTTTTCTTTTTCTTTTTGTGGGAATAAGTATTCTCGTTTGGCTTATTGTTAAGAAAAAATACAGGTTTGCTCTTCAAATGCTTTTATATGTAACTTTGGGCGTGGCAATTTGCTTTGTTCCTGTATTAATTTATGGGTTCTACTATGATTGCATTGCGGATATATGGAATGCTTATGTGCGATTTAATCAATATTATGCAGCAACACCACGTGCTAAATCAGAAGAAATATCATACCTTAGCATATTTCTTCAACCGATAGAAGAGAATCGCTTATCTTCTCCTTGGCTACTGGTATCGATTCTTTGCGGGCTGATGTTGAAACGATATGAGAAATGGATGAGATACACATATATTTTCTCGGTCTTCTCCTTCTACATCTTTATCTATATTTCGAAAAGAGTTTACTACTATATGTTTCTCTCATTCATACCAATGAGCTTTTTGGGATTGGTATGGACACTGTACTTGTTGAGAAAACCAATAAGTGAGTTTATGAAAAATCGAGCATTTGTACGCTTGTGCGCCATATTGATTGTGATAACAATATGTATCGGAACTGTTTGTTCAAATGGTAATTGTTTACATTCTCCACGTTTTCTTAATCGTGAAGAGACAGGGGAAGAGATGCTCGCCGAAGTCGTTTCGGAAGTCATTCCGGAAGGCGAGAAACCGAACGTTCTTTGTTTCCTTTTTAATGGCACATCGATATATTCATTATTGAAAACAACGCCACAATTGCGATATTTCTATACCCCAAACATAAATTTGGCGAAAAATCAAAGCATTTTCGACGAGCAAAAGAACTACATTATTCAAGGTGAACCGGATGTTATCCTTTCTGCTATCAAATTGAAGGATGAGTGGACGTGTGGACAGTACGAGTATATAGGAGAATCATGTCGTGGGACGGTGAAAGACCCACAAGACATCTTTTACGTATATATTCGAGCCACTTGGGTTACCGGGAAAGACATCGAGTTGCCATCGATTCAATGTCTCCTGTCATCACAGTGAGACGGAAGACATCGGCATGCAAAGAGAGTCCCGTTTGTTGTTTTTTATTGTAAACGTTGATATAATACTAAGCAATTAATGAGGGACATAAAATGCAAGAGCGAAAAGAAATTTCATTAAAAACACACGGAAAAATACCATTTCAAAGTAAAGATCTACAACTGAAACAGAGTGTAGTTTTCTTTGTGCTCTTCATTTTGACGGTGATTATTAGCTTGTTTTGTATGGAAGAATCACCCCTATACCGATATAGTTCAACCGTTGACGGAAGCGTATATATGAATGTCGGTAATGCGATGAAAAATGGCGCAGTAATGTATCGTGATGTATTCGATCACAAGGGGCCATTATTCTTCCTGTTCATGTGGCTTTTATCTGTTCTCCCCGGGAGTACGCGAATCGCCTTTTTCTCCGCGGAAATACTGGCAGGTTTTTTTACTGTAGTTATCGCATACAAAATATGCAAGCTATACCTAAATGATATTCTTTCGTTTTTTATCACATGTCTCATTTTTCCTTTTATCTTTGGAGGAACACTGGAGGCGGCTTCCGGTTCTGTTGAACAATTTCTGCTACCTCTCTTTTTTCTTTTTATGTATATTTATTTGCTTTTTTGGGAAAACTATATTGCACAACCAAGCGAAAAAAAAGAGCCAAGTGCCTGTCGTTTTCGGACCGGCTATTTTGTGATTGCGGGAATAATTTGCGGTATTTATCTTTTATGTAAAATGAACATCTGCTTCATTTTCCTCATATTGGGTTTAAGTGTTTTTATATGGCTTTGTTTGCAAAGAAAAGGGAAGCAAGCATTCGTGATGCTTGGTATGGTGTGTTTGGGCATTGTTATCGCATCGATTCCCGTGGTAATCTATTGCATTTGCAATAATTGCTTTCAAGATGTGTGGGATGGATATGTTTCCTTTAACCTGATTTATGCCGGCACACCGAGTTATCTTCAGCAAGATATTCCTCTTGCTATGGCATACTTATATACATTAATCAGCTGTCCATTAGCTTCCCCTTGGTTAATTGCTTCAAGCGTAATGGTTTTGCTTATCAAAAAATATCCATTATGGATGAGAGTATCATTTTCGATATCAACGATAGCCTTCTTTTTAATCACCTATTCTACCAAACGGATTTACGTCTATATTTTCCTGTCGTTCATTCCTTTTAGTGTTGTTGGCATTATTTGGACGGTAATGTTGCTTCAAGAATTGAGCAAATCGCGTCAAATACGACTATTCGAGAAATGGAATAAAAGGTCGATTTCCATCGCACTAGTTGTTTTTCTTAGCGTAATTCTTTTTGGTACGATTATCTCGAATGGGAAATGTATTACGTCCCCTCGTTTCTTGAATCGCGAGGTAACGGGTTATGAGAAGATTGCAGAAATGATTACAACGATTACTCCTGAAGGAGAGACTCCGTCAACGATGCTATTTGGTTTTAATGATGCATCGATATACTATCTTACAGATACTACGTCTCAAATACGCTACTTCTACACCCCTAATATCAATGCAAATGCGAACAGGGATGTATATGATACACAATGCTCGTATGTAAAGGATGGTATTCCGGATGTTATCCTCTCTTCCGTATTTTTTAGCAAAGAGATGACGGATGACTATGTCTATATTGGTAATACGTATATGAATACGGAAGAAGAAGTGGAGCTTTTCATTTATGTATATGTTCGTGATTCATGGGTGAACGGCAACGAAGATGAAATCAATGATATGCTGTTTCCGGTATCACAAGAAATGCTGGAAAAGTGGACTTGAAATAGTTGTGCAACGGGCTATTTTTTTTCTTCGTTTTTTCGCAGAGACATAATGAGCTCGGCGGCTCGTTTCGGATTCACAATATAGCGAAGAGTCGCCGGTTTCCCGTGAAATAAGTAAATCTTCATGTGACCGAAGTGCAGTGATTTGCTTAAGGGAGATTCAAATACTTCAATGGAATCAATTTCGTTAATGGCAATTTCAATGCGTTCTGGAAGAATACGACCAAGGCATGTTCCGCAGAGGCGAAAAGCGCTGACCTTAATCGACGTTCGAAATAAAGCGATGACAGATATAAGGAAAAATCCGAGAAAAACCAACCAAAAAAGAAAACACAAAAAGAGCAGATATTGTTGTGGCGCTGACGGTGTTTCGCTAACAATATTTCGTATCGCGACACAGACAATTGCGAAGAAAAAGAACAAAAGCGGTGCGGATTGAGAGCTGCGCATGCGAAAGAGCACCTGTTCCTGGTCCGGACCTATCGGTTTTTCTTCGGGTGCAAAAATCATGAATCCACTCCTTTTGTTACGAATACCCTTATCTTACTTTTATCCGAAGACGAGTGCAAGGAAAACCCAAAATAAAACTGCCGGTTGCGATGCAAGACGGCAGTTTTGTGTTCTTTGTAAGTAATCAAAACAAGTGCGCGAAAACGCTTTCCTTATGAGGATGCCTTTACGGTATTCCACAATTCAGTATACTTTTCTTCCATTTCACTGGAAGAGTAATAGACCTCCAAGGTAGCAAATGTTGCAGCATCAGGATAGTAGCTGAGATTCGAAGAGATTGTCGGATCGAGCATGTCTTTTGCCGCAGTATTCGGTGTCGAATAACCGACGTATTCGCAATTGGCAAGAGCAATATCTGGGTCATACATAAAGTTGATGAAGAGGTGAGCACCTTCGACATTTTTGGCGTTTGTCGGGATACACATCATATCAACGGACCAGTTCGAGCCAGCCGGCAATACATACTGAAGATCGATTTCGTCAGACTTTCCGAGCTCGTCGATACGGTCAAGGATGACAACATGGTCGCCGGACCAAGCAGTGGAAGCAACAAGCTCACCGCTAGCCATCTTGTCTTTTAGGTTATCAACGCCATAGGATGGCGTGATGTTGCTCTTCTGGTCCAAAAGGATGGACTGGGCTTCTTCTAGCTCGGCATCATCCATGGAGTTAATGCTATAGCCGCAAAAATTCAAAGCGACACCCATGGATTCGCGCATGGCATCGTACATTCCAATTTGATTCTTATATTGCTGATCGAAAAGAACGCCCCAGATGGTGGCAGGGTCTGTGGTGCCTTCCGGAAGGGATACTTTGTTGGCGTCATACACGAGGCCGACTGTGCAGAAAAGGTAAGGAACGGCGTAATTAAGAATTGAATCGGAGATTTCTTTATCTTGTGAGTAAACCATATCATTGAACATCGGATCCATATATTCGGTGACGTTCGGTAATTTACTCATATCGACTTCCTGAATCTTTTCTTCACGAATTAATCGTGCGACCATGTATTCAGAAGGAATGATGACGTCGTAGGAGTTGGAAAGATTCGGATACATGGTTTCGTTCGTCTCAAATTCACGATAAACGACTTTGTAATCCGGATATGCCTTTTCAAATTTGGCAATCGTGTCTTCTGCGATATACTCACCCCAGTTATAGACGACGATTTCTTGGCGCTTATCACAACCGGTCACCAAAATGGTGCTCATGAGAAGAGCGAGAGAGAGGCTGACAGCGGCGGTTTTTCGAAAGAGGCGAGATGTAAAAGATGTTTTTTTCATGGATTAAATTTCCCCCTTATGTTTCTTTCTTTTTTCGTGGCTTTCGCGCAATGAGCGTATATTTGCTAATAATAACAAAACAAAAATAACGATGAACATGATGGTCGTAAGGGCATTCATTTTCGGATTGACGCCGAACTTCGCCATCGAATATATCTTCATCGGAAGGGTTTGCACCGTGCTGTCGACGTTGAAGTTACTGATGAGATAGTCATCGACAGACAATGTAAAGGTGAGGAGAATCGAGGAGACAATACCCGGCATAATTTCGGGAATAATCACCTTGGTAATGGTTTGCCATTGTGTTGCACCGAGATCCTGCGCTGCCTCCGACAGATTTTTGTCGAGCTGTTTGAGCTTCGGATGAATCGACAAAACTGCGAAAGGAACGCAAAAGGCGATGTGAGAGAGGAGCAGTGTGAACTCGCCCTTTTGCACCCCGAGAAATGAGAAAAGGAGCATGAACGAGATACCGGTTACGAGCTCCGGCATGATGTTTGGAATATACGTGACATTCATGACTACAGACTGAAGCTTTTTTGAAAAATAGGTCAATCCGAGGCAGGCAATGACGGCAATCACTGTTGAAATGACAGATGCGACCGTCGCTATTCGAAGCGTCGTTAAAAGTGAATTCAGTAGTTCTCCGCCGTCATTTCCGCTGAAAAGGGAAGAATAGTTTGCGAGAGTAAAGCCGCCCCACACAAAAGACTTCGGCACTTTATTGAATGAAAACACGATTAAGACCATTATCGGCAGATACAAAAAGATGAATACCAGCGCGATATAGATGTTCGGAAAGATGTTCTTTACGAATCGTGAAAATTTTGTCATAGGGCGAGTCCACCTCCTCCGTCATCCTTCTCCTGATTTCGCAAGAGCCCCATGGTAATCAAGAGGAATACGAGAAGCAAGAGAGAGAGCACGTTTCCGGCTTGCTGATAGACCGGGCTCTCGTTCAGAATAAAAGCCTGTACGGTGTTGCCGATTGTTGTGACACTTCCTTCGCTGATGATATCTGGAATCATATAGAAAGTCAGTGATGGCATAAAAACCATTTGAATACCGGAGATGACACCGGGCATCGAAAGAGGGAATATTACACGAAGGAATGTTTGTACACTGTTTGCACCGAGATCGTGCGCGGCTTGTCGAACATTGTCGTCGATTTTGACAAGCACAGAATAAATCGGCAATAGCATAAAGGGCAGAAAATCATTTATGAGAACAAGTTTTATGATAATGTCCGAAAGGATTTCCGACTTAAGGAAAAGAATCGGGGAATCAATGAAATTCGCATTCATAAGGAAGTTGTTGAGCACGCCCGTTTGGCTGAAAAAGGCACGCCATGCATAAGTACGAAGCATGGTATTGATCCACATGGGCAATACGAAGAACATCAAAAGGAGTGAAGAGCTCGCATGCTTTCTTTTCGTACGAGCGGCTAATGCATAGCCGAGCGGGTAGGTGACGAGCAAGCAACCGATTGTTGTCCAAAAGGCGTAATCAAGGCTTCTCAAAAAGACAGAAAAGTACTCCTGCAAATGGAGTGTAAATCCGTAAAAGTGTGTTTCAACAGTGCGTTCAACCATGAGCGTCGTAAAACCGGCTGTTGTGAAATGATATCCGGTTCCGGAAGCATTTTGGCAAAAGAATGCGCGGAAGAAAATGAGTGCCAGCGGTAGAATCGTAAAGATGATAAGCCACAGCATGTAAGGATAGGCGAGCATCTTCATCTTGAATTGCAAACGGAAAAAGCCGATGAGTGCCACGATAACAAGCAGAATAAGCAAGACAAAGGCCACATTTCCGAGTGTCATCTGCGTCATGTTAAGTGATTCGGAAGTCATGTTGGCATCAATGCGATTTTGCTCGGAAATCAACGATGATTGTGCTGAAAAAAGTGCAAACAAATCGCCGATGCTGATGGCCGCTGTGAACAAAAAAACGAAGTGTGTCTTTTCCTTCAGCCATTTGCGAATGAGTGGATAGGCTAACGATAATGCAAATCCGAGAATGGGCAAGCCCACAGCGAAAAGCAATGGCAAACGAGCCGAGGAAAAATCCAAATTCACGTTGTGTTTCGGCAGCGTCTCTTGGTATAGCGGCGACAAAAGAAGTGTCCAATAGGAATATGTTTTTTTAGGTACATATTGTACGACGAGAGAAAGAGTCGGAACTACAGATAGAAGAATCGAGCAAAAGAAAAGAAATGCGGACGCCAAAACAGGGAAAGAATACGTTCTTTCCGATGCGGCACGCATTTCGATTTCGCTATTTTGCGAAGGAAGTTTTTTGTTCTTTATGCTCATCATGTCTTAACCCTCAATGGATTCTTCGGAAACGCCAGAGTCATCTGCGTCTGAATTTGTTTTTTGGCAATCCGGTGAAAAACAGGATTTACGCATGATATGAATATCGTCAGGGTCAAAAGTCATGCCGATACGCTGACCTTCTTTTACTGGATCGACATCATGAATCATCCACTCCATTTGCGTATCATCTTCAACGCGAATCTCATAATGAACGCCCTTAAAAACAATGGATGTGACGGTGCCATTCACGTAATCCGGCCCTTCGCTTTTAACATAGATATCTTCTGGGCGGATGACTACGTCCACGGCTTCTTCTTCACCCGGAACAGCTTCTGGGAAACGCGGATCAACGCATTCGAAAGACTTACCGCGGAATGTTACCTCAAAATCTTTGTTCATGGTACCCGGGATAATATTGGACTCACCGATAAAGTCGGCGACATAAGCATTCTTCGGCTCATTATAGATATCGGTTGGCGTACCGATTTGCTGGATAACACCATCCTTCATAACGATAATCGTGTCGGACATGGTAAGCGCTTCTTCTTGGTCATGCGTAACATAGACAAAAGTAATGCCGAGCTCGCGTTGCATATCCTTCAGTTCAATTTGCATCTCTTTGCGCATCTTCAAATCAAGAGCGCCAAGCGGTTCGTCGAGAAGCAAAACGCGCGGACGATTAATAATGGCGCGTGCAATCGCTACGCGTTGCATTTGACCGCCAGATAGCTGATCAACATATCGCTTCTCATAACCACTTAAACCCACCGTTTCAAGCGCTTCTTCCACACGCTTCTTTACCTCATCAGCCGGACGCTTCTTTAGATAAAGGCCGAAAGCAATATTGTCAAAAACGTTCAAATGCGGAAAAAGAGCGTATCTTTGAAAAACGGTATTAATATGACGTTTATGCGCAGGGACAGAAAGCAAATCTGCACCCTCGAACTCGACGAGACCGCTGTCAGCTGTTTCAAAACCTGCAAGAATGCGAAGCGTCGTCGATTTACCACATCCCGACGGCCCGAGAAGCGTGACAAATTCATTATTACGGATATAGAAAGTAATATCTTTCAAAACGTGCAAGTCGCCGAAGCTCTTATTCACGTTCATGATTTCAATAATATGGGATTTGCCTGTCTTATCCACAAGCTTCGGCGTAATCGGTGTCGTGTTAGTCGCCATTATGTGTCCCTCCGTCAAAGAAAAATCGTACCTGTCCATATCGTTTGTATATCGTCCGTCAGCGGGACGATATACATATTCTTGCGTTTGGCATCAAAAGCTCGGCGGTGAAGATATCCACATCAGTCGAGCTGTTCGTTTCCCGCAATTCATCAAGTAATGCGGCTCGTCGGGATGAATTAAGAAACTCTCCCCATGCTTTACCGTGTATTTCTTCTTGCCAATGACGAGTGTAATCGTACCTTCCAAAACGTATCCGATTTCTTCGCCTTCGTGCGGATTGTCCGGATATGTCTTGCCGCCGGCTTGCAAAGAAAGCATAATCGGCTCCATGGTGTTTTTTTGTGCATTCGGTATCAGCCATTTCAGTTCAGAGCCTTCGTCTGCGTCTGTTTTTACGGCAAAATCATCCTCTGTGAAAACGACCTTTTCGGTCTCTTGCTCACTGAAAAAAGTGCCGAGGTCGGTACCCAATGCCTCTAGGATATCCATCAATGTAGCGATGGAGGGGGATGTCATGTCACGCTCGAGCAAAGAAATAAACCCCTTACTCAATTCGCAACGGTCAGCCAATTCTTCCTGTGTCAATTGTGTTTGCAATCGAAGGCATCGAATCTTCTCACCGATTTCCATGATGAACATCCTTTCCATAGTCTTTCTCATCGGTCAGACCATTGATAATTGGAAATTTTCGTCGGCTGCCCCGACAAAAAAGAGAGGATAAAAGAGTCTATGTATCTGAACTTGAAGTTTACTATTACTAAACTAACGTTGCCATTATATATACATCAATGGGGGGTGTCAATACATATTTTTTTAAGAAAAAATGAGCACCGCTTATGCGATGCCCATCAGATTTCTTTAGAGATACAGGTGCAAACACCCTTGTTCATCACTTGTTCGGTATGAATACTGTACCGATGTCTTCTCCGTCGAGGATATCTTCGAGGATTTGTGATTGTGCGCCTTCCGCAATGACACCTGCGATACCTTTGTTCAAGAGCATTTCCATAGCAGTAATCTTGGTGTGCATACCGCCGGTACCAAGAGAAGAACCTGCTCCACCTGCGTTTTCCAACATTTTCGGTGTAATCTCGGTCACGAAAGAGATTCTCTTTGCATCCTTGTTTTCGCGTGGATTCGAATCGTAAAGACCGTCAATATCCGAAAGGATAATCAAGAGATCGGCGTGGACTACAATTGATACCAATGCAGAAAGCGTATCGTTATCACCAAATGTTCCGTTATGCAAAATCTCGGTCGTCGAAACGGAGTCATTCTCGTTTACAATGGGGAGAATGCCCTTTTCAAGAAGGGATTCTATGGTGTTGGAGATGTTTTCTCTTGTAATTGGATCGTCGATACCATCCTTCGTCAGAAGAATCTGGCCGACAACACGGGTATACTCCGCAAAACAACGGCTGTAAACATTCATAAGTTCACATTGTCCGACGGCGGCAACTGCCTGCTTATCTCGCATATCTGTCGGACGCTCTGCCAAATCAAGGCAACCGACGCCGACGCCGATGGCGCCAGAAGTAACCAATACGATTTCGCGGCCCGAATTCATCAAATTTGCAATTGCTCTGGCAAGTCTGTCAATGTTGCGTAAATTAATGCGACCGTTCTCATAAGTGATGGTCGAAGTCCCGACCTTAATCACGATGCGCTTTGCGTCTTTTATGATGCCACGGCCTAATGCATTTTGCTCGGTCATAAAATGTGTAAACCTCACTATATTTGTTCTTACTACAGCACTGAATAGAATAAGCCCATGCGTGAAAAAATGCAAGAAAGACAGCACTCTTCGTGCAGTAAAACCCTGTTTGTAAACGAAAACCAGATATATTGCTCATTTTCGTTTGTGTTTCCTATATTACCCAGCGCTTTTCTTCGATTCTTATACCGGATTTTCTGGTAGCGGCTCTGGTGTTGGTTCCGGTGTCGGGGTCGGTACATGGAATGGACATGCATCCTGTGGGGTCAGATAATCGCCGTCAATAAAATAATCGGTAACGGTAGTACCTGCGGCGCGACATTCATCAGTGGCCAGTAAACCAGAGAAAGTACATACCTCCCGCGTGATGATATTGTCAGGCTTAACAAATGAGGCAGCTGCGCAATCGGTGTGGATACGTTGCATGACGTAATTCCATATGTAGATGGCATTACTACGGTCGGCTTTTGGAATTTCTGTGGTACGTAATCGATTGTCATATCCATACCAAACAGCTGCGGCGTAATATGGTGTAAATCCGCAGAACCATTTATCGATATTATCATCGGTGGTACCGGTTTTACCGGCAACGGCAATGTTTTCACCGGCACTGTTGGTGATGAGCTGGACTTTGCCTGCGGCAGTACCGCTTGTGATGACGTCTTTTAACATGTCACACATCAAGAAGGCACTGTCTTCGCGATAGACACGATGAGAGTTGACGATGTGTTCGAGCACGATATTGTTATCGGAATCGACGACCTTGGTGTATGAATAAGGCTCGACGTAGATACCGGAATTCGGGAATGTCGCATAGGCAGCGGCCATTTGAAGTGGAGACATACCGATATTGAACCCGCCGATGGCTGTGGAGGGGTATTGTTCTTCGAGTCGGTCAATGCCGACCTGGTTAAGGAACCACAATGCCATTTCCGCGCCGATATCGTTCCAAACCATAACGGCTACTGTGTTTCGGGAACTGGCGATTGCACGTCTTATGGTAATTGGCCCCTCGAATTGTCCATCGGAATTCTTCGGCCAAGCCTTTTCCGGATTCGACGGATCAAGGAAGGATTCTTTATCATCGTAAATCATGGACGGAGTAATGAGTCGTAGCTCTATGGCGGGGCCATAATCAATGAGTGGTTTAATGGAAGAACCCGGCTGTCGGTAAGCGTCGACGGCACGGTTAGTACCGAGGTTTACGGTTTTTTCACCGTAGCCTCCTTGCATGCCTGCAATAGCGCCGGTTTGTACATTGATAACCACCATACCGGATTGCGGTTTCTCAGGATAGTCTTCCAACGCCTCTGCATCGGTCTGAAACAGATCCTGCGTCATATAGGCTTCGTCCATTACGGATTGCACATTCGGCTCCATCGTTGTATAGATGTGATAACCACGGTTATAGACAGTGGTTGCTGCCAAGCTTCGACTGATATTGCGTTCGGTCTGCAAATCCGAAATGACCTCGGAGACTGCGTATTCAACAAAATATGAATTAATGGTAGAAGCTGATGTGTTAGTGGATGTTTTGAAAACAAGCTCGGTGTTCAGGGCATTATCGTATTCTTCGGTTGTAATCATGCCGAGTTCATACATTTTGCCGAGAACGATACGCATACGGCGCATAGCATTTCTCTTACCAGATTCGCGAAGAGGATTGTAGTATGATGGGCTTTTCGGAAGTCCCGCCAAAAATGCACACTCAGCCAGTGACAGCTCCTTTGCGTCTTTGCCAAAATAATTTTGTGCGCCAGCCTGAATGCCAATGTAGTTATTGCCCATCGGAGCGAGATTGATGTAGAGCTGCATGATTTCGTCCTTGGACATCTGTTGTTCCAAGGTCATGGCGGAAAACCATTCTTGCACCTTTCTTTGGGTGGAGCGCTGGTCTTGTCCGGTGATGAGCTTTACAGTTTGTTGTGTAATGGTTGAGCCGCCATGAGAAGCGGTACCACCGTTGGCGAGAGCGGAAAGAACGGCACTTCCGATACGTTGCACATCGATTCCGGAGTGCTCGAGAAAGCGTTCGTCTTCAATTGCCATGATGGCTTCATCAATATAGGTGTCTTTAACATCGGAGAAGGCAACGTAGACACGGTCCACATTTTCACTACCAGTCAATTTAGCTATAACAGAACCATTACTGTCGTAAACAAAAGATGTTTCAACGGTATCCGTCATCGTGATATCAGAAATGGATAATGGTGTGGTGGTCGAGATATAGCCGATTAGCATGCCGGCGCCAAAACCGCCGCATATAAAAGACACGCAAAGAACAATGACGACAACTGTTTTCACAATGTCGAGTATGGAGTGATATAGCTCGGCATACCAATGACGCTCGTGTGCTCGGCGTGTTGGCTTGCCGCTCAAACGGGAACGAAGCTCGTCCGCAAGAGCAGATTCCTCGGGTTTGCAGGGAATGGTCGAACGAACATTGCCGTTCATCGCGTCGGTTGCTCGGCGGCGGGATGATTCACCTCGTGAAGACGGAGAGGGTGCTCGACTCTTTGCGTCATTATCGGGTGGAGTATTTGGTCGTTGTTTTCCGCCGGACGAATGATTTACCGGCGGCATCTGTGTTGTGTGGTCATCCATATATTCACCTTCGTTACAAGGGCATATTTTCTATAAAAATCCATGCTCATGATAACAGTTATTTCTTGTGTTGGAAAGTCTCGACGCAAAATGCAGCGGATAAACACGTCAAAATTTCTGCTTTTAGATGGCAGGTTTCTTGATTGGTTTTTTGACGAAGATACAGATATCCCATAAAAAAGGTATAATAGAAAAAATACATTTGCTGGAGGAAATTGCGTTGCCAGAAAGCAGAAAAGAATACAAAGTTACCGCTACGGGACTTTCTTCCGGAGGCTACGGTGTTGCAAGGCTTAATTGTCCGGGCGATAAAGATGACGGTATGAAGGTGTTTGTCGAAGATTTACTTCCAATGGAAACGGCATCGATTGCCCTCACAGCTCGTGAAGAAAGATATGCTTACGGCGAAGTTCTATCCAGAGAAAGCTCCTCACCACAGCGCGTCCGTCCGATATGTCGTTCTTTTGAAAAGTGCGGCGGCTGCTGTCTTCAACATGCGGACTATCAGTTACAACGGTCTGCGAAGCAGGAGCAGGTGGTCAATGCATTGGAGCGAATTGCGAACATCCCGCTTCCTGTGATTCAATCGACGATCCAGCCAATTTGTGGGGCGGGGGAAACGACATTTTATCGCAATCATGTGCAATACCCGGTGCGATACAACGATGCGTTGCGAAGTGTAGAGATTGGGCTTTACCAGAAAAACAGCCATACGATTATCGAACATGATATGTGCTATCTGGTCCATCCGGCGGCGAATACCGTACGTCGTGTATGTGAAAAGTACTGGAGTCAAATTGAACTCATGGATGTCGCACGAAGTCTTAGACAGATTGTTGTGCGAACAGGATATTTTTCCAAAGAAATGATGGTTATTTTGGTCGTTTCCAAGCCGGTGAAGTGGAATCCGGCACCGTTTCGCGATGCCATTACAGCAGCACTTGTTGCCGACGGTGTGGCAATGACGCTCATTAGTTTGTGGACAGAGGAACGCCCGGAACAGACGAAATGGAAAAGCCCCGCGAGCAAGTGGACGAAGCAGTGGGGGGAGGATGCGATTCGAGAAAGCATCGGAGATACTGTTTTCCGAATCTCACCAAATGCTTTTTTCCAAATCAATTCCAAACAAGTGAAGGTGCTCTATGATACGGTAAAAAAAGCGTTGACGATGGATCATTGGCGGCCGCGTATTCTTTTGGATTTGTATTGCGGCACGGGAAGCATTGGCCTATATTTGAGCGATGTCTGTGATCACCTGATCGGTATTGAATCGGTTGCGTCGGCAATTGCGGACGCACGAGAAAATGCAAAGAATAACCATATTGAGAATGCGGAATTCATTGCGATGAAGGCGGAAGATTACGACTACAGCGCGATATTGCCGAGTGCCGTCATTTTGGACCCGCCGCGAAAAGGCTGTGATGCGAAGCTGCTCGCAAAGGTGCTGGACATGGCACCGACGCGTATTGTTTATGTTTCATGCCATCCGGGCTCCCTTGCCCGAGATCTGGCTCGATTAACGGCGCCGAATAACGGGCGTGTCTACACCATTAAGGCGATTTACCCGGTTGACATGTTTCCGCAAACCGATGCGGTCGAGACAGTATGCCTTTTGTCCAAACTTCATGAAGCAAAGCATCATGTGAGGGTGAAACTGGATATGGATGAGATGGATATTACTTCGGCAGAGAGTAAGGCTACTTATGAGGAGATTAAGAAGTATGTGGCTGAGCATAATGATGGGATGAAGGCAAGTAGTCTTAATATAGCGCAGGTGAAGGCTAAGTATGGAATCATAGAAAGAGAAAACTATAATAAGACAAAGTCTGAAGAAGCAAGACAGCCAGTATGTCCGAAGGATAAAGAAGAGGCTATTGTAGAGGCATTGAAGGCTTTCCGGATGATATGAAGGTAATAGGGGGAAATGATGGGATATAGAACGCTTGAGATGAGTAGTCCGTGTGAAATACATATAAAAGAAAAACAGTTAGAGGTAACATCTGATTCTGGTTCCATCTTGATTCCAATAGAGGATTTAAGTCAGATAATGGTTCATGGAGCAAATATAAGACTGTCAACTATGGATTTATCAATACTAAGCCGGAATAAGGTTTCGCTTATGACATTGGATGAAAAATATTTACCAACGGCAATTGTACTTCCGTTTGAAGGGCATGCGAGGCAGTCAAAGTTAATGCATGCACAGGTTTTAAAGTGCAGCGATATATATTTGGATTTGTGGGTTCAAATTATAAATCGAAAAGTAAGTAATCAGGCAAGAGCGTTATCTATTATGGGAATGAATGGCGCAGAAAATATAAGTAAATATTTAGAAAGTATAACAGCAGAAAATGTAGATATTACTG
>Ga0116152_10001534_pt1 | contig 18961 bp, 18 predicted proteins | sample AD_UKC119_MetaG_FD_89894 | JGI IMG/M metagenome (GOLD analysis project Ga0116152, IMG submission 89894) | Active sludge microbial communities of municipal wastewater-treating anaerobic digesters from Hong Kong - AD_UKC119_MetaG | ecosystem: Engineered > Bioreactor > Anaerobic > Digestate...
TACCGGAATCTGAGCCAGCAAAAGCGCTTCCAGAAGTTTTCGTGCAATGCCGAAACGCCATTTTTTTAAACGAATATCAAGACCATAATATTTATACAGCTCTGAAAATAAAAAGAAAAGACATATTGACAATATCAGCGTAATTATAAATACCTCCGTTTTGCTTTCACCTTCTTCATTTTTATTAAGCATTTGTTTCACCTTATATTCACCGCCTTCGGAATACAAAAGACTGAGCATGTATTTGTCAAGCCCGGACATGTTTTTACCTCCATCGAAGATTGAACTATCCTTCCCAAAAGAATGATAAGACACTTTGAAATTTCCTAGCTGTTCAACAATACTACGTTTCAAATCTGCAACAGAATAACCCCATGTATTTGGGTTAACGTACATGACCATCCTCTTGTGAAAAGGGAAAAATATATTTCTGTTGCGGGCAATGTATCCCGCACTGGTTGTTGTAAAACCCTTATTAATTAGTACTGAATCCGAAAATGTTGTATCAAATATTATTCTCAGATTTGGCTGATAATCTGTCACTTTTACTTGAATTGTTTTCAAGATTTCGTTCAGTTCAGAAGCAATGTCATTTACAGTTTTGATATCTCTTTCTGCTGCCAGACCTTCGATTCCGATTCGCAAATCTGTATTCATCAGATTCAAATCTGTACTGTTTGATGAAAATGAAACTACTTGTTTTACAAATTCATTTTCATAACTGTTAATGATTCTAAAAGATACCTCTTTCTGCAGGATTTTTATTGTGCCATCCGGCGCTCTTAGCATTATCTTTTCGATCCATATTTTTTTGTTATTGTCAAATCCAACATCCTCTTTTATCCGGGTTATAGGAAACTGAGCTGTCTGCATGGATAAATCAACCAGATCTCCATTCTTTCTAATATAGGTAACAACAGCCGAGACAAACTGAAATACACCAAAAGTGCTGTCAATAATCAAACTATCTGAATTGAGGAAGTCCTCCATGGAAATGACATTTTTCCACCTTCGCTTATCTCCGCTCAGGTACACATCGGGCTCGGGAACAGGCGACACATCGAGTAAAAAAAACGTACCATTAACTTTAAGTTTCAAGCCATTTAATTTCATTGGATTCACCAGATACCTATTTCCGCCTAACTTTTCAATGACGCCACCTGTCACAGTAATATTCACCGGAACAGAGGGATTGGATGTTTCAATTTTTATAACCGATGGCACATAATAATGTAGAAAATCATTGGCAATGCTCACCCTGATTCCGTTTCCGCTGTTGGTCAAAATCCATGTCGTATCGCCTGCGGCTGCTTCTGAAAAAAAAGAACAAGCCAGAAAAGACAGAAATAAAAGAATTCTTGTTTTCATAATGAATGATTTTGCTTTGTTGATGCAAAGTAAATCCGCCGTGAATGTACATAAAAACTATTTCTGACAAACATGCATTTTTGCGGAATGAAATTACATCTCCGCTGTGCGAAGTTAAAACTTCGCACAGCGTAATCTTCGCACAAACCTCTATCTTTGCACAAATATCTTCCCCCATGCCCCGCCTTCTCCTCCTTTTATCACTTCGACTGGCTCAGTGCACCGCTTTTTCCTTTTTTCTTTTATCTTCTGCTCAGGCGCAGACCGACAGTGTCTGGTACAACAGCGTCATCGCGTGGCAACAAGAAATGAACAGGGAATATGCCGATTCGGCCACATCGCCTCTGACACCCGAAGATCGTGCAATATTTAAAGGATTGCCGTTTTACGCACCCAATGCAGATTTCTGTGTGAATGCTGTTCTTGAAATAACACCAAACGCGAAGCCATTCATCATGAAAACCAGCAGCGCAAAGACGCCAACCTATCGGCAATACGGCGTTTTTCATTTTAAAATCAAAGGACAATCATTTTCACTGCCCGCCTATCAACGTGTAGAAATGCTTACCTCCGACGAATATGCCGATTATCTTTTTCTCCCCTTCAACGATCTGACCAACGGCGAAAGCACCTATATCAGCGGACGCTATATGGATTGCCGGATTCAGAAAGACAACCTGTACATTCTCGACTTCAACAAGGCCTATAACCCTTACTGCGCCTATAATCACAAATATTCATGTCCGATCCCGCCAGGGGAAAATTTCCTGAACATCCGGATTGAAGCGGGCGTTTTGAAATAATCAGTGATGTGCGACGTTGAAAAACGTCACACAGCGCCGTTAGCTTCGCACAACTTTCAAATATTGCTCAACAGCAATCGGGAACCATTTATATTCGAGCTCGTGGACGCGTGCTGCCAGCATATCCGGCGTGTCATTTTCAAAGACCGGACAGAATTGCTGCATCAGAATTTTTCCATGATCATATATTTCATCCACCAGGTGAATGGTGATTCCCGATTGAGTTTTTCCTGCGGCAATCACAGCTTCATGCACATAATGGCCGAACATTCCCTTTCCGCCGAAATCGGGCAGCAGCGCCGGATGAATGTTGATAATAGCTTCAGGAAAGCGTTTGATAATTTCAGCCGGAACCATCTGCAAAAAACCTGACAATACAATATAATCTGTTTTCCGCTTCAGAAGCTTGTTTAAAACAACATCGCCTTCGCGGAAATCTTTTCTTGAATAGACAAAACAATCCACTCCAAGACGCCGTGCACGTTCAATGACACCCGCTTCAGCATTGTTGCAAAGAATATGATCGATACGGATTTCGGAATGTGATGAAAAATACTGCATCAGATTTTCAGCATTGGAGCCGTTTCCCGAAGCCCAGACGGAAATGTTTTTCATGTGTGAAAAAGATTAATTGCCGATTTTATTAACATGTCAAAAAAAACGGAACAAAACAGCTTTGTTATTTTCATTGGGGTATATTATTTTGAAGCAAAAGCAATTTCCGGTATTTTTTGAATGAAGCTCCGGCCGATAACCACGAAATGGTAAATCCTGCCTTACCATCAAGAATGCCAAGTTTCAGAAAATAATCGCGGATAAATTTAAAAACAGTTGCGGCAATAATTCCAGGCCACGAAGTTCTGCGACCCGTATCAAACATGGATTTCGCAAGTATATCCGTAAATTTCTGAATCTGCTTCAAATGATCTTCGCGGGTGTAGTAGCTGTAATGCAGCAGGTCGCCCTGCAAATGCTTGATGACAGAACCTGGCTCCATTTCGTAGCGATCATGCGGATTCAGACCGGTCCATTGTCCTTTGCGGCTATCCCACAGTCGCAGTTTCCGATCAGGATACCAACCGCAATGCCGCACCCAATGCCCACAATAGTTGGTCAGACGGTTCATGGTGTATCCATCCGCCTCAAAATTTTCTTTCACTTTACGAATGTTATCACACAGAATTTCGTTTGGTGCTTCATCGGCATCGAGTGAAAGAACATGTGGATATGCGGCCTGTGTGATGGCAAAGTTTTTTTGCTGAATATGTCCTTCAAAAGCATGTTCAATAAAGCGCACGCCTTTTTCGAGACAGATTTCTTTGGTTCGGTCTTCCGAAAAAGAATCAATCACTACAATATCGTCAGCAATATCACGCACCGAATCAATGCAGCGACCAATGTTGCGTTCCTCGTTGAATGTGATTATGACAACCGACAGGCTGATTTTCATGTTGCAAAGATAAGAATTAGCTTTCAGCTGAGGACAAGAACAAGGTTTAGTAAGACTTTCGTTACACGTGGAATTTATCACGCTGAAAGCGGGAATCGTTACGGGATGGTGTGGCCTACGGCATAAAAGAAAGCTACGACGTGTCACAGATTGTCAGGTTTTACGTGAGGTCTCAGGTAAAACGCACACAGCAACAAAAAAAAAGGAAGTCAAGATCAAGGACAAAAATAAGAAATGAACCGTCTTTCAACTTCCCAGCGCAATGGTAAGACCGATATTGAGTAACATTTTACCGTATCCTATTTCGGCATAAAAAGCCGTATTATCGGAAAAATAATTACGGTAGCCGAAAATAAGTTCACCCGAAAAAGGAAGGGGCCGGTTAGGCACACGGGATGTGGCAAGCGGATCATCACTCTGAAAATTCATCATATAAAACTCGTAACCGGCACCCAGTCCGATGTAGGTATCTCTGTTTCTGGTAGTGGCAAAATGAAAATTCATACGCCCCAGTAAAGCAAGTGAAAGACCGGAATATTTTTCGGCATATACAACCGGTTCGTAAGTCCAGGTCTCATTATTGTAAACATCAACTGTTTTATTCCACATAAAAGCCGGCAGGTGAAAAAACACTGTTCCTCCCAGACCAATATAATCACTGATGGCTTTTTCATAACGAAAAAACAAAGGCGGCACTCCAACACTTTTAAAATCCTGCAACACCGCATGTTTACGTGGTACTGCATTGACAAGACCATATAATCCACTCCCAAAGCTGATAAACGAATCACCTTCCTTAAAACAAAATCTCCTCATCGGACTACTGCATGAATCGGGCTGTACCGCAAACAAAGAAAAAGCAAATGCGGACAGAAAAATAAATACCAGCGGCTTTACCATTTGTTGTTTTTTACAGCTACTAATATACACAATATATTTCCATAAAAGCAAATTCGATTATTTTTGTATCCTCTGATGAAACAACAACTTTTATTTCTTTTATTTCTGACAGTGGTTTCTGTTTCGCTAAACGCGCAGCAGTACTCTATTTCAGGCAAAGTTACCGATGCCGAAACCGGAAATGCCCTGCCCTTTGTCAATCTGGTCATTAATTCCTCTCCACATGGCTCTATCAGTGATATCGACGGAAATTTTATTCTGAAATCCAATGAACCAATCCGCTATATCAGAGCAAGTTATGTTGGCTACAAACCAGACACCATTGAAACCAACGGAAGTCCATCTGTAAATTTTTCACTTCAGAAATCATCCATACAACTCAACGAAGTCATTATCCTGCCAGGGGAAAACCCTGCACACCGCATCATAGACAGTGCCATTGCGCACCGAAAAGAAAACGATCCTTTTCAACTTGAAGCATTTGCATACCAATCCTACAGCAAATTTCTGGTAACAGCCGAAATGGATTCACTAATGTCAATTCCTGATGAACTGCTAGACTCAGCTCATCTTGAACTAAAACATTTTTTTTCCAAACAGCATGTTTTTCTGATGGAAAATATGGCCGAACGCAAATTTCTCAAGCCGGGCAATGATAATGAAATACTCACTGCATCAAGGGTTTCAGGTTTTGGCGATCCTTTGCTGACACTGCTTATGAGCCAAATTCAGTCTTTTTCTTTTTACAAAACGCTCATTACCATTTCCGATAAAAACTACGTAAATCCAATCAGCTCCGGCAGCACTGATAAATATTTCTTCCTGCTCGAAGACACCATCTATGATCATTCAGATACTGTTTTTGTTATTTCATACCGGCCGCGGCGCAATGCGCATTTCGACGCACTCAAAGGGCTTCTTTATATTCATACGGCAGGATGGGCTTTGCAGTGCGTTATTGCCGAACCCAACACCGAAGAACCCGGTATGTCGGTGCGCATAAAACAAAATTATTCAAGACCCGACTCCATTCACTGGTTCCCATCGCAGCTGCATACCGATATATTGTTCAGTTCTCTGAAAGTATATGAATATCCTGTATATGGACATGGCGTAACCGAACTGAAAAACATTCAAATCAATCCGGCGCTGAAAAAATCCGATTTTGCTGCAGCAAAAGTCATTATTGAACCCGATGCAAAACTCAAAGACAGTCTTTTCTGGTCACTGAACAGACCGCAACCGCTTTCTCAAAAAGAAATAAACACCTATCGTCTGATTGACAGCATTGGTCGCAAAGCCCATTTCGACCGATTGCTCGATATTACAACCACACTACTGAGTGGCTTTATTCCTGTTGGACCACTGGCCATTGACATCAATGCCCTGTATCGGTATAATGTTGCAGAAGGAAGTCGTCCGGGATTGGGGTTAAAAACAAATTACCGAGTTTCAAAAACATGGTGTCTGTATGGATATTATGGATATGGCCTCCGCGACAAAGAACACAAATTTGCAAGCCGTATCGACATTAATCTGAAAAAAGCAAAAGACACAAAAATATCATTCGGATTTAAACAAGACATCCGCGAAACCGGTTCGATGAATAATGATTTAAACACCAATGGAATTTTATCACTGGAAGGACTGCGTAATTATATGATCAGCCGGATTGATTATTTCGATCAGGCACATTTCGACTTTCATTCACGCATCGGCAGGTCATGGACAATAACATCAAGGGTTTCTCGCTCCGCATTTTCAGCACCTGATTCTGTATTATACGGCAACTATAATGAATACGGATTTGCGGGCACACGCTCTTTTATATTAAGCGACATAAATGTTTTTCTGGTGTATTCAAAAGGAATGGAATTTATTCAATCCGAAGACTATTCGTTGCCCATTGGAGGCAACACATCAAATCCGGTCATCACAATCGATCTGCGCCAAAGTTTAAAAAATATTGCCGGCGGTGATTTTCAAAGAACTTCGGCCATGATGCGAATTTCGCAAACACTCAAATCGCGCTATATCGGAAAATTTTCATGGATGCTTCAGGGCGCTGTGGTAAGTCCCGACGTGCCGCTATCGCTGGCTTTCAATGCTCCAGCTTCATACAGACACTTCACTGTTTCATCGCCGAACTCTTTCGAAACGATGCGTATGAATGAGTTTTTCAGCACACAGTGTGTATTTCTTTTCCTGCGTCATTCCTTCGAATCACTGCTGTTCGGCAACAGGAAATTCTCACCAAGCCCAGAGCTGGTTACCAACGTTGCCTGGGGTGATTACAAAAACACTACACATCTCAATGTTCCGGATTTCAAAACACTATCACGCGGCTACTTTGAATCAGGACTGATGATCAACCGCATTCTCGACGCCGGATTCTACTCACTGGGGGTTGGCTGTCTGTACAGATACGGGCCATATCGCCTGCCTACGCTGAAAGAAAATCTCACATTTAAACTGACATTGAACTATCATCTCTGACAAGTTTGGGAATGCGGATGGTAAAAACGGTTCCCTTTTCGCGGTTGCTGATAAAACTGATTTTACCACTCAGATAATTTGTGGCCAGTTTTTTTGCACAATAAGTACCCAACCCCATTTTGCCATCTCCTCCTGCCGCAAATCGTGTAAAAACCAGCTTTTGTTTTCTTTCATCCATGACCGATTGATTTTTGATTTTAAACGAAATCGTTGCAGTAGAATCAATAACGGAAACAAGAATTTCGCTACGGTCATTTTCGGCCTCCATTGCATTTTTCACGAGATTTGAAAGAACATATCCAAGCAGCATGCGGTTTGAAAAAATCATCATATCCGGAATAGCTTTTTTAATATATTTCAATCGCAAATCCTGTCTAAGCCGTAAATTGGTAATAACTTCATCAACAAGTTGCTTTACCGAAAACCATTCCTGATGACCTGGCAACGGCTCACCTTTTTCAATTTTCTGAAGAATTTCAAAATTATTGATTGCTTCATCTATTTGCATCAGCTGAGCTTTCATCAATGGCTGAAATTCGGCAGCAGAAAAATGACCGGAAGCTTTTACCAATGATTGCATTGAAGAAAGAATGGATTTGAGATTGGTGGAAAAAATATTTTCAAGCAAATCACGGTAATGAGTATCAACTCTGTTTTCAAGAACACAAAACATGTATCTGTTTGCCATGTGTTCAAAAGGGGTTATGGTTACCCCCAGATTATAAGTCTCTCCTGATTTATTCAATAGATGACAATCATAGGTCGATGCCGGTTTACCAATTTCAGCATCGAACAAGGCCTGATTAAAGCCACAATACTTACAAAAAACTGAAGCACCACAGCCGCTGCGGCTTACATCAGCATATTCGCAATGCATGGCCTCGCCAGGGCGCTTTCCAAGTAGATCGGAACAATCCTCAACTCCAAGAAATTTTTCCATGCTTTTGTTAACGTAAACAATCTGACGGTTTCGCGTTAAAACCATCACCATCGGAGAAATGTTTTTCAACAACTCCGGCATGTATCTGTTCATCAGTACAACATGCTGTTGTCTGACATCAGATACCGACTCGCGTGTAATTACATCAAACATAGCTATTAATTTTAATGGTAAATTATTTAGGAATTTAACTTTCCAATTGAACCATTAAAATTATAGCATGAAAACTAAAAAGTCAATAGATGAACAAAATAATACAATGTATTTAACATTTTTATCGACGAATTAGTCTTCTTTTTCGAAATAGGTTTTATAGAAATTCAGTTTCTTTTCTTCGTCAAACCCGCGCTCAATCCATTCCCGGCGCCCATGAACATAGATATGAAAGTTTGTATCCAGTTTTATAACACTTTTAAAGTGCCTGGCCATCTTTTTAACAGCTCTTTCATTCACCAGAAAATTTTCACCCATGTTCAGATCCTGTTCTCGGGAGAATTGTTTCGCAAAATGGGTGAAGCTGTCTTTAAGTTCCGGTTGTTTCAATACATCTTCCTGAAAATTTTTCAAAGCAAATTCATCGCTGGCTTTAAAGAAATCCATGCTTTTTATAAGCAATTCGGCCTGATCGGGACGAGTGGTTTCGAATTCCTCCGGCATTTTTTCCATCACAAAATCCTTACACATACGCATAGCCAGCTGTGTACGATAAAAACTATCGATATTTTGTTTCAATATCATAAAAACATCCATCCACATGCGCAAATCAAGACTCTTGCTTTTGCCGGTAGCCGAAACAATAAAGCCCTCGTCAAGCCCCGTATTGCAAATCAAACAGCCCGATAAAAATCCCGAAGGATCAGTCCCTGATTGCATTTCGATGGCATAATTGGTTTCTTTGTTATATAGTTTCACAAAATTCTTGCGCTCATCCATGAGATAAAAGGCCACGGCATCAGTTTCTTCATCATCAACAACAATTCCTTTAAAATAAGCCACCCAGAATTCGCCGCCATGCAACTTGGGATTCTGCATCAACTCATACAATTCCTTCGCTGCAGCCACACTGGCTTCGATAAATTCCTCATCGGGCGAGCGGAAAATTTTCTTGCAGCGGGTAAACATCACATTCAGATTGACATCAGTATCGTGATAAAAATTATATAACAGATCTTCATTACCAAACGGCACCAGCAAAGGTCCTCCTAACGAGCTCAGATAAGCTTCGCTGAGTGAAACAAGTTCATCAGACAGCGTGAGGCCGTCCTCCAACACTTTGTTTCCTACTCGATGTATAATAAGCTTCGACAAATAAGCGTTTTCGATATTGATCATGGGGTTGTTTTTTGCAAAAATACAAAAACAACGCTTCCGGAACAAGCAACTCTATGACCAACATATATAAATAGATCCTGCTGAAAAAAATGTTATATTTCCCTGAAAACAACAACACTTCTGAAAGCCGCATTTCCACTTGATTGATGCTGTGCCTCGAAATTAAATGTTTTAAGTTCCGGCCATTGATATTTTGTCTGAATTCTTTCTCCCGGCAATGTTTCCCGGATATAATTCACAATAAATTTTTCGAAAACATGCTGCCGCTGAAAATCAGCCGGAAGTGCATTCATAACCCATTCCAGATATCGGGTCGAGGTTACGTGTCCATTCAGATCAAAATCCGTAAAACAAGTTTCAACATTGTCCGTGCTTTTCGAACAGAAAGATTGAATTTTTTCAGGAGCCGCTTCAATGGCCTGCTTATCGCGGAGAGAAATAAACATCCATTCGTCTTCAAGATCAATTTTACCGGGCTTTTTAGTCTGACGGTCAATGGCCAGCCAGTGCGATGTTGCACGACCCGTAATTACGCCATTTTGCCTGATCAGAAAATCACGGCGATACAGAATTTTTTCAATATCACGTGGCCATGTTTCTATTTCAATTTCATCGTACCATTGAGGTATAGTTTTCATTTCAAGTGTAAGACGGCTCAACACCCAAAATAATTTTTGTTTTTTCAGATCACGAAAGCCAAAACCCATCCGATCGGCCGAATCGATGGCCGACTGAATCAGAAATCCAAGCAAAGCTGATGGCTTCAGTCGCGCATAAATATCACAATCGGCCGATGTGATGCGATATCCTGAAACCAATGCTAATCCCTCTTTACTAATATTTGTGATCATACAAACGAAAAAACATTACCGTGGCTCATCATCATTTTCACAATACGAATCCGGCTCCTGTTTTGGCTTCGATGTAAGAACTTTTATAAAAAAGTAAGCAGTAATAGCAGTAACTGCTGATACAGTAATAAGCAACATTATCAATGCTCCTGTGTTCATTTCAATCTCCCTTCTTTTTTATGACGATAATAAGCTTTTCGAACCAATAAAGCGATTCCGACAAATACAGTCAGAAGCAACAATCTGGAAAGATTTGTTAACAACAAACGATATTCAAGATCGGCAATGACAGCGGGATCAGTAGCTACCGCAATTTTTTCCTTCAAACCATTGTTCATTAATTTTCCGACAAGACTCTCATGATCAAACGCCCATCCCTGACCGTCAGACAATCCCTGAAATGCAGCAATCCAGTCGTTACCGACAGGAGTAAACACAGCACCAAGAAAAACAATAATCAATAAAACCGGAGTTACATAAGCAATTAAAAACCTAAAAACACGACTCACTTTAATATCGGCGCCTGTATTTATTTCTTTCCATCCTTTCTTTATCCCAAAGAACCAGGCAAACAAAACAGCTTCGAATGCGGCAAATACAAAAAGCGCAAAAGAACCCGTCCAGTAATCGTATTCATCAAAAACACCCTGATTGAAAAACAAAACGGTAGGCATTCCAATAACCAATATAATAAGTCCGAAAGCAAGAGCCGTTTTTTTGCGCGACCATTTGAATTCGTCTTCGAGAAAACCCTGCACAGGTGTCCCCATAGCCAGTGAAGAAGTAATACCGGCAAAAAACAACAAACCAAACCATAAAACGCCTGCGATAGTAGCCATTAACGGCCCCCATTGCGAAAACAAATAAGGAATGGTTTTAAAACCAAGACCAAGACCACCAAGTCCCGCCAGTTCCTGCACTTTGGCAACACCCAGATATCCCACAGCAATTGGAATAATGACGGCTGCACCTAACACTACTTCAACAAATTCATTCATCCAGCCAGCCGACATCGCATTAAGTGCTATATCATCTTTTTTTCGCAAATACGACGCATAGGCCTGTATGGATCCCATACCCAACGATAACGTAAAGAATATCTGGCTGGCTGCTGCAAACCAAACTTTCGGATTATAAATAGAATCAAAATCCGGGGTCCATAAAAAATTAAGTCCAACCGAGCTGTCGTTGATGGCACCGGCAGTCCCCGCCTTCAGTGTCACTGCCCGAATAGCAAGCAGTAAACCAAATACAAGCAACAAAGGAACTCCAATTTTGGCGACTTTTTCAACACCTCCACTAAGCCCTTTACTCAATATAAATACATTGATACCAAGACAAATCAAAAAGAAAACAATGGGCTCATACGGAATCAGGGTTGCTTTATCTATCGACACATAATCATTGAACAATTGCACCACCTGATGCTGATCCATACCATTGAAAGTACCAATTACACTATGAAAAATATAGGCAAGTGTCCAGGATTCCATGTAGCAATAATAAGATGCAATGCCAATATTGCTGAAAATGCCGAAGACCCCGACATATTTCCAAAGCCGGCGCCTGTCCATACTCTGCATCATAAATGGAGTGCTGTGAAAACCATGTGAACCACCGTACCGGCCAATACTCCACTCGATAAAAAGCAATGGCAAACCGAGCATGAGAAAACTAACCAGATAGGGAATAATAAAGGCACCGCCACCGTTTTGAATGGCCTGAACCGGGAAGCGCAGAAAATTACCAAAACCAACAGCATTGCCAGCCATGGCAAGAATTAATCCCACACGCGTTCCCCAGGCTTGTTTGGTATGAGTCATATCTTACTTTTTACTAAAACAATTAACAAAAACACAACTGGCTGTTTTGCAAACAGTCTTGGAAATATTCCGTAAAATATCCATGCATTCATTCATGGTTATTTGAGCGTATAAGTTCATTCATCACCGGACAAGATGCGCATTTACCTGGAGAGCAGAACGTATCAAACAACTCAATCAAACCCTGCGACTCCAAAGCATTGCAGACTTTTATCCCGGCATTCCGCACAAATATATCAATAATTTTATTTTGCTCCGGTGCAATACTTTTCAACAGAAACCAGGCCTTGTTTTCATAACTGCGGTTGCCGGTGTACTCCGAAAATGCGATCAATAGCGGTACAACGGCATTAATCAAAATCAAATCGACGCTGGTTTTACCTATTTCACCATCACCACCATTTTTTCGTTCTGTTTCCGGACGACAATGACTTTTCCAATAACCAGAAACAGGTTGGCGCAAAATCTGGTAAAAATCTTTTTTTGTATTTGCCTGCGTTAATTCACTGAATAATTCCGGAACCAGACTCACAAGTGCTGCCACCTGTGCCAATCGTGACTCCGGCATAGCCGAAGGCCGCACCGGATTGTATTTCCAGGCATTCAAATCAACAGGGCTGAGCATAAACATATTTTTCCTATGAAGATATTCCTGCTTAAGAGCTAACAAATAACCATTTTCAGAAGATATTTCCTTATCGAGAAATCCCCCTTGTCCAAGTAAAATGGCTTCAATGGAAAACACATTTCCAGCCCTGCGCAGGTTTTTCCATGATATTGTATTACTGAGCCATTCCATGGGAACCATATTCTGATTCAGACCAAAAGACCACGCGATAGCTTTCCATGTTGTTTCGGGCCAATCAAAATGATTGTTTTCCAGCAACGTTTGTATCCTGACCGATTTACGGATAATTCTTTCCTTAGCCAGTTTTTCAGCCAATGCAAGAAACCGCTCAGGATCTGCCGCAGAAATATAATCACTGCAATGCAAACGGCCATAACCAAACATGCTTTTTTCAGAATAATTCTCATATAAGCGCGTGATTTCATCGGCCGGAAGCACAATAGAAGGAATCAGACAACCATCCTGATTGCAAATAATAGCATCGTTTTTCAGCACAATATGCAAGATGGTTTTATCATAAGCCGGATCGGTATGGTGCCCATGACGAAACCAATCGCTGCTGCAAAGATGAATTTCTGCATTTCCGGCCAAATGCTGCTGATTAATGACAATTTCAGTGTTTTCAAAATCCGGTCCGTCACGATTACCTCTTTTTCCGGGTTTTAAAATACGGCAATCGTCGCCAGTGTCGAGAATAAACTGCTGTCCGGCAAGTCCTTTTTCCCAGACATAATGAATGAAAGATTCAGGTATGTTCATAATTGGCACAGTTTTACGTTTATATATATAGCGTTTAAACCGAGTGATTAGTTTTTCGGCACATATTGCGCCCATAATATAAACATTTCTTTTTAAACGCCATTGTCAGATTTTTAATAACTTTGCAAAAACACCAGCCATGCGTACATTATTATTGCTAATTCCGTTTCTGGCTCTCATTATGCCGCTTTCCATTTCGGCTCAGAGCGAAGAACCCATTTATGTAGTAGTTGACAAAATGCCTGAATTTCCCGGTGGCCCCAATGGTTTGGGAAATTTCATACGATCCAACCAATCATACCCGCGCGAAGCACTGGATGCTAAAATTCAAGGCGTTGTCATTGCTTCTTTTATTGTTGAAAAAGATGGGAAAGTGAGCAAACCAACCATTGTTTCCGGCATCGGACATGGCTGCGATGAAGAAGTAATACGACTCATTAAAATGATGCCTGTCTGGAAACCTGGAATGAAGGACGGAAAAGAAGTCCGGGTAAAACTGAATATTCCGGTTGAATTCAAACTTGGATAATAATATTTTGACATGCTAAAAAGATCTTCAGACTGAAGATCTTTTTTTTAAGTTTTTACATTGTTTTTTTTAAACATTGATATCTTTTAAATATATTTGCCAAAAAATAAAGACTTATGAAAAAATTATTACTGATGTTGATGGGAATTGTGTTAAGCTCTTTTATGGCATCAGCACAACTCAACACTGAAAAACGCATTGAAATAGACCTTCGCAATGGGTATTCGGGCGAAACCATTTTTTAATCCGTGCATGGATATTTTATTCTTGAATCCAAGGCCGATGATTATGTTGATGGACAAGCTGAAATAAAATACGATCTCTATTCAGGTGATTTGGAACTAACAGAAACCAAATCGGTTTTGGTACCCAGAAAAATGTTGTTCCGGGAATTGTATTACAACGATGATTACATCTACAACATGTACGCTACCAAAGGGGGTGAATTCATGATTACCAGTGTTGAAATGAAAACAATGAACATAGAAACAGCCACTGGATCCCTTCCTCCAAAAGTAATTTTACGCGACATGAAAGTCTTGGGAAATCAGGCCTACTTTCTCACCTCAATAAAAAAAGCCCCAGCTATTTACAGAGTTGATTTGACATCAGGTAAAGGCACAACAATTCCGATAACCATTGGAGCTTTCAGCCCGAAAAAAATCAGCAGTAAAAATTATCAGATTCTTGAAAACACCAAAGAAATTCTTCTGTTTGCACGTGCCACAATAAGCAAGGCAACATCAGAACTTCATATGATCAGGATTTCGGAAGACGACAATGTGGACAAACCCATTAAGATTTCAGGCGTAGGCGACAATGCCATTATCTCCATTTCGGGATGCCGTGTCGATGCCAGCAAAATTATCATTACCGGAACTTACGCAAAAAAAGGCGGATTATCCGAAGGCCTCTTCTTTGGAGAAGTTGAAGAAGGAACTGTTAATTATATCCGTTACTACAATTTTCTCGATCTGAAAGATTTTCTCTCATATCTTCCCGAAAAAAAGCAGGATAAAATAGAAAAGAAAAAAGCCAAAAAAGAAGCACAGGGCAAAGAAATGACGCTCGATTACTGGATTGCCGATCATGATGTTATTGTTCTTGAAGATGGATACTTATTCCTTGGCGAGGCCTATTATCCGACGTATCGCACCGAAACTTATACCACTTATGTAAATGGCCGGCCTGTAACACAATATAGAACTGTTTTTGATGGTTATCAATATACACATGCCACCCTTGCCAAATACACCAAAGATGGTGAAATAATGTGGGATGTCTGCTTTGAGATGAATCCCGGATATAAACCATTTTATGTAAAACGCTTCATTGCCATTTCAGAACAAACTGCCACACAAATCAGCATGGTATATACGTCAGGAAACGAAATCGTTTCAAAAACCATGGACTTCGATGGCAATATTATCAGTGATGAAAAATGGGATTTCATTGAAACAGGCAATGCCAATGAAAAAACCAAACGTACTTTTTCAAATGTTGATCATTGGTACGGTAACTTCTTCCTCGCTTATGGAAGTCAGGTTGTGAAAAACGGCAAAGAAAAACGCAAAGTCTATTTTGTAAATAAGATTGGTTTCTGATGCTGGAAGAGACACTGAGGCTGTCTCAAATAGTCTTCAGTGACAAAAACAACATTCCATCGTCCGGAAGCGACGTAGGAGCTGAAGGACATGAAACCGTTGTTTTTGCAGTTGTTACGACGGTTCCATGTTCCGGCATCAATGTCCTTTTTTAAACTCAGCTGTATGCCGGAACAGTGGAATGTCGTAACAACCCTCTATTTTGAGACAGCTTCATTTGTTTTCAATATTGCTTTCCGTGGTAAGCATTTAATTTGTATGTTTGCACACCAAGATAAGCATTTATGAAAGAAATATACGAAATTTCGGCACGGCGAATAAACGCTGTATCAAAAGAATTCAGCAGAGGTATAATTAACTCCGTCAAATGGAATAATCGTCTCATTGGTATCCGGGGAGCACGGGGTATTGGAAAAACAACTTTATTATTACAGCATATTCATCAAAGTAATTATAAACCGGAAGAAGTCTTGTATGTGAGTTTGGACAATCTGTGGTTTTCGAATCATTCGCTGACGGATTTGGCCGACGACTTTGTAAAAAAAGGGGGGATGTTTTTATACATTGACGAAGTGCATAAATATCCAGAATGGTCTGCCACGATAAAAAATTTATACGACGATTACCCGGATCTGAAAATAGTATTCACCGGTTCTTCGTTACTTGAAATACTGAATGCCAGAGCCGATCTTAGTCGCCGTGCTGTTATCTATTCAATGCAGGGTTTATCATTAAGGGAATATCTCAATATGACATTGAATAAGCATTTTGAAGCATACAGTCTTGAAGAAATTGTTAAAAACCATGTTTCAATTGCCAGTAAAATAAACAAGGAAATAAGACCTCTTAAATACTTTAACACTTATCTGAAGCATGGATATTTCCCATTTTTCAACGAAGATCTTGATGTTTATTATCGCCGTATTGGCGAAGTAATTAATATGATTCTTGAAATTGAACTTCCTATGTTAAGACAACTGGAAGTTCAATATGTTCCGAAAATCAAACAATTATTGCAGACAATTGCAGAAACAGCTCCGTTTATACCAAACGTAAGCAAGCTGAGTGAAAAAATAAACATCAACCGTAACACACTGGCGTCTTATCTGATTTTTCTGGACGAAGCCAACCTGACCAACAACCTGTATCGCGACTCTAAAGGTATCAGCCGGTTACAAAAGCCAAATAAAATATTTCTGGAAAACACCAATTTTATGTTTGCGCTTGCCCCTGAAGAAATAAACATCGGAAACATGCGTGAAACATTCTTTTTTAATCAGCTTTCACATATACATCGGATTGAATTCCCTGAGGACGGGGATTTTCTGATTGATAGAAAATTCCTTTTCGAAATTGGTGGAAAAACAAAATCAATCCGGCAAATCAAAGGCATTGCGAATAGTTACATTGCTGCAGATCAGATTGAATATGGTCACAACAACATTATTCCCTTGTGGCTGTTTGGTTTTCTTTATTAGTTACTGAAAAGGATACATGGTTTTAAACAAATGGCGCGGATGCATATCCGCGCCATTTATTTTTCCTATACAAATTTATATTTCAATCGTCTTCCATTTGCCACGGCGGAACCACCACAACGCCAGTAAAGCCATGAATGATTCAGCCACCAGAATGGAAATATATACGCCGTTCGATACGGCCGAAGTGTTGAACGAAAGCCAGATGGCAAGCGGCACTTCAACAATCCAGAAAGCAGCAAACATGAACCACGCGGGTCGCAGTGTATCGCCCGCAGCATTGATGCTATTGAGCATCACCGAGCCCAGTCCGTACACAGCCATGCCGTAGCTGACCATGCGCAAACCGCGTGCTCCGGCTTCGATGACAGCGGGTTCATTGATGAACAATCCTATTATAAAAGCAGGAAATAACGCCATCAATAATCCGGCTGTACCCAGATAGGCCATATTCAGGTATGATGCCGACCACGCCGATTGTTCGGCCCGATGCGGTTTTCCGGCACCCAGGTTTTGTCCGACCATCGTTGCAGCCGCATTGCTGAACCCTTCGGCAGGCAACAGGAAAAACAACACGATGCGTATGGCAATGGTGTAGCCAGCCACCACCACACTGCCGAATTCGGCCATGATGCGCATAAGCACAATCCAGCTGGCAGTACCAATCAGATGCTGCCCTGTGACTCCCGCAGCGAGACGGAATATCTCTCCAATGGTCTTCCAGTGAAACATAATGGCGCGCCGTGTTATCCGGATCAGGCGTGTTCCATTGAAAAGAATATACAATTGCATGAATACACCCACCGAACGTCCAATCAAAGTGGCCAGGGCAGCGCCTTCGACGCCCATGGCGGGGATTGGTCCAAGGCCGAAAATCAGAATGGGATCAAGCACTATGTTGAGTCCGTTGGCCACCAACAGCACTTTCATAGCTGTTGCCGGGTTTCCCGACGCACGAAAAACAGCATTGGCTGCAAACAACAACATAATCAACGGTGCAGTACCCAACGTAATGGCGGTGTAGAGACTCATATTGGACACAATGTTTTCTTCGGCGCCCATCATGCGCAACAGGTCTCCGGAAAAAATTATGCCAGCTGTGGCAATCGGAACAGAAACCATCAGCGATGTAATCAACACCTGAAAAGATGTGATTGCTGCAGCCATGTAACGTTTTGCCCCCGAACGTCTCGACACGATGGCTGTTGCAGCCACAGCCAAACCAATACCAATGGCATAAACAATGGTATTGATGGATTCAGTCAGTCCTACTGCCGAAACAGCATCGGAGCCCAGTTTTGAAACAAAGAAAATGTCGGCTATGGCAAATAAAGACTCCATGAGCATTTCGAGCACCATGGGAACCGACAGCAGAAATATGGCTTTGGCGGTGCGGCCGCTGGTATAGTCATATTCCTTTCCGGCAATGGCATCGCCTATGAGCGAGCCCAGGCGCCGGATGCCCTGAAAATTAACGCTGAAAAGAGAAAATCTGTTTTGTTTTTTATATGGTTTCATATTGTCTTCGTTTTATGTGATTTTGCATGCCCGGATCCTGTCCTGGTTTTCTTACATACATTGAACGAACAATGGCCGCTGATGCAGCTTTGGTGATGGTAAGGCCGACGGCCTCAAAATACAGTGTTTTCATTTTTTTGGTTTTTGGTTTATACACGGATTTTTCTCCCCGCGGCTTCATCCGCCGGAGAATTTCTTTGTTCAGAAAGTCTGTTGAAATACGGAATCAGCGCTTTGCCACAAAGGTGACAGCAAGGATGAAAAAGTTGACAGCAAGCGATTTCATAAAATTCCGCAATGGTTTGAGGATGCAAAGATAAATATTATTTTAAAAAGTATGGAATTTCAATTATTCAAATATTGATCATCCTTAATAATGCCAGTGATCGACTCAGGTAGTCCAACATTCCATAGTTCGCAGTACTGCCCTGCAGTATAAAATCCACGAAGAACATGGAATAGTTGGGCAGAGATCTCTGCAA
>Ga0116152_10001535_pt1 | contig 18959 bp, 16 predicted proteins | sample AD_UKC119_MetaG_FD_89894 | JGI IMG/M metagenome (GOLD analysis project Ga0116152, IMG submission 89894) | Active sludge microbial communities of municipal wastewater-treating anaerobic digesters from Hong Kong - AD_UKC119_MetaG | ecosystem: Engineered > Bioreactor > Anaerobic > Digestate...
CTGATTTGTGTTAAATAGAATCGCGTACGTCGAACCCAAGAGCCAGCGGCTCGACACATCCTGTAACAGCGGATTTCAATCCACTGATTTGTGTTAAATAGAATCGCGTACGTCGAACCCAAGAGCCAGCGGCTCGACACATCCTGTAACAGCGGATTTCAATCCACTGATTTGTGTTATAAAGAATCGCACACGTCGTCCCTAAGAGCCAGCGGCTCGACACATCCTGTAGCAGTGGATTTCAATCCACTGTCACAGATCCAATGAGATTTCTGAGTGCTGTAGGCACGACATATACCTGAATGTATCCGTCGCTGAGCTGAATTCATTTCCCTGGGCCAGGCTAAAGAAGATCCTTGATGCCGGCACAAGAGCCAGCAGCTCGACATATCGTATAGAGGCGGATTTCAATCCGCTGATTTGTGTTAAATAGAATCGCATACGTCGAACCCAAGAGCCAGCGGACCGATACAATCCTGTAACAGCGGATTTCAATCCGCTGATTCCAATTTAAGGGGAGTCATGAGTGCTGTAGGCACGACATATATCAAAACGTAACCGGCGCTGAGATGAATTCATTCCCTGGACCAGGCTAAAGAAGATCCTTAATGCCAGCAGAAAAGCCAGCGGCTCGATACAATCCTGTAACAGCGGATTTCAATCCACTGTTACAGATCCAATGAGATTTCTAAGTGCTGTAGGCACGACATATACCTGAATGTAACCGGCGCTGAGCTGAATTCATTTCCCTGGACCAGGCTAAAGAAGATCCATAATGCCGGCAGAAAAGCCAGCGGCTCGACATATCGTATAGAGGCAGATTTCAATCCGCTGATTTGTGTTAAATAGAATCGCGCACGTCGAACCCAAGAGCCAGCGGCTCGATACAATCCTGTAACATCGGATTGCAATCCGCTGATTCAGATCCAATAAGATTTCAGCGAGTAGTAGGCACGACTTATAATCACAATCAAAATAGAACCTCCTACCCTTTACTCTTTCTCTCCATTGCTTTGTCATTCCATATGTAGCGGTTAAAACACCAAATTTTTGCCAACTTATGTCCCCAATCAATTCCTCACTATTGAATGCCTACTGCCTACTGACTACTGTCTACTGTCTACTGTCTACTGACTACTAATAAATCGTTAAAACCCTACCCTCCCGCCACAACCATCACCTCCCGGACGTTTCAAAGGAATCAATCGCCATTCGACTAGTAAACACCTGATTTTGAAACCATTGCCTCCCGATAAGAATATTTGCCTCTCCATGAAAAAAGCGTATCTTTGCACCCTTATGAAAAATCGTTTCTTGATCCTGGCTGTTCTTGTTAGTTTGCTGGCAGCCTGCCGCAGTGAATTCGAGCAGGTCAGGCTGAGCAATGACCCGGAGCGCATCCAGAAAAAAGCGGTCGAATACTATCAGGACGGCGAATACCAGAAAGCCCTCTCCCTGATCGAGATCATCATCAACAGCTTTCGCGGCAGATCCGAATTTGAGGACCTCAACTACATGATGGCTGATAGTTATTACCACCTGCGGGATTATGAGATGGCATCTCAGTATTTTAAAAATTTTGCCAACGGATTCCTCAATTCATCGCGCCGGGAAGAAGCGGATTTCCTTTCTGCCTATTGCTACTACCTCCTCTCACCCAGCTGGCGACTGGACCAGGACAACACCATTAAGGCCATCAACTCCCTGCAAACTTTTATTAACGCCTACCCCAATAGCGAGCGCAACACCCAGTGCAATACCCTCATGGATGAATTGCGCCTCAAGCTTGAAGAAAAAGCCTTTCAGCAAGGCATCCTGTATTACAATCTGCGCCAATACCAGGCAGCGATTTATTCCCTGGATAACATGCTGAAAGATTTTCCGGACACCAAACGTCCGGATGAAGTACGTTATTACATCATCAAATCTGCTTTCGAATACGCCGCAAACAGCGTATACGACAAGCGCAAAGAACGCTACGAAGAAGCCGTCGAACGCGGAGAGGAATTCTTGAAGAAGCACCGCAACAGCGACTATCTGCGTGAGGTCCGCGACATCGTAGCCGAATCAAAAACCAAACTGAAATTATTGGAAAATGAGCGATATCAAATCCAAAGTTCAAGGAATGGATCCTAACCTCTCTGCCCGCGATTTACTTAGTATGTCCAAACGCTCCGGCAATGTGTACGAAGCATTGGCTATTATCTCGAGACGCGCGCGTCAGCTTTCTTCGGAAATCAAGCAGGAATTGCACCAAAAACTCGACGAATTCGCTGCTACCTCCGAGACCATCGAAGAAGTACACGAAAACAAAGAGCAGATCGAGATCTCCAAATTTTACGAGCGGCTGCCCAATCCGGCAGTTATCGCTACCAATGAATTTTTAAACAACGAACTGTATCACCGCTACACCGATAGGAAAAGAGCTCCGATCCTGGAAGACTGATACGGACTCCACCCTAGGTAACACGCGCAAGAGAATCCCCACCGGACAGGGGAAGCAAGGGTGGCTAAAACTTGCGTTATGAATGCATCTACCGGTTTAACCGGCAAAAAGATCATCATCGGTCTAAGTGGCAGCATTGCTGCCTATAAATCGGCTTTTCTTGTCCGCCTGTTCATCCAGGCCGGAGCACAGGTGCGTGTCCTCATGACTCCTGGTGCCACCCGGTTCATCACCCCATTGACTCTCAGCACCCTTTCCAAACACGAGGTATGGACAGATGTGCTCAATGAAAATGGATGGAACAATCACGTAGAGCTTGGCATGTGGGGAGACGCCTTCATCATCGCCCCGGCGACCGCCAACACCCTGGCCAAACTGGCGTCGGGTCAGTCGGATAACGTACTGGTGGCTACCTACCTTTCGGCCCGGTGCCCGGTATTCGTAGCGCCCGCCATGGACGTCGACATGTGGTACCACACCACCACCCAGCGCAACATCCGGCAACTGATTGCTGACGGCGTCGAAATCATTCCCGCCGAGCAGGGTGAACTGGCCAGTGGCCTGATCGGCATGGGCCGCATGGCCGAACCGCCCCACGTCTTCGAACATCTGCGGGTCTTCTTCCGTCAGAATGGCCCCCTGCTAGGTAAAAAAGCCCTGGTGACCGCCGGACCGACCTATGAACCCATTGACCCGGTGCGTTTCATTGGCAATCACTCTTCCGGCAAGATGGGTATTGCCATCGCCGACGCCCTGGCACAGGCAGGAGCCGCAACAACCCTCATCCTCGGCCCGAGTAAACTGGCGCCCTCCCACCCCAACATTCAGGTGGTCCGGGTCCGGACGGCACAGGAAATGTACGAAGCGGCTAAAGCCATCCACGCCCAGCAAGACATCTGCATCCTCGCTGCCGCTGTTGCCGACTATACTCCGGCATCGCCTTCCAATCAAAAGATCAAGAAGACCGGTGATACCCTCTCCCTGGAGCTGCATAAGACGGTAGATATTGCCTCCAGCCTGGGAGCGGAGAAAAAGCCGGGCCAGATCCATATTGGTTTTGCCCTGGAAACCGAAAACGAGACCGCCCATGCCCTGGAGAAACTCAAGAAAAAAAAGTTCGACTTCATCGTCCTCAACTCCTTGAATGACGCCGGAGCCGGATTCAACTACGATACCAATAAAGTGCGCTTCCTGTTCCCGGACAATAAAGCGCTGGATTTTGAGTTAAAATCAAAACAAGCCGTAGCTGCTGACATTGTGCAGCAATTGGTACATTTGGTCCAGAAATAAAACGTATGACGCGATATACCGCAGCTCTTTTGATGGTGCTGACCGCCTGGTGGTTGGGTACTACTTCACTGTCTGCCCAGGAGTTAAACGCTTCCGTTACCATTAACACCCCCAAGCTACAGTCTACCGATCCCAAGATCTTCCGTACGCTGGAGCAGGATTTGCGCAACCTGATCAACGAGACCAAGTGGACCGACGATCAATACAACCAGGATGAACGCATCCAGTGTACCTGGATCCTTGCCATTACCAAAGAAGGCAACGAAGGCCACTTTCAGGCGACGCTGAACATCAATGCCGTGCGTCCTGTTTACGGCTCGACCTATGAGACGCAGACCTTCGCCTACCAGGATCCCAATATCCTGTTTGAATATTCCGAAGGAACGCCCATTCAGTACATCAAGAATGTCTACAACTCCAATTTGGTCTCGATTGTGACTTTTTATTGCAACATCATCCTCGGTCTTGATTACGATACCTTCTCGCCCTTCGGCGGGGATCCCTATTTTGATGCCGCTCAGTCGGTGATCAATCAGTTGCCTTCCAATCAGGTTTCCGAGGACAACGGCTGGAAGTCTGTTGGCACCCGCAACAATCGCTACTGGATCATCGAAAATCTGCGTAATGCCCGGGTAAAGCCGCTGCGCAATGCCTACTACGAATACCACCGTCAGGGCCTCGATATGATGTACACCGATCCGGTGAAAGGCAGGGCTGCCATGGCTGCTGCGATCGAGCAATTTGACCAGGTACGCACCAGCTACCCCTCCTCAATGATCATTCAGTTGATCGCGACCATTAAAGCCAATGAAATCGTACAGATATTCAAGGTGGCTGATGCCACCCAAAAGACCAAGGTTTACGATGTGATGACACATCTCGATCCTTCGAATGCGCGTTATTACGCCACGCTCAAAACCTAGCATCCTCATGCACCACCTGGCCATCTTCGCCTCCGGCAACGGTTCCAATGCGCGTAAGATCCTAGAATATTTTGAACACCACCCGTCGATCCGCGTCGGCGCCATTGTGACCAATAATCCACAAGCCGGTGTTATCCGTCATGCCCAGGAGTTTGGAGTGCCGCTGCTCCTGATCGATAAATCCATGCTGCATCAAAAGGGCCTGGTTGCTCAGCTATTGAAGGATCGGGCGATCGACTGGGTCATCCTGGCCGGTTTTCTGTTGCTGATCCCGCCAGATCTGGTGGAAGCCTACCCGGACCGCATGTTGAACATACACCCGGCGCTGTTACCCAAATACGGCGGCAAGGGCATGTACGGCATGCATGTACACCAGGCGGTGAAGGATGCTGGTGAATCCGAGACCGGCATCACCATCCATTTTGTCAATACCCGCTACGACAAGGGCCACATCTACTTCCAGGCCCGTTGCGATGTTGAAGAGCGTGACACCCCGGAAGACATCGCTCACAAGGTCCATGAACTGGAATACCGCCACTTCACCCCGATCATCGAGAAGGCGATCCGGGAGAGCGAAAACTACCCCTGAATCAAAGTAGGGTAATTAAGTTTTATCAACCTGTCATTCCGTGCCGACGCTCATTCCCCGGTTGGCATATGGAACTGAAGACAAAGCATAAGCAGCAACAGAGAAATCCCGTTTTCTAACCTATCTGTCATTTCGTGCCGACGCTCATTCCCCGGTCGGCATATGGAACTGAAGGCGAAGCATGAGCCGTAATGGAGAAATCTCTTATACTTAACCTACCTCTCATTTCGTACCGACGTTCATTCCTCGGTCGCTATATGGAACTGGAGGCGAAGAATGAGCCGTAATGGAGAAATCTCTAATTCTTAACCTACATTCAATTTTCGTACCGACGCTCATTCTTCGGTTGGCATATGGAACTGAAGACAAAGCATAAGCCGCAACGGAGAAATCCGTTCCAATAATTAAAATATTAAACTTATATTGGATAACAATCGATCCACCATGACTACCTTATTTACAAATACACCATTAGATAATCACCCCCAAACGGAGCCTCAGATCACGGTAACTTTAATGGATCATCTCGGAGCGAAACAGATGGCCCTGCGTTTTCCATATGATGACCGGATCAAAACCCACCTCATGAAATTGGAAGGCATCCGCTTTTCACGCACACATCGTTGTTTGTACATTCCGGCAACGAATGAAAATTACTTTCGTTTATTGGCTCACTGTAAAGGTGTAATTTGGGTAGATGTAAAGGCATTATTTCATGATACAAGCTCCTCACAAAAAATACAAGAAACTGTCAAAATAACAACCACACAAGATACCTCAGCGAGCACCACACTTTTATCTCTTAAACCATCAACCTCAAAACATTCTTCAATTACCGGTACCACTGACTTTGCCGGGTCATTAAGTGAAAACTCCGGCATATCCGTCCATGAGGCGGAGCACTTCGTAATGCCTGAAGACGGCGACAAACAGGCTGCGGACATATCCAGATCATCCACGGAATGGAGAGACCTGGAGATTACCTATAACAAAAGGCAATTCCTGATCAAGTTGCCTTTTCGAGAAGAGGATGTTTTATTCTTAAAATTATTAAAAGGATGGTGGCATGGTACGAACAAAATATGGTTGATCAAAGCATCCATCAAAAACCTGGAAGCATTACAAGCAAGATTTAGCTACTGGGACCTTCCTGTCTACCAGAAAATAGAAGATTTGATACGGCGATCCACGGATCCTATTGTCGTGGAATTGTATCATACTCCGGAACATCCCAAAAAAGTGGCGATCAAATTATCCGGCTATGGTGTCAATCAGGATTTTATCCGGCAATTGCCATGGAGAGAATACGACAAACCGTTTAAACGTTGGTGGATACCTGATAATGATAAGATCATACACCGGATCATCGAACATTTTACATCGTCTGGTGCTAAAATCATCAACAGGGTCCCCACTGATCCCAGGAAAGTTAAAACAGAAGTCCTTTCTCCGGGAGACCAACAACGTCTATTGTTACGTAAATTTCATAATCACCATCAAGTTCTAAAGGCGTACACGGATACGTTGATCCGGATGCGCTACAGTTGGAAGACCATCAAACAATATACCGGTAAGCTTTATCGGTTTTTGGACTGGTTGGATACAAAGCCCATTGTCGAAGCAACAGAAAAAGATGTGAATAGGTATTTATCCCATTTAGGAGCTGGTAACGTAAGTGATAGCTTATTGCATGCAGCAGTAAATGCGATTAAATTCTATTTTGAAAAGGTACAATTTGCCTCAGTCATCCGGATCGAACAGATCAAGAGACCCAGGAAAGCGCATCGATTGCCGGTGATCCTTAGTTTGGATGAAGTTGATCGTTTGTTTAGGTCCGTGGACAATCTTAAACATGTGGCTATCCTTTATACGATCTACAGCAGTGGCTTGAGGCTCAATGAATTACTTTCTTTAAAACTGGCGGACATTTATTGGGACTGCAATCAAATCATAATACGTGGAGGGAAGGGTAAAAAAGATCGTTCTGTCATGCTCAGTGCCCGCTTAAAGGATTTATTGATCTATTATTTTGATCAATACCAACCAAAGCACTGGTTGTTTGAAGGACAGCAGGAAGACCATCCTTATTCGTCCAGGAGTGTGCAACGAATCGTGACGCGAGCTGCCCGAAAGGCAAGGATTAATCGACGGGTGACACCCCATACGTTGAGGCATTGTTTTGCCACCCATTTGTTGGATAATGGTACGGATGTTAGGTATATTCAGGAATTATTGGGACATAAAGACATCAAGACCACACTCATTTACACGCACGTCACCACCAATTCGTTAAACCAGATCAGAAGTCCCCTGGATCAGATGGAATTGAGCAATGAAAAATGGAAAATGCGAAATGATGCTACAGAAAATACGCGTCTATAAGGAAGTTGTCGATAATTATTATACACAAATGAGCCATCACTCTAACCTAATACAAGAAATATTTGAAAGTCCGAATGATACTTTCATTAGGCATTTGCAAATTCCAAATAATACTAGGATATTATTCTCAGGAAGATTTGGCATAGGCAAAACTACATTTATTAATTACTTCTTTTATAATAACAAAAAGTTATATAATGTAATACATCTCCATCCAGTTAATTACTCAATAATGGAAAATGAAGATATATTTAATTACATAAAGTATGACATATTGGTTACACTTTTTAAAAATCACGAATATCCATCAAATCCGGACTATTACACTTTTCTTAAAAGCTGGCCTGAATTTTTAGTAAATAACCTTTCGCAATTGATAGCCACTCTCATGTTATTAATCCCTAAAATGGGTAAACAACTAAACCAATTCATAGAAGAAATTATTGAATTAAGGACTGAGTTCTCAAAATACATTAACAAGGAGGCTGATATTGAAATGAATGAAATTAAGAAATTTCTAACGCATTTTCATGAGGCCGAAGGTGGGATATACGAAAGCAATGTCATAACATTAATAATACAAGAATGGCTAAAAGGAATAAAACAAAAAGGAGTAGAAAATATATTAGTAATAGATGATTTAGATCGGATTGACCCATCACAAATATTTAGACTATTAAATGTTTTTTCAGCCCATTGGGATTTCAGAGACACAGAAATAAATAATAATAAGTTCGGATTTGATAAAATCATATTAGTTTGCGACTTGGAAAACATTAAAAGTATTTATAAGGAGATCTATGGAATCAAAACAGATTTCAATGGTTATGTTGATAAATTTTATAGCAAAGAAATCTATAGGTTTGACAATAAAGAATCAGTAATTTCGATGCTTCAGAATCTTGTTGGGGGATATAAAATTGAATTATATATTGAGAAACCCCGCGAACCAATCAATCAGATTAGATTTTTCGTGACAGCCTTATTGTATTCATTAATATTAAATAATTTAATCAACCTAAGATCAATATTTAAATTCCATAATGAAATAATATCATTAAGAAATGTTAAATATAAAATTCAGGGTGAAGAAACTCAAGCGAATAGCAGTTTACTTCTCTCAACAATTTACATTTTATCAATATTGATTGGCGATCTGATACTCTTCAAAGAAAAAATAGATAAGCTGAGCGAATTAGTAATTCCAGAAGAATTAAGACCAGATCTTTTTATAGGTGAAATATTATACATATTAAATTTTAACAATCACAAAGGTTTCCGTCGTCCATCTTCCTTGATTAATTACGAAATACGACTTTCCGCTGAAGCTAGTTATTCTGGGCAATACCAATTATTACCATTAGAACGCGGTAATACATACCTTGTTTCATTGTTGATGTCACTTAACCATAATAATGTTGTACTGTTTCCAAGCACCACAAACAAGTCAAGGATTAATATATTAGATCTATTCAGATTACTTTTGTCCAAAATTTAACTATAGGATGCTGACAATATCCAAAGTATCGACAACACTGTGTAGCACATCTATAGCGGGCTTAAAAAGGCGATTGCCATCCCAAAATGTTTTAAATTTGACAATCCGACTAGTGATCAATGGACAACTATAGCCCGCTACAGCGGCTACACTCTATCGTTGCCCACAATTGAACTAAACGAATGAAATTAAAAATACAGCTATATTTTTTATCACTTTGGCTACTTTTTGCTCTTTTGTTCATTAACAAAATACAAGTGCCAATTTGCTTTTCAGATTGTGAATTTATTGGGTTTACGAAACTTATAGGACAAAATATTATTCCAATGATTTCAATCGGATTTGTAGCATCAGGTTTTTGGTTTTACTATCGTTTCAAATACATAATAAAAGGTGCTAAATCTCTTCCAGAGCAAATTACTGAAATTGAAAACATTAATTGGGAACACCTAACATTTTTAGTTACATATGTTATCCCTTTATTAAGTTTTGACCTTGATTTCAATCTGTCCGAAGATAGAAATGGGTTGATGTTTTTCCTTGTTCTTATTATTATAGGCATGATTTACGTAAAGACAAATATGTTTTACAACAATCCAACCTTAGCCATTCTTGGCTACCACATTTATAAATCACAGACAACAAATAAAAGGAATATAGTATTGATCTCAAAAGATGTACTCAACGAAGAAGATTGGATTGAATACAAGCTTATAAGTGACAATATATTTTTCGCAATAAAATCGACGAATAATGGAACTAGAAGAACTTAGAGAATTACTCAATATAATAAATAGTGAAGACGAACCTGTTGGAATTCGCGTACACTTGGTTTTACGGAATGAAGATAATACTGAAAGTATTTTGTTAGCAGACGTTTCGGAAGAACTTTCTAATGACTTAAAACAGATTTTTAAAGAAACAATTAATCGAAAGTTTTTTGAGAATGAAGAACTAAGTTTTTCTAATATCTCAACAGCTTTAGAAACTGTAAATTCTGTATTTTACTATGACATTGACGAATTTCCGGAAAAGTTAAGTACCCTGCAAAACTTTGACACATGGCAAGATTACGGAGAATTCTCTTTTTCTAATGATGATTTGGAGTCTATCAAAGCTATACTCATTACTGTAGGTAATCAAAATAGATATTTTACTATTTTCAAACACGTCTACCCAGTTACAATTGTTAGACAAGATAAAATGTTGGGATTTGTCCCTTTAGGTAACAGATTTGAGAAGCTAAATTCTAATATTTTACAGATAAACAACAGTATAGACTTCATTTATGCAGCAGAGAATTTAATCGTAAATAATATTAAGACATTATCTGCTGCTTATGGATATAACGAGATTGTAAAAAACCAAGCAAGAGAAAAAATTCAAATGATTGGTGGGCTAGATTTAATTGAAAATTTAGATGAATTATCTCAATTCATTGAAAATGTAAAGTATGCAAAGCGGGTTTTGAGAATTAATCCTCAATCACCTGTAATGCAATTAGCAAAGACTAGAATTATCGAATTTGTAAGTGGACACTCTAAACTAAGTCGTAAAATAAGATTTAATGATAATGGAGATAGAATAGTTCTAGATACTGATGTTTCAAAAGCAATCATAATCGGAATTTTAAATGACGATTATTTAAAGTCTAACTTGACTAATTTGGATTATGAAAGTGAGAAAAAAGCTGAATTTGAAATTGCTGATGATGAATAAAAACTGTGGGGCAACAATGCACATGAGATAATACTCCCTATCGGTCGTACTATCCATGTGCTTACCGTTATAGAAAATAAAAATGAAATAAAATGGAAAACAACAATGTAAGAGCTATTCTAAAACCAAATGGTTATAAAACTCACAGAGAATTTGGGCTAAAAGAAAAGCTATTTGACTACGAACTATCACCAATAGTAGCTTACGGAACAGACAAAGGGTCTCATATAGAATATGAAGTGGCGACCGGCCAAAGTGATCTGGAATTGAAGCTAAGTGAAATCAAGAAAATAGCACTTACGAATAATTCTAAAATCTCCGTTAATCATACTGTTCAAAACATTGAAGGAGAAAAGTTATTTATTGTTGATCCTCATGAGTATGCAGCAGAGAAAATACTTGATAAAGAATTTTTAAAAGCTGTTTCAAAGGAATTAGATTGTGAATCATTTCTAGTAGGAATACCACACCAAGGAGTCTTTGCTGCAGTTTCAAGTTTAAGCTCTTTTAAAGGTAAGTTTTTAGGGTTCATCAAGCAGAAATATGAAAACCCCGAAGCGAATCCAATTACGCCTCACGTATTTGAAATATTTAAAGGTGATATTATAGCTGTTGCAGGAGAAGATGCTGGTGGTACAAAGAATACAATCGCTCAAAAACCCAACGGAGATTTAATAATAGAATTAGAGTCAAACAACTTTGAAGAATTCACAAGTCAAGTTTCACAAGGATACTCTCAAGCCATGCTATTGGCCATGAAAAGCAAAGGATTTTCGGGGAACATAGTTTTTAATGAAAATAATGAGTCATTCAAATTCGACGAAACTGTATAGGCGAAATGTAGGTCATATATTGAGCAGATAAGTGGAAATGAAATGGCTCAAACTGTTAGTAAAGCAATGTCAGGAAATGGGATAATTCCTTCATTTACTCATTGTGGTCAGAAAATAGAGTTGAATAATAGTCAAACTCAATCATTGATGGTTAAACAGGAAAAGACCCAAAAGAGAAGGTGGTGGCAATTTGGAAAGTAAAAGTCGATAACAATGTACACCATGACCATACTCCCTACCGGTCGTATGTCAGGTGTACTCACCGTTAGCAACTAATTTAAAGAAAAATGAATAACCAAAAATCTGATAATAAAGAGTCGAATGAAGAAGGTCAAGAAATAAAATTTCGAAAAATCTTCTTATTTGTTGCGGGGACTTTGATTGTCATACTAACAATTATCATATTTTGGATAATTGTAAAGCGAGGTTTTGAAGATAAAGTATGGCTGCCAATTGCGATGCAGCATTTTCCATCTATAGTTGGGTTGCCAATGGCTGCCATCGCTTCTCTCATGGTCGTAATGCTTTTGAAATATACATCAGGGCCTATAGAATTTGAAATTCTATCATTAAAATTCAAAGGGGCGTCTGGTCAAATCGTATTTTGGATATTATGTTTTCTTTCAATAGTCTTAGCTATAAAAATTCTATGGCCGTTGGAAATTAATTTAGAATCAGTTAAAGTACTTCAACATCAACTAAAAGAATGAGAAGTACACATAACTTTATTTAAATGCCAAAACTGCTATGCTTCGGTTCGCTATTTACTCCACCTGTTAATAACAATAAAAAATGAAAAAAATAAAAATATCAATTGTTTCAAGCCATGATGTCAATGAAAATGATTTCATAGTAAGAGGCGTTTTTGAAAAGATGATAGATGAAATGAAAAAATTATTTAAAGACTTTCCCTATCAAAAAGCAGATTTCATAAATTTTTCCTTCAACAATGAGCCAGAGCAAATTTCACACGATAGCATTGTGACAATTAACCCAGTAAAATACTTAATATGCAAAAGAGAATTATATGACAACATTATACCAGTTTTTGCAATTCAAAAAGTTTTTCAAGAAAATCCTTACTTTCCAGCATTCTTTATTGCCAATAAGAATTCAAAAATTCAATCAATAAGAGATAAGGAGATTAAAACGCTTTATGCCGTTTCAAAATATTCTGCATCAGGTTTTATCGCACCAATTTACAAACTTTGGGAATCTGGAATAATAGAAAGCCCGAATGAAATAGGTGTTGAAAAAAAAGGGTGGAAACTCGTAAAACTAGGTACACATAAAGAAGTTGAGGAAAGAGTGTTAGATGATGAGTTTTCAATTGGCGCTACTGGTCAATTTACTAACCAAGAAGATTTAAAAAATTCAATCGTAAAAGTATTGCTCCGCTATTACTACTTGCCGCAAGATGTTTTAGCAATAAGCGGTGATATGCAACCCTATAAGGAGTTTATTGAATACTGGTTAAAGTCTTTTTTTATCACCAATCGAGATGCGAACAAAGATTTGATTACAGCCTTTTTCAATTCATCGTGTAGAGTTACGGGTATTTATGAAATTGACTCTGAGTTTCGTAACGCTTTACATGAACTTGAAATTATGACAAATTTTGTAGTTGATTTTGAAAAACAGAAGCAATATAATAAATCTAAAAATAACAATAACGATGATTTGTTAATATCCGTCAACCTAAAAAAAATGTTAGCTAAGAATAAAACAGATGAAGTTATTGATGCCCTTATTGACCATTTTACAATAATCAACAATCGTGATGCAGTAAACGAGGCAATTATGCATTCAGCATCTAATCATGCAATACAAAAACAAGAGAGCCTTTCAATCGTTGATTTTGACGATTTGAATAGAAGAAAAGCTCAATTAAGTAATTCCCTATTAAATTTAATTGATAGAGAACTTCTTAGAATATAAAATATTGCTAACAACGGCTTGCTGTCCATGCCGCCGAACAGCCAGCCCGCAAACCCAACGCACGGCGGCACGGCAGCAAGCCAACCGTTACTAACCATAAAAAAGGAAATTGATGAGGCTCAACATTATTACTTTTATTATTCTCGAAATATTATGCACTTTAAATGCTCAAAATCTGGAGAATGAAATGTTATACCCCGATACCATCAGGAGTACTAATGATTCCGTGTTTATTAACAGTCCCCAATGGGAAAAGCCTATTCGATTGAGCTTTTTTAATAACGACTCAATTAATTGGGGGACCTATGGTTATAAAGGAGTGTATTTCGAAATCTGGACAGATCAGGATACTGTGGTGTTACCAGATGTTAATCATCCATATCAACAACTAATAAAAATCCCTCTAGCATCCGAAAGGGATACATCAGTAATAATCCTAAGATTTCAATCATCCATTAATTCTAATTTTACAAATGATTATGTGACGAAAAACCAAGGTACAGTAAAAGTAGAAATACCAGAAGTGTATGAACTTGCAAATATCATACTATACTTGTCAAATTGCAGTGCATCTACTAATAATCGTCCCAATACCGACTATTCAAAAGAGGTTTTAGAATACTTTAATCCAGTTAGGAATCACCCTATAATTAGGATATTGAATAAAATGAGTTCCAATAATTTGTGGTCTACTTACTATGGGTTTAGGGAGAACTCATTGTGTTTTTCATTTGCAGAGGACTTTTTAGAATACAATACTCCATATAAAAATGTATATTGGGATGATGCTAAAATACCAGGAGGTCAATTTAGAAACATGCTCTATTTGGTCCAAGACTTTGTCAACAAGTCAAAGTTTAGATCTTTCTATAAAGAACACTTGAACTTCTACAAACAACTAATCGCCAGACAAGAAGAATTACTGCCAATGAAGAACATGTGGGCTTGGATTGAAACCGAGTTTCCTCAAACGATGAATTCCTATAAAGTAGTTTTCTCACCTCTAATTGGTGGGTCTCACTCCACTCAGAAGTTTATCAAGGGGTTCTTTCGTAAACCAGAGTTTCTAGAATGTATAATGTTTATCAATTCCACTGAATCGATCGATGCTATTGATGGTTACTCAAATGAACTTAAGGAAGGGCTAATGTCTGGGATCGTTTTTACAGAAATAGATCACAACTATGTAAACCCTACTAGTGAAGTGAGTATCATCCTTATCAAGGAACTAATTACTAACAAAGATTTCTGGGCCACTTCTGAAGCGCAACAAAACTACTCGAGTGAATACTCAATCTTCAACGAATACATGACACATTCTATTTTTTGTCTTTACGTCTTAGAAAAATATGAAAGCAAAATCGCAGAAGAGATTGTGAACCGAAGAATTCAATTAATGGAGCGTAGAGGTTATCCAAAATTTGAAGAATTCACGAATCGCTTAATTAGGATAATGAAAGATAATCCAAAGACCATATACGAATCATACAATGAAATTATTGCTGAAATGAAAAATATTGAATAGATACGGTCAGTAACAGCGGCTATAAGCAATATCGCCAATGAACCACATTGAAAAATATAAGAATGAACAATATTGATCCCACTAAGTAAAATGACCTAAAGACAGCCACTGCTCATAGCCTTAAACGTTGGCAGCAACTGTAATGACGACACCGTAAAGAAGAACATCACGTTTAAAAAGATAACAAATGACATTAACTCTACCAAAAATATCGAAACTTATTGATGAAATCGGATCAAATCAGATATGGCAATTTTTGGGAGAGCAAACGACAATTGACAATGTTCAAATTATTAGTACAGACCCTTTCGTAATACAATCCGAAGGAGTAAATTACTTATTGTCAAGTAATAAAAACTATCAAGACGATACGATTGATTATATTCTACTTACTTCCAAAATTCCTAGAAGAGCAGATTTTAACGCAGGGAGAATAAATATTCTACGATGGCTTAAACATCCACTTTTTCAAACCATCACACCAGAAGATGTTTTGGCTACTTGGGTTGATAAATTCAAATTCATTAAGGAAAACGAGCAACTAAATATCAAAGGACTGAGACCGCCACAGGTTGGTGCTTTGTATTCTATTTTAGCTCACATTCACAACGCTGACGACAAAGCAATTGTAGTAATGCCAACAGGAACAGGTAAAACCGAAACAATGTTGGCGACACTAATTTCAAATTGTTGCAAAAAGCTTCTTGTTTCTGTTCCCTCTTATTCACTCAGAACACAGATTGCACAAAAATTTATTACACTTGGTTTACTAAAGGAATATGGAATTGCTGATGAATCTTGCCTTAATCCGATTGTTGGGATTGTAAATAGTGGATTTGACACCGCACAAGACTTACAAAATTTCGTTAACAAGTGTAATGTAGTAGTATCAACAATGACATTGTTAACAGATTTTTCAGCCCAACAAAAAGAAATATTAAACAATTCCTTTTCTCATTTTTTTGTTGATGAGGCTCACCATTCAGAGGCGAAAACTTGGAAAGAACTTATAAACAGGTTCGACAAGGAGAAAGTATTTCTATTTACTGCGACACCTTTTCGAAATGATGGACAGAGTTTACAAGGAAAGCAAATCTTCAATTTTTCCCTAAGGAAAGCACAAGAACAGAAATATTACAAAAAGATTAACTACTTGCCTATACGAGAATACAATAAAGATTTAGCCGATAAAAAAATTTCAGAAAAGGCTATTGAACAACTAATTTCAGACCGTGCCGATGGTTTTAACCATTTCGTTATGGCAAGGTGTAAAGATAAAGTAAGAGCAAGGGAGGTTTTTGAATATTACAAGGATTACGAAGAATTTAATCCTGTATTAGTTTATACAGGAATTGCAGGCTTAGGAAATAAAATTGAAGCAATAAAAAGAGGGGAACATTCAATAATTGTTTGTGTCAATATGTTAGGCGAAGGTTTTGACTTACCTAATCTTAAAATTGCTGCAATTCACGATGAACGACAAAGTTTACCAATTACTCTTCAATTTATTGGACGCTTTACCCGAACATCATATGACCAATTAGGAAATGCAAGTTTTATAACAAATATCGCTTACCCACCAATACACGAAGAATTAGACCAGCTTTATGCACGCAACTCTGATTGGAATTTACTTTTACCCCGATTAAGTGCTAACGCAACTGAAAAGGAACTTAACATCAAAGCCTTTTTAGAAAACTTTGATAATCTCTCAGATTCAATTATTCCTTTTCAGCAAATAAATCCCGCAATGAGCACAGTGATTTTTCAAAGTGCCGTTGACACTTGGTATCCTTCAAATTGGGAATCAGGGTTTCCAGGAATTGGTAGCTACAAACACATTTTCAGTCGGCACAGTAATGACACTTTGATAATCATATTAGGTAAAATTGAAAAAGTTGAATGGGGAAGATTTGAAACCGTTCATAATTTACAATGGGATTTAGTAGTGGTTCATTGGGATTTAAGGCCCAACATAAATCGAGTGTTCTTAAATACTTCTATAAAAGGGTTTTCAGGTGCATCACTAATGGAAGCCATTTTCGGGACAGGTAATACGACCCAAATTTCAGGGATGAATGTTTTTAGAATTTTTCACAACGTAAATAGACTTTCTCTTTTTAACGTAGGAACAAGGAGAGGAATCGGGCAAGACGTAACGTTTCAATCCTACTATGGAAAAGGAGTTCAAGATGGTATCAGAGAATTAGAACAAGGTACACTTATAAAAAACAACATTTTTGGGGTTGGATATAAAGAAGGCGAAAAAGTGTCGTTAGGTTGTTCTGTTAAAGGCAAAATATGGTCATATCAAAGAGGTAATTTAGATGAGTTGACAAAGTGGTGTAGAGATATTGGAGAAATAGTATCGGATAATTCTATTGACCCTAATGTTGTGCTTCAACATACTTTAGCAATAGAAAAATCGCAGCAAAGACCTAATGTGATGCCAATTTTGATTGATTGGAATCCTGAAATGTATGAGAACATAGAAAACAAATACTCTTTATTCATTAATGGTGTAAATTTCGACTTCGCATTTGTAGAGTTAAACTTGATGAATCCAAGCGTTGATATAAATCAGAGCCTAAAGTTTGCTATTGAGACAGAAAATGAATCTGTTCAATTTGAAATTGAAATTGGGCTAAGTCAAGCAACGAATGAACCATATTACAAAGTCAATCAATTAACAAATCAAAGCTGCACAATACAATATGGAAACAAGAACGAAAGTTTAGTGAGCTTTTTTCAAGATACCACACCAACAATTTGGTTCGCTGACGGCTCACAGTTATTTGGCAATCTTTATGTCAAACTTAAAGTTCAGCCAGATGTAATTTCTGATGAATTAATCATCGCAGACAATTGGACGGGTATAGATATTAGAAAAGAATCTCAAGATATTGCACCATACATTCAAGATTCAATTCAGTATTACTTTATTGAAAAAATAAAAGAGGACTTTCAAATTATTTACGATGATGATGGTAAAGGAGAAATTGCCGATATTATTGGTATCAACGATTCAGATACAGTAATTGACATTCATCTATTTCATCTCAAATATGCTAAAAATGGCGTTATAAACAATGACATTGATAACTTCTATCAAGTTTGTGGTCAGGCAGAGAAATCATTAAAATGGAAACACAAAGAAGGAAGAGAATTTTTTAATCATCTGTTTAAGCGAAAAACAAAAACACTTGGAGGCAATAGTTGCAGCAGAATTATTAAAGGAACAAAAGACGATTTAGAGAACCTTTTAAACCAAGCTAAATGGACAAAAGCAATGCGTTTTCACATTTACATTGTTCAACCATCCTTGAGTAAGGCAAATCCTTCAAATGACATTTTATTATTATTGGGTAACGTTCAGCATTACCTTGCAACGGTCGGAAATATTGAATTGAAAGTTTATTGTAGTCATTAAAAAACTATTTAAAAAGTGAGGAAACAAAGCGATAATAGAATAACAGCAGCTGCCAACAGCCGTTTAGCAAAAGCGGGGGTTTCGTGCTTCTATGACAGTGAAGTGCTTAATTCAAGTTTTGTGCATCTAATGAAGTTTAGTGCTAAAATTCCCCGCCTTCGCAAAGCGGCAAAACGTTATCATCTAGCAGGTACAGACAAGGCACATGGTTGACACTTATAAAGGCACATAGTTGACACTTTTTAAAAGCTCTAATTTGCTCTAAAAGGGTAAAGATGAGCTGGCAATCAAAAAGTGTCATGGAACAAAAACGACAATTTATTCAACTATGGCTAACGAATGAATATACCGTTAAGGGCTTGTGCGAGGCGTTTGGAATCTCAAGA
>Ga0116152_10001536_pt1 | contig 18956 bp, 13 predicted proteins | sample AD_UKC119_MetaG_FD_89894 | JGI IMG/M metagenome (GOLD analysis project Ga0116152, IMG submission 89894) | Active sludge microbial communities of municipal wastewater-treating anaerobic digesters from Hong Kong - AD_UKC119_MetaG | ecosystem: Engineered > Bioreactor > Anaerobic > Digestate...
CCGCGAATCGTGGCAGAATGATCGCCCGAATCTGAAATCGAAAATCTACAAAATCACGCTTAAAGCAATAGAACCCAAAGGCTTACAGGCTTGATCGCACTCCTCAGCCGGACAGTACTGATTCGAAATTCCAGATTCGAGACCTCGACTGTGCGACCTGATGATTCAGATTCGAGGACTTAGATTTGATATCTGAAATTCGATCCGCCCCCCACGCCATTTCCCATCACCAATCCCCTCGAATACCATGAGCCCCATGCCGGAGGATCTCGCACCGATCGTTTCTCGTATCAGGCGCCGCGCCGCTGTCCGGTCGTGTCTCGCCGTCGCGGGCATGATCGCGGGCGCCCCGCTCTGCTTTGTCGCCGCCCTGATCCTCGGGACGCTTTTCTGGATTTCAATCGGCCGCCTGCTTCACTTTGCGTATCCATGGAGCTACTGGTTCTGGGGGACCGCACTGCTGACGATCCCGCTGCTCTTTCGCACGGAAATCCGGACGAACGGCGACTACCTCGGCGCCGTCGCCCGCGATATGGACCACGACCAGCGGACCTCCAGCCACGCCATTCACGCCGCGGCGGTCATGCCGGCCGCATTCCTCGGCGCCGTCGCCTACCACGCCGCCGCCAATCCGCGCGCGGCGACCGCCGGGTTTGTTGAGCTTTTCATCACGGGCCCACGATGGGTTCTGGCGGGCGCGCGACATCTTCGCCTCGTCAACAGGATTCCCAAAGTCAAACTGGAACAGACGGCGAGTGTCATTCGAACGCTGCTGGACCACGATCGCGGCCTCGAACCGAAGGACCTGCTCGGCGACTTCGAGTCACGCGATGAACTCCAGGAGTCGCTCATCTGGCTGGCGTTCTACGGATGGATCGGCGTTTCGAAATCCGGCGATCGCGTGTATATCTACTCGGAGTCACGCAGATTCCTGACGGCCCAGTCGAGTAACTGAACCATGCCCGAAGACAAGATCAGCAACCGAGCCGCCGAACCGGTCGGCGCATTCCCTCACGCCAAGCGCGTCGGCGATTTTCTGTTCCTCTCCGGCATCGGTCCCCGCGTCCGCGGAAGCCGGACGATCCCCGGCGTCACACTGGACGCCGCCGGCAATGTCACGGGGCGCGACATCACGGCGCAGACACACGCCGTCTTTGAAAATGTTCGACTTGTGCTGGAAGACGCCGGCGCGCAATGGAACGATATCGTGGACGTCCAGGTCTTCCTGACACATATGAAGGAGGACTTTCAGACCTTCAACGGCATCTACTCCGAGTATTTTGCCGGAAGTGACAAACCCAATCCGACACGCACCACGGTCGAAGTCGGCGCCCTGCCGACGCCGATCGCCGTGGAACTGAAGGTCATCGCCTACGTCGGCGCCCGATAGATCGGACTATCGCCCCCCGAGCCAGTCCGCCTTCGAGCGCCTCAGGTCAGGTCATCGCTCCGACAGACTCCCGTCGACCAATCTGACATCCGGCAGGACGCCTAGTCGTGCGTGCCGATGTCCTCAGAGAACGCCGAGATCACCAGCAGGTTCTCGCTGTGATTGTGATGTTCGACGTATCGCAGGATGTCCTGCACGCGATGGCAGACGTCTCGGATGATCAGCGAGTCCGCCGGATCGACATCCTCGCAGAGATCGTGAACACCGTTCAGCAGTTTGAGTATCTGGCGATGCTCGCGCTTCAGCCGCTCCACTTCATCCGACAGTCGCGGCCGCATCTCGACGACCGCCGTCATGTAGCCGTCGCGCTCCTCCATCGCAATGTGGCGATGCATGTGGGCGCGGAAGTGCTCGAACGCCTCTCGCGCCGCGTCGATCCATCGCTGCTGATTCGCTCGCGGCACGTGGGCGACCCGCTCCGACAGCACACCCGCCAGTTCGTCCACCTTGGCGTGCTCGTCGCGCATCCTTGCGGCCAGTTCGACGCCCGTCCTCGTATCGTGTGTGGTATTCGACATCGCTCGTCCTCCTTAACAGGAACTTCGCGTCCCTTTCGGCCCGGTCCCATTATCCCGCCAAACCGATAAGGATTTCAACCTGAAAGGCGGCCCGACGCCAGCCCGTACGACGCCCTGCAACGGCGTCATCGAATCTGCGGGGCTTCAACTTAGGCTACTCTCGGCGTCGTCCTGTATAATGCTGAGCAGACAGGTTTCATCGCCATCTACGCGCCGTTCGCATGTCGGACGATCGTAGATACCGGCCGGAGTGCGCCATCCATGAGTACGACCGACATCAGCCAGTTCGGGCGGTTGCTGAATGGTCGCCATCCCTGCGTCATGATCGTCACGCCGGAAGAGGCCCACGCCCTCGGCCTGATCCGTGAGGCCGTGATGCGCACCTCCCTCTTCTGTCGAACCTGGAAAATCAGCGGCGGGCTTCGTGACGGACTCGTGACGGATCACCCGCCGATCCCCGACACGGATCATCCGGCCGCCGCCCTCTACTACCTGCTGCGTCTCAACGAGATCTCCGTCGATATCTTCCTGGATCTCGCCTCCCATCTGAGCGACGCACGCACGCTGCGCCTGCTCCGCGACCTGATCGAACAACGATCAAAACGCGGCGGCCAGATCGTCCTGATCGACCACTCGGACAACTACCCCGACATCATTCGGCGGGAGGCGACACCGTTCGAGGTCCGCCTTCCCGACGACAACGAAATCAGCCGGCTCGTTCGTTCGACGCTTCGCCGGCTCAACAGCGACAAGCCGATCACGGCGGAGATGACCGCCGACGACTTTCAGCTGATTCTCCGACATCTCAGCGGCCTGACCCGCAGCCAGATCGAACGCATCATCACGGAGACGATCGCCGACGACGCCAAGTTCGACATCAGCGATCTCTCCATCATTGCCCAGCGAAAGCGCCAGATGATCTCGGCCTCGGGCCTCCTGGAGTTTGTCGGGGCGCCGGCGACGCTGGAAGAAATCGGCGGCATGGATCGACTCAAGGCCTGGTTGAGCAAACGCGAGAACGTCTTTTCCGAACAGGCCCGCGCGTTCGGCCTGCCGGCGCCTCGCGGTATTCTGCTGCTCGGCGTTCAGGGCGCCGGCAAGAGCTACTGCGCCAAGGCGATCGCGACGGCATGGAAACGCCCCCTCGTGCGAATGGACGTCGGCGCACTCTACGATCGCTACATCGGTGAGTCCGAGCGACGATTGCGCGATGCGCTACATCAGTCGGAACGCATGGCGCCCGTCGTCCTCTGGATCGACGAAATCGAGAAGGCGTTCGCCTCGGCCGCCAGTCGAAGTACCGACGGCGGTCTTTCCCAGCGCATGTTTGGCGGCCTGCTGACCTGGATGCAGGAACACACCGCCCCGGTTTTTCTTGTTGCGACGGCAAACGACATCGAAGCGCTTCCGCCGGAACTCCTGCGCAAGGGACGATTCGACGAGATATTCTTCGTGGACCTTCCGCCGCAGCACGTGCGTGAAGAAATATTCAGGATCCACCTGGAAAAACGCGGCCGAGACGCGTCCTCGTTCGATATTGCGCAATTGGCAATCGCGGCGGAAGGATTTACCGGCGCCGAAATCGAACAGGCGATCGTCGCCGCGATGCACGAGGTCTTCGAGTCCGGCCGCGAAATCACAACCGACGCCATTCTCCACGCCGTCACGTCGTCCCCGCCGCTCGCGGTCACACAGGTCGAGAAGATCACGTCGCTGAGAAACTGGGCAAAGGGCCGCTGTGTTCCTGTGCAATAATTGCACCCGGAGCGTCCGGTACCACCCTCCCCTCCGACAAGCCCCGAAGGCCTACCGTAGTTCGCCCGGCGGCCCCCGCGTTCCTCTGAAAATTGCCCGATTCTATCGGGATTGGACGGCCCAACTGACGTCCCGCACACACCCGGCGATCAACCAGACTACCCGGTTTATCAGGATTTCGTTAAAAATTTGAGGATTCACCCTTCACATCCGCGGGTCGCGTGCTAATATTTCTTTCGTAGCTCCCAACGTGAGACTTCCTTTCCTTTCTCTACTCTCCGGCCCGAGAGTTGGGAGCTACATAAAAGGCCGCACCACTGGGTGCGGCCTTTTTTATTTGCGCTCACTCGTCGACGCCATCCGCATCCGGCTCGCTCGCATAGTAGTCGCCCAGGCGCTCCCCGCGTCCGAGCGTCAGTGGTTGCGGGTAATACACCCCATCTCCTTCGATCGCCGTTTCGCCGACCTTCTTCAGAATGACGAAGGCGCCATCGTCCGCTATCGGAATCTCACGGATTCGTTGATAGGCGGGGTCCTTCTCGAAGTCTTCCAGGACAAGCCTGTGAAAGTCACTTGGGCTGTAGATCGGATCCCAGACGAAGATCGTTCCGACAGGCGTCGAACTGAGCAGGCGACGCCCTTTGTGCGCCGTCGGGTCTTCAATGAACCCGCTCCACCACGCGATCCACGGATTCGCCGCGAAGACGGGTTGTCCATCGGCAAGTCGTCGCGCGTCACGTGCGACGTCCCGCGCAATTAACTGAACCGCCGTCAGTCGCAAGGGGCGGACGAATTGCGTGAGCAACCCAAGGGAAATCACTGTCAGGAACAGCAACCCCAACCGCGCCCCAAACACCCACAGTCGCATCCGTCCCAGAATCAAATTCAGCGCGATGATCCCGAACAACGCCGTCACAACCCGTGGCGATGAAAGAACGTCCAATCGATGAATATTGAACGCCAGCCTCCCGGCGTGGACCTCCGTCAGCGTTGCGTAGTAGCCGACGATCAACAGACCGAAGGCCATCACGGCCACGCGAACCGTGTCGCCCCCGTTCCGTCGAATCGCGCTCATCACAGTCTCCAGTCCGCCGGCGGCGGCGATCGCCAGCAACGGCGCGACGGCGACAACGAAGCGCGCAAATCCACCGCTGGCGAAGAGACCAAACCACTTGATCAGCCAGTGCGTCGCAAGGAACACGAACGCCAGCGAGACAACACTCGTGGCGCCGCGTCGATGGACCCTGCCGGCCCCGAGAATCGCCAGCAGAAACACGACGGGCGATGCGGCCAGCAGCGCCTGCGGCAGAAAGGCCAGCGGTCCCGTCGCGAGGTACTCTGTCGATCCCGAGGGCCGCAGGTATGCGGACACAGGGAGGGTCCCGAACCACACAAAATGACCGACGTTCTGGGCGATCGGCGCCCAGAGTGAGACGATCGCCGCCAGGAGAATTCGCGTCCACGGAATCGCGGCCCGACGTGCCATGGCGATCGCGCAATACCCCCACACGGGGAGCAGCACGACAGTCTCCACCCGGCTCACCAGGGCCAGCGAGAACAGGGCGCTTCCCCACGTGATTCGACGGCGCTGCAGACACCAGATGGCCGCGACCAGATAGAGCGCCGTGAAGTTCTCCGTCAGCGTCGTGAACGACAGCAGAAAGTTGAGCGGCTGGACGTAGCACAGACAAACGATCCACGCCCAGTACCGAAGCCCGATCCGGCGCCCCACATCCGCGGCGAGCAGGGCGCCAACCAGCGTCACGGAGGCGGAGAGCGCCCGCGCGATGTGCCACGCGGTCTGCCGATCGCCGATCCACGCGATGAGCGCCGTTGGCGCCGTGTAACCAGGTCGGCCCCACAGATGAAAGAAATAGCCCGGAAACGTCCACGCCCATCGGGCAAAAAGAAAATGCGTCAGATCATCGTCGTGATGGACGCCATCCGACAAGGCGCCGAGCATCAGGCTCAGCGTCGCGAATATCAGCGCCGATGTGATCAGGATCCAGCGATTCGCGACTCGGCGATCGACGGAGAGGGCGCCCGATGCGCGAACCGAATTCGCGTCGGACGTTTGATTCAACGAATGTCCAGCCCCCACTTGAGCTTCGTCACCAGCGTCTCCCACGGGCGGCGGATCGGATTCCGCACGAGCTTGAAGCGCACGTCCGATCGTTGAATCTCGATGCGCGACCCGTGCGTCAGCGGACGAATGTGCTGACCATCCAGGACCGCCGCCGCCGCCTGGTCCTCGGCGATCATTCCGATCTCCAGCTGCGCCGTTCCGGCCATCACGATCGGTCGATGGGTAAACGAGTGCGGACATCGCGGCGTCAGGATGATGGCGTCGACGGACGGATCGACGAGCGGTCCGCCGCAGGACATATTGTGGGCCGTTGATCCCGATGGCGTGGCCAGAATGACGCCGTCGCCGTGAAGCGTGCTGAAGGGATGGCCGTCGAGTGACACGGAGAGGGTTAACGTCCGATAAGGGTCCCCCACCCGAACGACGCAGTCATTCAGCGCAATCGAGTTCCAGCTCGACCCGTCCGGCTCGATGATCTGAACGTGCAGCATCATCCGTTCGCTGATCGGCATCGGCGACTGGGACACGCTTTCGAACAGGCGCTTAAATTCGTCCTCGTCAAAATCCGCCAGGTACCCCAGCTTCCCGAGATTGACACCCAGAATGGGGATCTGGTGGCGTCCCAGCGCGTGGCCCGTGTGCAGGATGGAACCATCGCCGCCAAGGACGACAATGAAGTCGAGCCCCTCCGTCCGGGCCAGGGGACTCAGATCGTCACAGCGCAGGGCCCCGACCAGATTGCATCGCTCCCGGAGCCACGGCTCCAGCTCGGCGAAGGCCGTTTCCGTCTCAGGCTTTCGAGCGTTCCCGACCAGGAAGACATTCGGTTTTCGTGACTTGGGCATGCGACGTCCACTTTCGACTCGTACGAACCCCATCGGCTCGTCCGTGGACTATACCGCGCATGCGGGATCCAGGCCGCCTGGCGCCACGAGACGCCCCAGGCGTTCTCGGAACCGGCCGTCAATGGCCAGTAATCCCCACGTATCGCGTCCGGATCCACTCCGATCGCAAACACGTAAACTATTTATTTAATTACCCTTACGAGGCATCGCGACCATCGCGCGACCACTCCGGCGCCCTTGTTTTTGCTAGGGTGGACACCTTGTCGTCGGTAGAATGGCGGGTAGTGGTGAGGGGTCAGGCGCGCCGGGCTGCGCAGTCAGGTTGTTGAATAATCGCCGCCCGGCGGGAAAACCGCTTTATCCCCACCGCCCATTGAACCCGGCGCTCGGAACCAGGAATCGACCCTACGCCCCTCCGCGGACGATTCCGCCATTCCTGATTCTCATCGCCGCAGCACCACGGAGTGATGGCCATGCCGAAATTCCAATACGAAGCCATGGACGCCCAGGGCAAGGAAGTCAAGGACGAAGTCGAGGCGCCAAATTCAGAAGAGGCCGTCGCAAAGATTCGCGCCCAGGGCTACTTCCCGACCAAGGTCAAGCAGAAAGGTGGCCAGAAGAAAGCCGCCGCCGCGACGCTGCCCGGTCAACGGCGCAAAGCGGTCTCCGTGGGTCGCGTCGGCCAGAAGCAGCTCACGCAGTTCACGCGTCAGCTCTCGACGCTCATGGACGCGGGTCTGCCGATTCTGCGATCGCTTCGAATCCTCGAACAGCAGCAGAAGCCCGGCCCCCTTCGCGTTGCGCTGCGAACCGTCGCCGAAGACGTCGAAGGTGGCATGACGCTCTCCGAAGCCATGTCGGCGCACCCGAAGGTCTTCGATCGGCTTTACTGCAACATGATCGCCGCCGGCGAGGCGGGTGGTGTTCTCGACGTCATCCTCCAGCGCCTGGCCGAGTTCATGGAAAAGGCCCAGAAGCTCAAGCGTAAAGTCATCGGCGCCATGATCTATCCCGTCGCCGTTCTGACGTTCGCCTTCATGATCGTGGCCGGCATCATGGTCTTCGTCGTTCCGAAGTTCAAAGCGATTTTCGACGACTTCGACACAACGCTGCCGGGCCCCACGGTTCTCCTGATGGGCATGTCCGAGTGGATGATTGGCAACACGACGAATGCGGCGGGCGAAACCGTGCCCATGGCCATCCCGGGCTGGGCCTACATTGTATTTTCACCCGTCATATTCCTGACGCTGTGGAAGCTGATACGTAAGTTCGAGGGCGGCCGATACGCCCTGGACCTCGTCAAACTCAAGATACCGATTCTCGGCAACATTCTGACGAAGACGGCGATCGCACGATTCACGCGAACGCTCGGCACGCTGATTTCGGCGGGTGTTCCCATTCTCGAGGCCCTGAACATTACGAAGGACACGTCCGGCAACGAAGTCTATGTTCGGGCGATGGCGCGCGTTCACGATTCGATTCGCGAAGGTGAATCCTTCGCCGAGCCGCTTCGCGCGTCCAAGGTCGTTGACAGCCTCGTCGTCAACATGGTGGACGTCGGTGAAGAAACAGGTGACCTCGATAAGATGCTCATCAAAGTCGCCGACAACTACGACGACGAAGTCGAGACGCTCGTGGCCAGCCTCGTGTCGATGCTTGAGCCCGTCATGGTTATCGTGCTCGGTCTCATCGTCGGTTTCATCGTCATCGCGCTCTTCCTGCCGATGGTCAGTCTCGTCAACAGCCTGACGGGTGGATGATCTCCGGCGACAAATGGGGCAATCTCGAGGTGTCCGATTGGCAATGGGGCCAACGGACAGTTGGCGAGAGGTAATGATTCAGGCGGATGAAGTTATGAAGACCTTGATCGCGAACAACCTGGCAGTCAGCGCCGCCGACCGACGCCGCGGCTTCACGCTCGCCGAGATCGTCATTGCAATGGCCATCATGGCGGTGCTCGTCGGCGTCCTCGCCATCAGCGCCAACGCGGTCTTCCGATCGCAGAATCGCTCCGACGCCCAGCAGGAAATCGCCATGCTTGCCGCGGCGATCGACAAGTACGCCAACTTCTGGCCGGCCTGGGAGGTCCTGGACAACAACGGCGCCCTGGTCCGGATCGCGGATCGCGGCTGGCCCGACTACATCCCGGCGCGACTGTTCGACGCCAATGGCGCCGCCAGCGCCTACCTGGTCGACGCCTCCGGTCGATTCAACAGCCCGGCGACACCGGGGTTCTACTATGCCGTCGATGATCGCGCAGGTGTCGGGTTCAGCGGATTGATAGACGCGATGGGCAATGGCGCCGATCGCCTGATCGAGGGCAATGTGCTGAACGGCAACATCTGTCTCGCCTATGGCCTGACAACGCCGACGGGCAAAGGCCCCTACCTTGAGGTGGACGACAACCGCGCCCTGTTGCGCGATGTCGCCAGCCAGGTTCCGAGCTACGATTCGGCCTTTCCCAGGCCGGCGGTCGGCGCGACCACGAACCTGCACGCCGTTAACGCCGTCGGCAGCAAGCTCATGCTTGTTGATCCGTGGGGAACACCCTATCGGTACTTCTGGGTCTATCGCGAATTGAATACACCCAGCGGCTTCGCGCCTGTGGCCGTTGCCGATGTCAACATCACGACCGGCGTGAATCAGTTTCATCGAGCGGTCGGCTACGTGCTTGAATCCGCCGGCCCCGACAGGAAATTCGGAAATCGCTGGGCCACGTACGCGACCCAGCTGGATGCGAACGAAGCCGCGGACAACCTGATCGTCCAGCGACCCTGACCGCGAATTCGACGCCTAACGACAGTGAACAACGTCATGCTGATCGAACGACAAACATCCAGAACGGCTCGCAACGGCGCCCGGGGATTCACGCTGGTGGAACTCACGGTCACGCTTGCGATCATCGTCATCCTGCTGGCTGTCGGCTCGTCTGCGCTCAACAGCGCCCGTCGCAGCAGCTCGATCGCACAGGCCCGAAATGCGATCCTGAGCTACGCGGGGATCGCCAGAAGCTACGCCATTGCCAACCAGATCGAGACGATGTTCGTCATCAACCCCTACAACGGCCGATTCGAAATCTGGCATCTCAACCCGCCGGTCGACGGCGGCAAGTGGGATCCCTTCTCGAGCGGCTTTGTGGCGGGAGAGACGGACGGTTACGCCTTCGCGCCCGTCCTCGACAGCGACGCCCGACTCCCCTACGACGGCAACGGCAATCCGCTCGTGTATGTCAATCCGATTGACTACCAGGAGCGACCGCGTACGGCGGGCACGCGGCAGGAATACGACAATCTGATCTGGGCGACCCTCTGTTTTGATGAGTCCGGCGCCCTCGTCACGCGGTCACGACGAATCGCGACTCAGACCTATTACAACCTCGGCGGGGCCGCAACAGGCGTTCCTTATCCGAATCGCGTCGTGTCCAGTCTCGATACCGAGATCAGCCAGGCCAACACGCCCGACATGCGTCTGCTCGATCCGACGCTCGTGGCGCCGCCCAACATCCTGGTGTCGGGCGATGACAGCCTGCTCACGTCGGCCCGCGGATTTGTCATCTCCGATCGAAAGGCGATGGAATCCGTCATCGGCCGGACGTTCACCGTCAACGATCTCGCCGGAAACACCGGCTGGCTCTTCAACACACGCTACAACGGCGACTATCGGAAATTCTCGGAAGAACTGCTGCTCGATCGATACTCGGCGGAAGCCATGATCCGAGGAGACGAGTAAAATGAACGCGACTCTCTCCCACAACATGAAGCGCAGGCCGCGACGCGGCTTCACACTCCTCGAGGTGACGATCGCCTTCGCCGTCCTCGGACTTGGGCTCATCATGATCGCGGCCATCTTTCCGGCCGCCCTGCTGGAGCACTCGAAGACCGTCGATCGCTCACGCGCCCTCGACCTCGCGACCAACGCCGAAACGATGATTCACAACCGCGTGGATCCGCGCAGGCTGTACGTCGATAACGTCGCGCTCGCGTCCGGCTTTGACTCGCCGTGGTACGCGATCCCGTTCTTCAACATGGACGCCACGGGCCCCGTGGTGATCGTCAACGGCCAGGAAACCTCCTGGGACAACGCCATCTACGCGAGATTCGATCACGACAGCGATCCGACAACGCCGGATGTGTATCCGACGCAGGTCTATTACTCGCAGTTGAACAACACGCCCATCAGCTACTTCGTGAACCTGCCGCAGCTCTTCGGCGTGGATTACCTCAGCGACACAGTCCTTCCGCGAACGGCTGAGCTCTCGGCCGGTTCGACGAGTCGGATGATGTGGCAGGGGTTCTATCGCACGATGGCGAGCGGCACGAAGCAGTACGCGATCGCCGTCTGCAAGATTCGACAGAACAAGCAGTACGCCCGTCAGGTCGTCTCATCGGTGGACGCCTACGCGAACCCGCGCATCCTGGATGCGGATCTGGCGGACGCCGCCAACGGACTCCTGACGCCGGCCGTCAACAACGGTCGAACCGAGTATCCCACGCCCTGGCGCGTGACCGTCGGACGACTCCCCAATTCGCAGATTCTGACGATTCCGGGCCTGACGATTCCCAACATCGGGACCGCCCTTGCGAAGCTCGCGCCGCGCGGCGCCAAGATCCTGATCCACGGAAGGTCCTACACAAACACCGGCGGCGGCGTGCTCGATTTCCCGGGCGGTCGCGTTCTGACAGTCGTCGATACCGACGGCCGGGACCGCGTCCAGGTGCTGGAAGACATCGGTGACATCGAGGCCTACGACCCGTCGGGCGAGGGTTTTCGATTCGATATCTGGGTCTACCCGCCACCGATCGTCGGCAAGAGGAGTTTTCAGGGTGAATCGCCCGTCATCGAATGGAAGGTAAGCCTGTGATGCATCGCAACACACGCCAATTCATGCGATCAGCGCGGAACCGCGGTTTTACGCTGGTCGAACTGCTCGTGACGCTCGGACTCGTGTCGATCGTCATCGTGTCCGTGTCGCAGATTTTCCGGATCTCGTCCAACGCGACGGCAGTGACGGCGGCCAACGCATCCCTGATCGAGAAGTCTCGCGTTGTGAATGAGACGCTGGAATCTCAGGTTCGGAACATGGCGGACAAGGGATTCCTTGCAATCAACTGCCCGCCGCCGATCCGCCATGACGTCGAGATTCGAAACGGCCCGACGATTCCGCTGCAGACGGACAGTCTTGCGTTTCTGGGGCGAGGCAATCCGGGTGAATACGAGTCCTACACGGACCCGACACGCCCGACCGCCGGCAGTCCGACGCTCGAGCAGCTGGGTCCCGCGACGAGTTCCGAGGCGCTGGTTTACTTCGGCATGGGCGACGCCACGACGGACAATGTGACCGGCGTGATCAGCACCATTCAGCTGGAGACCAACTTCATTCGCGCCGCCAACTGGCCGTTCATCCATCGCAACATCCTGCTGCTGCCCGAGCTTCCGCCGAGCAGAGACACGACCTGGGTTACGCGAAACATGGACTCGCTGTTCGTCACGGGCGGCATCCTCAACAACCAGGCCGCCCTGCCGGCCCAGTACGCCGGTGGTGTCACGGACATCATCTATTCCAGCCCGACGCTCCGGGCGAACGTCCGAACGTTTGCCCAGTTGATCATGGACAAGGACTGGAACACGGATCTGGGTACGGACTACCCGTCGATCGCGTCGCTCTGGTCGCCCAGCGTGGCGCCCCAGACGCTGACTGTGAATGCGGCCGCCACCAACATGCGGAACTTTTATCGCCGGAGCGGCGCCACGTTCACCTTCGGTCTCGCCGACTTCCGCGTCGAATGGACGGACGGACGTCCCATCGATCCCATCGGCGCCGACGGCCTGGTGAGCACCGGCGACGAGAATCTCAACACGCGATGGTTCGGCATTCGCCCCGATCCGACAGTCCCCGTCACTCAGGCGGATCTGATCGACCTGACGACGGTCAACGGACCGACCGATACGACGATCGGCGTGCCCTACTACGCCTACGCTCGCCATCGAACCTACGTGGACCCGAACCTGTCATCCGCCGAACAGCTGGCCGAACAGGCCATCAACGACGTCTTCCGCGATCGCATCGAGTGGCCGCGCGGCAATAACGCCGGAACAGCGGAAGCCATGTACCGGGCGATCTGGCGGAGCGACACGTGGGAGTATCGCCCGAAGGCGCTGCGGTTCACGTATCGTCTCTACGACGAAAACGATCGCATCAAGAACAACACGGAAGTGGATTTCAATCGTGATGGCGACCCTGATCCGGACGACCCGACGTTTGCCAACATGCAGATCACGCGAATGGGTCGAGAGTTCTCTGTTGTCATCCCGGTTCCGTAATCGGTAAGTGCAGTCGGGCGCCGACGCTGGACGCTTGGCCCCCCCTTACGATTACATCAGGGAGATATCCTGATGATGAATAAGCGCCGACAATTCAATTCGTTGAGTCCCGCCGCTCGCCGGGGTTCAGTCATGATTCTGGTGCTCGGCCTGCTGGCGCTGATCGCGCTCGTGGGACTGGCGCTCGTGTCCAGGACGCACACGGACTCGCGACGCGCCGTCACGCAGTCAGACGCCACGTCCATCGACGACGCCGTCAATGGCGTGGTCCGCTCCGTCAGGGACCGGCTCCGACAGGACATCTGGGGCGCCATCAACGATCGCTCGATCCTTGCGCCGGGTGTGAACGTCGATCGTCCGCTTTCCAACATGACGCCGCCGGGCGTCAACCCGACGGATCCGAATTACTTCGGCATGCTGGAAAACAACGAAGGCTTCGACAAGCCCGGCCAGAACGATCGCTGGCTCTCCAACCTACTGCCCTACTATGTCGGCGACGTCACGCTGCCCAACCCGCTCGACAACGGCGCCACGAACGTCATCGAACAGGGCGTTTACGCCTACGACAACGTCTCCTACATCGGCCAGGATCTGCTGATCCCGCCGCCGACGTCCACGTTCCTCGGCAGCCCGTTCATGTGGGTCGACAATTCGCGGAATCCCGCGGCGGCGCAGCCCCTGCTCTACCCGACGAGCGTCCTGAGCGACATTCCGCTCTACGTCACGCCGGCGCCGAGCCCGACGCCCGGCGCCCCGAATCTGCCGGGATCGACGACAAATCAGACGATCCGCGCCGCCCGCGCCAACTGGTTCGCCAACCATCTGCCGTGGCTGGAGAATGTCGCCAACACCGGTCTGCCCGCCAACCTGCGGCCGCAGTTCCCGTACTTCGACACCAATCGCGACGGAATCCCCGATCTCTACGACGCCGACGGCGACGGTCTGCCCGATTCGCCGCTCAGTCTCGTGCTGCCGATCGACTCCGGCGATCCCAATCGTCGCAAGACGTTTTACGCCGCGGTTCGCATTGTCGATCACAACGCCATGCTGAATCTCAACACGGCCTCCGCCTTCCGACGTCCGAGCGGAACGATCACGTTCGACGGAACGGCTTCCGGCCTGACCCGCCGCGGCCGCCGCATGACGGAGATCCTTCTCGACGGCGCCCTGCACACGGGCGACTGGCTCACATCGAATCGCGCGGGCATGTCGACGGGATGGCGCGTCACCGGCACGCCGAACCCCGGGTCGGCCATCATCAACCCCGTGCAGTTTGACAACGATGTTGTCCGCAAGCTTCTGCTCGGCGGGCAGTCCGTCGTGACCAACTACTACCCGTTCGATACCGACGATGAGTCGTCGCTGCGCCATCGCGGCCGGCTTGTCCGCCACGATCGCCGCGACGACAAGACAAGAGTCGTCAACGACTACTCGAACATCGACCGGGCGCTGCGTAACACGAATCAGTGGTCGCGCGAAGTCATGGCCGGCTGGACGGCCGACTACAGCGGAAATTCTCGCTGGAGCCGGCTCAATGCGAACCTGGAGAGCTACGACAACGCCGATGGCGTCGGCTGGCGTCGGCTGATTGACGAAGACGATCCCGCCTTCGTCCGCAAGCCGATCCTGACGACGGTCAATGGCGAAGTTCAGCTTCCGCCCGACCTGCTCCGCCCGAACCTCCCGACGGCGCCCGTTCTGCCGTTGCTGACTGACACGGACCCGGCCTTCGCGTCCGTCGATCTCGACGAGCGTGTCCGCCGCCTGTGGGCGATCGGCATGAACTGGCCGATCCTGATTGACGCCAACAGCAAGATGGCGAGCGCCATCGCGACGGAAGCGCCGCTCGCCGGCCCGACAACGGACTCCGTCCTGAACGGCTCGCTCATTCAGCGATTCGTCGTGCAGACGGAACAGATGCCGCCCGAATGGGCCCGCGTCATGCCGTTCGACCTGAACATGACCTATGGCGGAAACGTCGGCGATCAGGAAGTCAGGGACGTCAAGGCCGACTTCATCCGCTACGCCGCCGCCGCGATGTACTTCGCGCTGGATGGCGTGGATGTCTGTCAGGGCATCGATCTTCGCAACGACAATCGCCTCATGCAGGAATACCTGGCGTGGCAGTTCGCCCTGAATCTCGCCGACTATCGCGACGCCGATTCCGTCCCCACGACGATCGAGTGGCCGACGCAGCCGGGTGTGTACATCACGGGCGTCGAACGACAGCCCTTCTTCACGGAAGCCTTCACGTGGCTCCGCGCCGGCGCACCGGCCTCCACAGGGCCCACGAGTGGTCCGGGCACAGGTCAGTCCAATCAGTGGTACTTCGCGGTTGAGCTCTTTGTCCCGCCGGGCTGGGAGATCGACTCGAGCCATCTCTACCTGCGCTCGCCGGACACGACGGCCGGTCTGCGGCCGCTCGGCGGATTCCTCAATCACCTCAGCGGCGCCGCGCTCGCTTCAGAGAATGGCGGCTTCATGCTGGGTGGTTCGGCGCAGTTCGTCGATCCGGGAGACGGCGATCACGGCCACTACTATGTGTTCACAGGGTCGACGACCTACGAGCCGACGAACTTTGCGACGGATGACATTCAGTATCGCAACAACGCCTACAAGGACGACCTCTTCCGCATCGCGACGAATGGTCGCGGCCGGGTCGAACTCGTCTATTCGCCGACGGGCGTTGAAGGCGACAGCCGGAATGTTGTGCTCGATGTCATCGGTCCGGAGTTTGCCGGCGGCGCGCTTGCGAGCAACACGGCCAGCGGCATCGGCCGATGGGCCTTCCGCGATCCGTCCATGCCCGAGGGCGCCGAGCGCGCCTTCTCGCTGCGACGCAGCACAAAGGGCTGGCGATTCACGACGGCCTGGCACGCCTACGCCGAGGCGCCGAGCAATTCGCCTTCGGGACCGACGTACTTCCCGACGCTTGGACGTCCGAACGTTGCGACCTCCGAACTGGCCAACAAGATTCCCGAGTCCGTCTGGCCGAGCCTGACGCCTTACGGAACCAACGCCGCCCTGATCGACACCTTTGCCAGCGGTGTCCCGTTCGACGCGTTTGACTCTGTCGCCGACCTGTCGCGCCAGTTCATCATCGGCCCGACCAACCAGACGGCGTCGCAGATCCTGACGAACGCGTTCGGCCATCTGAGTCTCGGTCTCGACCAGGCGCCGACGACGCTCGTCCTCGCGAAGATTCTTCAGACGACGTCGAGCGGTGATCTGCCCAACGCGCCCGAGGATCGCGTCGCCGCGGGCCGCGTGGACTTCTTCAAGGCGAAGAAGACCGGCTCGGGAACGAATTCTCCCGCCTGGACCTGGAGGCTCTTCGACTACACCGTCGCGTCCGGCTACATGTACGACGGCGTCGACAACGATGGCGACGGGTTTGTCGATCTCCAGGATCCGACAGAACCGTGGGATGTCACGTTCAAGCGGACCGGCCAGATCAACATGAACACGGCCCCCGCGACCGTCCTTCGTGCCGTGCCGTCGATGTCGCTGCTGCCGAATTCGCCGGAGATTCTGGCCCAGTATGGCGCGACGCCGCCGATCGACGATCAGTTCGACGCGTTGGCTTCGGCCTCCGCCGGCACGTATTACGACTTCGCGTCGGCCATCGTCGCCCTGCGTGAAAACCGCAATGTGCCGCTTCGCCTGTTTGACACGTCGTTGCCGGGTCTGAACCTCGCGGCGATCGCCCAGGTGACCTCGGCCGGCGGCCCGCTGCCCGGGCCCGGCGTGAGCGCCCAGAAGACATCACAACCGGACGGCGCCTTCTACGGTCCGATCGAGCTGTCGCGTCTGACGGGTGGCAAGGTTTCGGACTCACTCGGCGGCGCGAACGACATGTTCGCGATCGATCGACTCGACTCGAAGTCGGCGCTGCCCCTGGTCGCGGATCAGCACCTGGCGCCGGACTATCGCATTCGACCTGAGCGTGGCGTATCGGACTACGTCGCCCTCCACGGGGCCACACAGGCGATTCCCGGCTACACCCCTGTGGCCGCGGCCGGCGTCGAAACGGACCCGACGGATGGCGCCGGAATTCGCGGACGTGATATTTATCTGTCGCGCGTGTCCAATTCGCTGACCACGCGATCGGATGTATTTACGGCCTATATCGCCCTGATCGACGAGGACGGAAACTACGTTCGACGCGCTCAGGTGACGCTGGATCGTACGCCCTGCTTCCGCGAACGACGAGGTCTCGGCGCCCTCGACCAGCCGATTTCGCCTGAGATCCTCTTCCGGGAGGACACCGGCTACACGAACGACCTGAAGTAGCCCGCCCCGACGGACGACGCTTGAAGGCCGTCAGACTCAGCGCCCGTCGGAAAGACGGGTGGCGGGCCCCGCCCGAAGGTGGCGGGTGGCGTGCCCCCCCCTGAAGGTGGGCATGGACATGGCGACGACAAGACTACCAGCCAACCCAATGTCCCGCTCAGGCGTTCTGAGTGGGACATTTTGCAGGCGAAGGCGCCCCTGGCCCCGATAAATTCAAGAGACGCAATTGCTTTACTGTGTCCAATATGAGGGGTATACTCGTATGTGACACGCCTGAGTGGGGGAGAGGCGCTCACGCAACGCCAGGATACCTGTATTTACGCAATTATCGCATACCCGAACTGAGCGGAGGACAACCATGCTCCACACACGCAAGAGAAAGGCATTCACCCTGATCGAATTGCTGACGGTCATGGCGATTATCGTCATCCTGATCGGCATTCTGACGCCGGCGCTCTCGGCCGCGCGAAATCGCGCGACGACGACGGCGATCCGGGCGCAGATCAACGCCATGTCCGTTGGTCTCGAAGCGTTCCGGAACGACCAGGGCGAATACGTCCCGTCGAACTCGGCGCTGTACAACACGACGCCGACGCAGGACTGGGAAGTCGGCGCCACCGGCATCCTCAGCGGCGCCCACCTGCTCGTGGACGCGATGGTCGGCCGAGACTTCCTCGGATACGACAGCCGCCCGACAACAACGAACTACGATCGCTGGGCCGCGAACAACGATCGACGACAGCCCTACATTCCTGTGGACGGCATCGACGTCACGTCCGACCTGAATCCGGCTCGCGATATTGACGGTGTCATTCCGAATCCGGGAATCACCTTCCCCGTTCTGCCGGGCTCGCAGCGCGGCATTCCCGTCTTCCGCGACAAGTTCGGCTGGCCGCTGCTTTACTACCGCGCCTCGCCGACCAGCACGCAGAACACCCCGATCATCCAGACGACGAGCGGCCTCCTGGTTGGCGACGGCGTCTATGACGGACTCGATAACTTCATGTTCACGAGCTACAACGCGACGTCCCCGCACGCGATTGCGGACGCCAATGTCGGCGTGGACTACACATGCACACTGACATCGGACTTCGGCGAGTCGCTGGATCCTGATGGACCGAACGGTCCGATGCCGAGCTCCTTCGCGGAGTTCATCCGATCGATCCGAGCGACGACGCCTGTGAACGGCACGCCGACGAACATCAACTGCCCTCGCCCGGTGAAGAACGACAGCTTCATCATCCTCAGCGCCGGCCGCGACGGTCGCTACGGCACGCTGGATGACGTCGCCAACTTCGAAGTGTTCTCGACCCAGCGCTAAGCGCATCGGGACGACATTCACATAAGCACCCAGACGGCCGGCGCCATGGCGCCGGCCGTCTTCGTTTTACGCCATCGCTCACAACATCCGGGGAATCCCGCTGGAGCCTTGTTCAGCGACAGCGGGGAACGCCGCCCAGCCCGATGGACAGACCGCGGGCGACACGAACGCCGTTCGGTGTTCGCCCCATCTTCAATCCTGATGGATAGCGGCGCACGGCATGGATAGCGGCGCACGGCGCCTGTCTGGCGGGTGTATCCAGGACCGCGCCAGTGAACTGTCGCTCGATGACGATGTGATTAACGAAGCGAGATTCGCTTGAGATGATCGCTCTGGGGACCGGCGTTCGCGGCAATGGCGCCCGTGC
>Ga0116152_10001538_pt1 | contig 18945 bp, 13 predicted proteins | sample AD_UKC119_MetaG_FD_89894 | JGI IMG/M metagenome (GOLD analysis project Ga0116152, IMG submission 89894) | Active sludge microbial communities of municipal wastewater-treating anaerobic digesters from Hong Kong - AD_UKC119_MetaG | ecosystem: Engineered > Bioreactor > Anaerobic > Digestate...
ACCCCTTAAAGCATGTTTATCGTTTATTCTGTAGGTTAACTCAGATGTTATATGATGTAAATGAACCATTTCACCATGTCCTTGTAAAACTAATAAATTGTAATCAACATAATTATATGATAATGCGAACTTTAACTTCTTATTGATTTTTCGGGTAATGTCAAATCCAAAATCCTGATACAATAATTCATCTCCAAATTTGAAAAATGATGATGTATAACCATCAGTGCCATAAGGTGTTCCATACTCAATCGCTTCATCAACAGGGACACTTTCTATAGAATGGAATCTGGAATAGTTAAACGTTAAATCGGTTCCATATGCACCACCTAATACACTCTTTTTGGGTATTCTGTAATTGATTTGTCCTTGAAAACCAATCTGATTATTGGGTTGACTTGAATAGCTGTAGTTTCCCAACAACTGATAAGCATATTGTCGATTGATAGCAGGAATATAATTGATACTCATTAATGAATTGGAACTGATTGCCCTTTGGGATCTGAAATCCATATTATCAGCTCTTAAAAAAGAACCTGAGAAACCAAATCCTTTAGTGGAATAGGTAAGTGTAGTGAAAAAGGCTTCCCCTTTTTTGAAAATATAAAGATTGGAATTGTTTGGATCGTTGATTTTTGAAGCATATTCGGTTTCAATTCTGAATCCTTTGTATCCAAAGTTAAATCTGTAAGCACAAACACCCACATTTTGAGGAATATTGGCTGCAGGGATGGTTCCTGTTCGGGTTAACGTGGAGTCGTCAGGATATAAAATGAAGTATATATCATCGGTTGATTTCTCGTATTTGCTGACAAAGCTGCCCCCTAAAGTGAGTGTAATCCCTTTTTCGGAAAAAAGGTTAATCCACTCATCGATACTCACTTCACCATCAATACCTCTGATAAAGTCACTCCTTTTGGTATAATCAAAGTCAAAATTATTCCTTTCAATTCCCCAAACCCCTTTTACCGTAATCCCTTTAAAAGGATTTATTTTTACTCTGGCTCCCAGAATGGAATTATCTATTCCTAACTGCCGGTCTTCATAAGCTCTTAAAGAGAACCCTTGACCAAATTGCTCGTAAAATGTTCCCATAGTTACTTGTAAAAGATTGGTCTTATAATCAGCAAAATAGTGTGTAAACCCTTGACCTTTGTAATTAATCTTTTCAAAGTCAATCAGTGGATTGGAGTAATACTCATATCGGGTTCCAATGGTTAAGTTTCCATTCACATAATTCAGGTTAATCCATGAGTTGGCACGCACTTTAGAGTCTACTTTTTCAGCGCCAATGAGGGAATCCGGGATGTAAAACATTCCGTTAAAAGAGATATCTCCTGAAACATTTCCGGAACCTAACTTGGTTTGTGCAAAAGCTGAGGTGGAAAAAGCAATTACAAAAATAACTGTTAAATATCTATAATTCATATATTTATAATGATTTATTAATGTTTTACTTCAATAGGTTCACCTTTAACGACCTTTTTTACGATTTCAAAAACCTCATGTTCAGAACCTGGGGCATAAGAAGTGTGTTGCCATACTATTTCTCCCTTACCGTTTAGGATACACAAAAATGGAATATCAACAACATTTAAAGCTCTTTTTAAATCCCAGTTTTGATCTTGTAGTACAACATATTCCCACCCTTTACCATTTACAAAGGGAGCAACTCTCGATGAAGTTTTGGAATCATCAATAGATATTGCATACAATTTGACTCCGGTTTCTTCAACCCATTCATCATAAACATCAGAAATGGCGAGTAGCTCGGCAACACAAGGCTTACACCATGTTGCCCATAAACTAATAATGATCGGCTTCCCGTCATTTTGAATATCTTTAGTGTTAATTGTCTTCCCATCTAAAGTTTTGATATCAACTGATGGTATTGTTTGATACGTTTTCTCTTGAGCATTTAGTGAACACATGAGAAGTAATGTGACAGAAAATAGAATCACTTTTTTCATAGAATAATATTTGGTTAATTTTTGCAAAAATACAACTTTTATTTTACTTATCTAAACCATCAAATGGTCAAAAAGTTGTATTTTTGCCGACAATTATTGTTAAATTTTGAATCATGACTAATTATAGAGAGAAGTTAAAGGATATCACCACGTTTATATTTGATTTTGATGGTGTTTTATCAGATGGAAAAGTATGGGCACTTCCTGATGGAGAGCAGATTAGAGCTACTGGAGTAAAAGATGGATATGCACTACAATATGCTTTAAAAAAAGGGTACAGAGTTGCCATTATTTCTGGTGGAGTAGGGGAGTCCATGAGATTAAGATACCAACGCTTTACCGGCATGGAGATCTATCTGGGTGTGCATGATAAATTAACAGTTTTTAATGATTATGTTACCAAACATAATCTAAAAAGTGAAGAGATTGTTTACATGGGAGATGATATCCCTGATTATAACCTGATGAAATTATGTGGAGTAAAGACTTGTCCTTCTGATGCTTGTGAAGAGATTAAGTCTATTGTAGATTATATCTCTTTCCAAAAGGGGGGAGATGGTTGTGCGCGTGATATCATTGAACAAACCTTGAAAGCTCAAGGCAGATGGATGGAAGATGATGCTTGTGTTTGGTAGTTAGTCTGTTTCTATTGCTTCTTCGGGGCAAACATTGACACATTTTCCACATTTTAGGCAGTTTTTTTGATCAATTGTTGCCGGAATTAACGGGGCACCTGTTCTGGTTGCCCAAATTGCTTGTGAAGGACAATGATCGTAACATTCACCACATTTTTCACACTTTTCCTGATCAATCACTGCTGTGACAAAAGGATATCCTTCCGTATAACGGTATATCGCCCCATTAGGACAAATATCATAACATTTACCACATTTGATACAGTTGTTTTGTTTGATTTGTGCAGGAGTGAAATTACCCACAATATCAATGGCATTAAAGTTGATACAAGCCAGATCACATTTTCCACAACGAACACATTTACTTTGATCTATAGTGGGTGTTCCAGGTTGATTGTTAACATAGATGGCTCCTTCAGCTTCCTCCTCACAGTATGTTAAACACTCACCACAACGTTTACATAACGATTGGTTGATTAAAATCTGATTTCCTGATCGATATAAAGCACCATACGAACACACATTGTTTTTAATACATTTTCCACATGCGTTATATTTATCACATTTTTGTTGATTTATAAAATAACTTCTATCTGGAATAAAAATAGCATCATATTCGCATACTTTTTCACAATCACCACATCTTTTACAATCTGAATTGTCAATAATAAATTGTCTGAATGAACCTAATATGGCACTGTTTTCGCAAACGTTATAACAAAAACCACATCCGGTACATTTGGATTGATCCACTAAAAATTTACTTCTATAAGGAAGTTTAACGGCATTATATTCACACTCATCCACACATGTTCCACATCCGGTGCACTTTTCTGATTTAACATTATAATATGCTTCCTGCTCTAGTATGATAGCTCTGTTCGGACAAACTTGTTTGCATTTACCACATGCCGTACAGTCTTCGGTATCCACAAAATACATTTTATATATACCATTTGTACATAAAGTAAACAAAACGATTAATAGCAACCAAATACTGTTTTTAATCAGCCATTTTTTAATTTCTTCCATATATTAAAAAGTTATTCTGGATTCAATTCTAAAAAGGTGAGCACCTCTATTTGGATTTGAAATACCATCAAAAGGAGCTACCAGATATGCATATTGTAAATTTAATAATACACTGAATTTCATATACTTGTCAAAATGAAAAGTTTTTCCGATCTCTCCATCTAATTCCCACATGTTTTGTGTTCCAATCTGAGTTGTGCCATAAAGTTTGAGTTCCATGTTATGGGCAAAAGATTGTTCTGTTTTACCCTCTATGATATGCCTAATGCCCGTTTTGATAAAAGGTAATTCGGGAACATCTAATCGCAAAACAGTTCCACCAAAGATATTACTGAAAGAGTTCATCGCCATACTATTTCCTTTAAATCCCTCATATCCAATATAGTGTATGTTTAATTGTGTTTGATCACCATTTTTCCAGTTGACTCTTTTTACAAGTTTTAGAGAATATATCATTCCATTCTGAACCTGAACTGATGAGTCTTGATAAACTTGATATAACACTTCAGGAAAAAGATAAAATTGATGTCCAAAATCTATTGAAGCGTATAATCCGGCTAGTGTAACCGGTTTAGGAATCCAGCTTCCAAACTCAGAATAAGCAACAATGCCCAGATTCTCAAGTGATACGCTTTTTTTCTGATCAACTTCTGACTCAAATTCAGAAAATTCTTCAAATTCAGATACTTCCTTTTTTTTGAACATTGGTTTGAAATCATAACTGACCATTGCAAAATTGGATTGTCCTAAGCCATTTCCTACTATAGGTCTCACCTTGTCCGGCATAATATCGTATAAAAATCCAGTAGTACAGAAAGTTCCATTGATGGAGAAATCTTTTTTTACAGTTCCTGCATTTAAAGATATGGCTCCAGTTTTTAAGGGGACTTTATAGGTAATGCCTAAAACTCTTTCGTTGAGTAAATAGTCATCATTGGAACGCATTGATTGGATTCCGACTTTTAATTTCCCCCAATTTTGATCACTAAATTGATAAAAAAGTTCTTTGAATCCGGGTCGAAGGTGATAGGGATTTAAGTTGTTTTTGAAATCGTAAATATTATAAAACTTAATTCCGCCTTCCAAATATAATTTATGTTGTTTCTTCTGATACTGAAGCGCAAGAATCGCAAAATCATTGGTTGCAACATAATGATCAATCACTGCTCCTGAAACCAACAATTCAAAAGCCCAAGAAAATGATCCGTTTTCTTTTGTAATTGGTTTTAAATAACTTCCAATCTCACTTTTACATCTCCATTGAGCAGCAAGGGGATTTAAAAGAGTTAGAGTTAGGATGAATAATAACGTTTTTTTCATCATTATTTCTTTAATACAATCTTATTACTAGCTCCTCCACGATCACATGTGCGAATGGCTTGTAGAAACACTTCCTCTTTGTTATTTTCAGTGATCTCCACTTTTAGTTTTCTAACATAACTGTTATTCTCTGATGTCCAATCTGTTGCACTAACCACTTTAATTCCGTCCATTTTAAATTTGGTGTCTTTGATAGGAATATCACAATTTCCGTGGGTATATTTGTAAACAACGACAATAGTATAGGTTTCCCCTTTGTTAACTTTTTGAGGATTTACTACATTGCCTTTTTTATCTAAAATGGTAAATGTAAAATTGCAGGCATAATTAAATGTTAAAATGCCGAAAAGTAGAGCTAGAGAGACTAATAATTTTTTCATAATTTTTTAAATTCTATTTTGTAATTATTCTTTATTTATAAAAAACTTGCAAAATTAATTAAAAAAACGGTTCATAAAGTTAAAAAGTGGTATTTTTGCAAATTATTAAATATGAACTCAACACATGACAAAAGGAAAGCTTTTTTTAATACCTGCACCTCTTGGAGAGATCGATTTTAGCGTTATTTTTCCGAATTTTAACGCTCAGATTATTCAAGATATTGACTATTTTATAGTAGAAGAGTTAAGAACAGGTCGAAGATTTATTAAAAAATTGGGAATGAAAAAGCCTATCGAATCACTTGATATTCAGTTACTTAACGAACATTCTAAACCCAAAGATTGTGATCATTATTTACAACCCTGTCTAAAAGGGCATCATGTAGGCCTTTTGTCTGAAGCAGGGACGCCATGCGTTGCAGATCCCGGTAATATTATTGTGGCTCATGCTCACAAACTGGGTATTGAAATCGTTCCCCTTATTGGCCCTAATTCTATCTTACTCGCACTAATGGGCTCCGGTTTTAACGGTCAAAATTTTGCTTTTAATGGTTATCTTTGTAGAGATCGTAAAGATCGTGAAAAAGAGCTCCGTTTCTATGAATCCATTCTAATGAAAAGTGGTCAAACTCAAATATTTATCGAAACTCCATACCGAAATAACCACTTCTTTCAGTCGATGCTGGCTGTTTGTAAACCACACTTAAAAGTGTGCCTGGCCACAAATCTGGCTTCTAATCAACAATCTATCCGAACGAAAACTATAGAGGACTGGAAAAAAGAAACGGTTGATATTCATAAACAACCAACCGTTTTTCTTTTAGGGAACTAATTTATATTTATATATCATCTGAAGACTTAATCCAAATGCAAATTATGTCCCATCTTGATTTGTTTTGTCTTTAAATAATTCAGATTTTTATCGTTAGGAGGAATGATGATTGGTTCAGTACTTACAATTTCAATTCCATGACCACTTAAACCAATTTTTTTGGCAGGATTATTAGTAATCAAACGGATTTTTGTAGCATTTAAATCACGCAGGATTTGAGCCCCAACGCCATAATCTCTCTCATCTGCTTTAAATCCTAACTCTAAATTGGCTTGAACAGTGTCACATCCTTTTGCTTGTAGATTGTAAGCTTTTAACTTATTGATAATTCCAATACCACGTCCTTCTTGAATCATATACAATACCAAGCCTTTTCCCTCATTTTCGACCATGTTCATCGCTCTGTGCAGCTGACTTCCACAGTCACATTTGGCAGATCCAAAAATGTCTCCGGTAATGCAAGAAGAGTGAACTCTTACTAGAATCTCTTCATCTTTTTTCCAATCTCCTTTTTTTAGTGCAAAATGAACTAATCCATTATTGAGCTGTGTGTAGGCTATCAATTGGAAATTACCCCATTCTGTAGGTAAATTCACTTCTTCCTCTTTTCTGATTAAAGTTTCCGTTTTAACACGATAAGCAATCAGATCCTGAATCGATATGATTTTTATTTGATGTTCTTCAGCTACTTTCATCAACTCTGGGAGCCTAGCCATTGTACCATCCGGATTAATGATCTCAATAAGGGCTCCTGCAGGATATAAACCTGCCAAACGGGCTAAATCTACCGTTGCTTCAGTATGTCCAGCTCTAATCATCACTCCACCATCCCTAGCTCTTAATGGATTAATATGGCCTGGTCTTCCTAAATCTTCAGGTTTAATATTGGGATCTGCAAGAGCTTTAATTGTTGCTGCTCTGTCGTGCATAGATACTCCGGTAGTACAACCATGTCCAAGTAAATCAACCGTAACCGTAAAAGGGGTGCCATGTATGGAAGTGTTCGAGAGCACTTGCATGTCTAAATCAAGCTCTTTACATCGAGAATCTGTAATAGGGGCACATAATACACCTCTACCATACTGTAACATGAAATTTACCTTTTCAGTTGTAATCTTTTCTGCGGCAATAATAAAATCACCCTCATTTTCACGATCTTCATCGTCTACGACAATCAAGAACTTTCCGGCTTTAAAATCCTCTAAAGCTTCTTCAATAGTGTTTAATTTAATTTCCATTTATTTTTTTATAATATCCAAATTTTTTATATACCAAGCAGCCGATTGATTTCCACCATCATTATGGTATCTGATCGCAATTCTGAAGTTATTACCAGAAATTCCAGATAACGGAATGTCATTGCTATTCCCATATTGTGAAGGAAAATTGGAAATCAATGGTAATAAAGTGTAGTTGGCAGGGTCAAAAGGTTCTGTTGTATTTGTAGTGTAGTAAATAGAATAATAATCCTGATTCCCAATAAAATCTAATTTATGAAGTAGTCTTATAAATAAATCATTTGTGGAATTTACCTGCATTGTTGGTGAAATCAACCAGTCATCCATAGCTACATTCGTATTGTTGAAATTATGATACATAAATTCATCCCCTCCGAAATTAACAAAACGCCATGCTGTTGTACTGGCAGTAGGGCTAACACTCCATCCACCCATACCTATTGAATTGTTATCGAAAATATATGAACTGATCACCTCTTCCGATGGGTTCTCAATTCCCTCGAACTGAATATCTGCCTTGGTACGAACCATAAACTGATAAGTATTATTGTAAATCGTTAAAACACCTACCAAAGTACCAACTCCGGATGGGACTTTTAAACTTCTGAAACGTGCGTAATTGGATGTTCTTACAATGATTGGTGTAGAAACTCCAGAAACATTAACGGTATGTTCCGTAACAAATTCATTGTAAGAAAAAGGTTTTCCCCATGATGCCTGATCAAACTGACAATTTTCCAACTTTACTAACTTTCCAACATCATTCAAACTATTGAAGTCAATTTGTGTTCCTAATACTGGTTCTGGTAAACTATCTATACTGGGCAATCCCACTTTGTGAATATAACGATCAAAACTGATTGCATTGAGTCTGCCAATACTATATTTTCTGTATTCCCATCCAATTTGATAATACCTATTGTAATCTCCAACAACCAAACCTCTGCAGTCAATTACAACTCTCTGACCAAGAGGGTAGAGGTTAAATAAACCGTTCATATCCATCTGGATCTCAATAGCACCTGTTTCATCTTGTATCACAATAGATTTATAGAAGTTTCCACCTTCATCAGTGCTAATCACAACACCATCAACGATAAACTCCTCATCGTAAGAACAGATGGAATCTAAAACATAAGAGTCTAATACCAAGTGTTTATTTTTAATATCTTGAATGGTTTTATTGGGTTGTGGTCCGGTATATTCCGGAACTTTAAATTCTGGAGCATCCCACTCTTTCTGACAACTAAAAATAGTAACAGAAATAAGTATTAAGATCCATAAAAACAAGGAATTATATGTGTTTGTTTTCATAATTAATTGACATTTGATTTAAATTGAATATTTGAAATTGCCCAATTAGAACTGGAATCATCAATATATTTAAAAGCGATTCTAAAATTGGGATTAGAGATTGCAGCATCTGGTAAATTGATAGATGTTTCAGTGAGAGAAGCAGGGAAGGATGGAATTGTCAGTTGGGTCCAGGTTGTTCCATTAGTTGTATAATATAATTGAAGATTAGACGCATCTGCTAAGTTATTGAAATTACTATGTGTAAAAAATAATTTGATATTTCTATGAGTTCCAAAGTTTAAAGAAGGTGAAATCAGCCATGATTCAGTAGTTTGGGAATTGGATCCACTAATCTGAACCAATTGAAAACCAGCATTGTAATTCCAGATATTGCTCCCCTGAACACTTGTTGTTGTCCAACCTTGATCAAAAGGACTTGTTTGCATGTCATAAAGAAACACAACAGATCCACCAGGTGGTGGTAATACTTCGACATCATCGATTGATCTTATAACCAACTGAATATCAGTTCCATATTTTGTTAATATCCCTTTTACATTCAATTTCCCTTGAGGTAAGATGGAATCTCCCCAATGAATATACTGACTAATTCTGGCAATGATTTGTTTGCTTCCAGATTCTAATTTGATGTTTCTGTTTATAGCTGAATACCCTTGAGAACTATCAAAATACAGATTGCTTCCATTGGCATCCACAAATTCACAATTGGTAATCTTAACTAGAGTGTGATAATCTGATTCTATGATGTCTGCAGTTGAAGTAATCTCTTTTGGAGTGGGTTCCGGTAGAACATGACCACTTCTATATATGTGTCTGTTTTCCATATTTGTGGGAATATATTGCATTTCTCCATTACCCCATAACCCCAGCTGGTACCAGCCGGAATTACCATTATTAGCGATGTAACTTCCTAAATACAAACCTTTACATTTTACAAAAACACGTTGTCCAATTCTGAACTTGTTGTAATAAGTGGAGTTGGCAGTTTTTAAACTAATCCCACCCGTACTATCCTGAATAAAAATCTCTTTATAACAAGACCCATACTCATCAGTTGAAGTCACAATCCCTGATATAACAATAGAATCTTCAATTAGTGTGGCGGGAACTGTCCCTAATGTATGTAACTCAAACAACGCTTCAATCGTGTGTGTTGCTTCCCCTTTGTATTGCAATAAAGGGATCTCTTCAGGGTCTTTACACGATATGATTGTGGTGAGTAATAGAACCCAGAAGCTGATTATTTTGTATGTTTTAATATTTTTCATTGTTTTATTCTTTTCAATGGTTTTTAGAAAGTGTAATTGATTCCTGCAAAGAATGTTGTACCAAAAGCATAGTAATATTTATTCTGATACTTGGTGGAACTGTATGCTCTGTAGTCAAATCGGTATTGTTCCCATGCAGAAGTAACCAGATTTGTATTGTTAGTAATATTCGTGATGCTGATATTGAATGAGATCAGGTTTTTCTTAATTTTCCAGCTTTTACTAATGGAAAAATCTAAAGTGAACTGTCCTTTTAATCTGGTCTGATCCACAATTCTATGATAAACTTCTGCTTCTTCAGGATCATTCAAATTCCAAGTCCCTCTGGCAGATATTGTTCTTCTTTCAGGATTTAAATCGCAAAAAATACGATCAAAATAGTTCGCATTAATATTAATCCACCAATAATTGTGATTAAACTTTAATCCAACTGTGGATGCTACCTGAGGTGTTCCTGACACAAAATAATCTTTCCAGTATACTGTTTCAACATTATCTTGTGTACCGGTACTTAATACATCATATCCGTTTTCTGCATTGATATTAACATTCGGATTGTTGCTATATCTGTAATCCCCAAAATTTCCTGCAAAAATAAGTGATAACATGGAGGTCATTTTCCACTCAGCACCAATCTCAATACCCATATGTCGTTGGTTGATGCCATTCATGGCATAATTGACCATTGTCGAATAGTCGTCATGATAGAAACTAATCACCTTAGTAATATCGCTGAAATGAGTATAATATCCTGTTAATCTCATTTGAAATTTAGAGTATTTCATGATATAGGAGAGATCCATCCCTAATATTTTTTCTGTAGTTAGGTTCGTTACGTAAGCATTTCTAATACGAGGAGCTACAAATGCACTTAAAATACTAGGAGCTTCATTCGCATAATGTGTATTGATTGATACATAATTCCTTCCGGTTATCTTGTATGTAAAACCACCCTTGGCAGCGTAGGTCAAAAACGATTTAACTTCAGATCTTCCAAATGAATTTTCAGGAAATCTACCATTTTTCATAAGTCCTACACGATACATTTCGTCTCCTCCAATGCTTGCTCCAAGATGAAAATCATATTTATTGTATGTGAAATTAAGTAATCCCCATACCTTTTGGGTAAATAGATGGAGTTCATAACTGTTATTGATCACATCTCCAATCCCTAAAGTATCGTTAATATTGTTTAAATCATTATAAATAGTGTTCAATGAATCCGGAAATGCTCCTTCAGAGAATTTGTCAACATCGAGCCAATACAATCCTCCTAACATATCATTAATCGTATTATAGCTATGTTGTTGATACCCTTTTAACTCAACACCTGCATATAATCTGATGTTATCGTTGATGTCTGCTATCAAATTTGATGCACCTCCAATCTGTTTGTGATCAATAATTCTGTTTTCTACAATATATTGGGCTCTTTTACCCTGACTAGCAGCCAACTGATTGATTTCATACATTCTATTCCAATTGATCTGACTAAATGATTCATCATTTTTCCATCTGTCCAGATATTCCCAATACAAACTTGTTGTATCTCCATTTTCAATAAAATAACTGGGTAAATATCTGTAATAATCAGGTCTGGGATCAGCAGCATCATACCAGTTTAATGAGGTTGTACTGCTTCTGCCTATCGTTCCACCAATAGTGGATGTAATGGAATATTTATTGTTTTCTGGTGTAAAATAGTGGGTTAAAAGAGCTACAGGTTCATGGGTAGTTCTTGTTCTGGCACTTCTTTTTTCCCCTTCATACCATCCCCAGTTTGGATTGTAATAGTTGGATCCTGTTAACGTATACGCTTCATTTACAGAGTTCGCCTGCATATCTCTTACCGTTGGTGCTCCCAAAATAGTGATGTTCAATGCATGTCTTGGATTAAACTTCTTCTCAACAGCTAAAAAATAACTTAATGCATCGTATGAAGTTCCTTCAACATAGGAAATCTGATTTCCAAATCTTGTAGATATTGACGTCGCAACAGACCAGCCACTCTTTAATACTCCAGTAGAGTAAGTTAACATTAAACGATTATTGTAAGTTCTGTTTGATAATGAGTATGAACCTCTTATCTGCTTGGCGTATGCTGAAGCTCTTAAATTGTAATTACTTACGCCACCAATGTCTCCCAATGTGAACGAAGCCGGTGTCATATTAATTCTGGTATCAGGATAACGAACCACATGATTCAAACCACCCCATTGTGAAAAAGTGGCTCTACCTGTTACCAAGTTGTTCATACTGAATCCGTTTAAATAGATTCCGTTGTACTTGTTATCGTACCCACGACTTCTGAAAAATGCAATACTAAAAGTGTAGGATGTATTATTCACGTATATATCTCTAGAGGATTGGAGCATACTTGGAATAAAAACATTGCCTGAATAATCTTCACTCTCTTGCCCCTCACCAATCGAAGAATTCGAGGGAAGATTACTGTCCATCTGAATATTTTTTAAAGAATCAGTTTTTCCATTATCCACTTGGGAAAATACTGGAAACAAAATAGTTATAAAAAATATTATTAAAAGTAATTTTTGTTTCATATTTTTTTTTTGTTAAATGAAATAGTTAGCAAAAATATGAAAAAAAAGTTTCTCTATATGTATTAAATATTTTAAAAAAAAGTTTAATTTTGCACAAGAATATAAATCATATGAAATTGTTTAAATTTATCGTAGCTTTATTGAGTTTTTTTATTGTTAATTCGATAAATGCTCAACACACCAATACAGCTGTTATTGGTTTTTACAATCTTGAAAATCTGTTTGATACTATTAATGATCCCCATAAAAATGATGAAGAGTTTCTTCCGGATGGTAAAAATCAATGGAATAGCGAAAAATACCATATTAAATTAAAAAATATGGCTGATGTGATATCCCAAATTGGAAGTGAGCATGGTGGCTTGGTGATTTTGGGTGTTAGTGAAATTGAAAATGAACTTGTTCTTCAAGATTTGATTCAACAAGAAAAATTAAGAAAATTTGGATTTAAAGTTGCCCATCACGATTCACCCGATAGGAGAGGAGTAGATGTCAGTTTTTTATACAATCCTTCACGTTTTGAATTTTTAAGTTTAAAAGGGTTTAACCTTTCAATTCCTGATAATCCCAATTTTATAACCAGAGACCAGGTGCTCATGACAGGTGTTTTGGATCACTCTGACACACTGTTTGTGATTGTAAATCACTGGCCATCTAAAATAGGGGGGGAGGCCAGAAGTGCTCCTTTAAGAATTGCTGCAGGAGAATTAACCAAACATATTTGTGATTCTATCTATTCTTTCCATCCGAATGCCAATATAATTATTATGGGTGACTTAAACGACAACCCCAATGCTAAAAGTCTAACCAAAGGTCTTGGTGCTATTGGAAAGATCAAAGAAATGGGTCCTCAAAAAATATATAACCCAATGTATCAAATGTATAGAGATGGAATTGGCACTTTGGCATATCAGGATAACTGGGATCTTTTTGATCAAATTCTGGTTTCTTATGACTTATTGTATTCTAATACCAATACATACAAATATGTTTCTGCTCATGTGTTTCGAAAGAATTTTATGTTGAATAAGTCGGGTTCTTTTGCAGGTTACCCATTCAGAACATATGCTGGAGGTGCATTTTTAGGCGGTTACAGTGACCATTTCCCCGTTTATATCCTTTTACAAAAGAAATAATTTCTAACTATTACTTAAATTCATACTTGTATGAGCAAAAAAGTTGTCATAATTCCTACTTTTAACGAAATTGAAAATATTGAGAATATTATCAGAAAAACATTTACTGTTTTTGATGGTCATATTTTAGTTGTTGATGATGGTTCTCCCGATGGGACCGGAAATAAAGTGAAAGAATTAATGAATCAATTTCCTGATCAATTGTTTATTCAGGAACGTAAAGGGAAATTAGGGCTCGGTACAGCCTATATTCATGGTTTTAAATGGGCATTGGATAGGGGATATGAGTATATTTTTGAAATGGATGCCGATTTTTCTCACAATCCTGAGGATCTGAACCGCTTATATCAAGCTTGTACAGAAGGAGCCGATCTAGCAATCGGTTCTCGCTATTGTAAAGGAGTAAATGTGCTCAATTGGCCAATGATGAGACTCCTAATGTCATATTATGGATCCATGTACGTCAGATTTGTACTTAGAATTCCTGTAATGGATACAACAGCCGGATTTAAATGTTATAAAGATACAACCCTAAAAGCCATTGATTTTTCCCGAATTCAACATATCGGATATGGATTTCAGATTGAGATGAAGTTTAATGTACATAAACTTGGTTTTAAAATTGTTGAAGTACCAATTGTTTTTGTAGACCGTACTCTTGGAACCTCCAAAATGAGTGCCGGTATTTTTAAAGAAGCGATTATTGGTGTTATTGGCCTAAAATGGAAAAGTTATTTTAGAAAGTGGAAAAGAGTAGCATAATTCAATTCCCTATTTAACATAATATAAATTATCGGGCAAAAGTTATTCTTTTGAAATTCAAATAGAAATTAGAAAAATTGCATATTTAATACTCGTTAAACATTCAAAAATGACGAACAAGAAAGTCCTATTATTTTTCTTTTTTTTTAATGTAATAATTGTATCGTTTACTCAATCATTTTCAGAATTTCAAGATCCAAATATATTTGAAATAAATAAAATTTATCCCCGAACACATTTTATAATTCCAACGGACTCAAATTCATTAATCTCCTTAAATGGTTTGTGGAAGTTTCATTTTGTTTCTAACTTCCAGGATAAACCTCTAGACTTTTTTAAAACTGATTTTAATGATTCTCAATGGATCAATTTTAAAGTTCCAGCAAATTGGGAACTGAATGGTTTTGGAATCCCCATATACGTTAATGTGCCTAATGAATTTGATAATTCAATGTTCCCAAAAGTACCTGAAATGGGCAATTCTGTTGGATCATATAGAAAATCTTTTTTAATTCCCCAATCCTGGAGAAATAAACAGATAATCATCAATCTAGGTGCAATTAAATCTTGTGTTTATATTTGGGTAAATGGTAAATTTGTGGGTTATTCAGAAGATTCTAAGACTAATGCGGAATTTAACATCACACATTATGTTAAATACGGAGATCAAAACATTGTTGCATTGCAAGTTATGAGATGGTCTGATGGCTCTTATCTGGAATGTCAGGATTTCTGGAGAATCAGTGGCATTGAAAGGGATGTTTTTGTTTATGCATTACCGGATGTTCATATTTCAGATTATTCCTGTATCTCAAATCTAGATAATTCTTATAAAAATGGAATTTTAAATCTTGATTTTCAAATTACTAATAAAACAAATATTGAAAATGATTATTTCTTAGATATTCTAATAGAGATTCCCAAAGAAAAACCGAAAAATCAATTTAATGATACAAAATCGTTTCATTTTAATAAATCGATTTCTATAAAAGATTCAGTAACACAAATCACTTTTGAGTCTCTAACTTTTGATTCCATTCCGGTTTGGTCGGCCGAAGCCCCTACCCTATGCACTTTAATCGTAAAATTAATTGATAATCAAGGAAATATCACTCAAACGATTCGTCAAAAATTTGGTTTTAGATCGATTGAAATGAAAAATGGCCTCCTTTTGGTGAATGGTAAAGCGATCAAGTTCAAAGGGGTAAATCGTCATGAACATGATCCTAAAACAGGTCATGTGATCTCTAGAGAATCTATGGAGAAAGATATCATTCTAATGAAAGAGTGTAACATCAATTGCGTCAGAACCGCCCACTACCCTAACGATCCATATTTTTATAAGTTGTGTGATCAGTATGGCTTATACGTAATGGATGAAGCCAATGCAGAATCTCATGCTCAAGGTTATGGTGAAAAATCTGTCGCTAAAAGAACAGATTTTATCGATGCTACTATTAACAGAGTGAGAAATATGTATGAACGGGACAAAAATCATACTTCCATCATGATCTGGTCTTTAGGTAATGAGTCAGGAAATGGAATCTGTTATTATAAAGCATTTGATTGGTTAAAATCAAAAGATTCAATCCGACCTGTACATTATGAACGTGCTGAATTAGAATACAATACAGATATCTATTCCATCATGTATCCGGATATCGATTATTTATCTGAATATGCACAAACGAAAAGAGAAAAACCGCTCATTATGTGTGAATATTCTCATGCTATGGGCAATAGCTGTGGCGGATTAAGTGATTACTGGGATACGATCAATAAATATCCGCAGCTTCAGGGTGGTTTTATTTGGGATTGGGTAGATCAATCGTTTGTTCAATATGATGAAAAAGGTTCTAAATGGTATGCATACGGAGGCGATTTTGGTCACCCTACCAATATTCCGGCATCTGATAAAAACTTTTTAATCAATGGGTTAATCAGCTCTGATAGAAAACCAAATCCCCATTATTATGAAGCTCAAAGGGTTTCCCAACCCATCACCATAAAGGCGATAGATCTTGAAAAAGGGATATTTGAAATCACTAATAATCTGGATTTTACTGATTTATTTGAAGCATTTGATATCTTTTACCGTATTAATGCATTTAATGAATCAGGATATTATTACTCCAATGGAAATTCATTTAGATTAAAATTAGAACCAGGGAAATCAACACTTTTTACCATTAATTATCCCGATTGCTTTTTACCATTTATCGTACAATTTCATACAGAACCCATTGATTCAAAAGTTCCTGATTTAAGTAAATATCCAATCACACATAGTGGTTTAAAATATTGTAACAATCAATTTTCATTCCTTGTTTCTGCTCCAAAAACTGAACAACAAATTGAATTTTCTAAAGTATCAAAAATCAAAACAAAATTTAAGAATAATTTACTCATTGTTCAATGTGAATATCAAAAATTTATTTTTGATACCATTACAGGGCAATTAATTTCTATAAAAATCAATAAAAAAGATATTCTCGAAAAACCTTTAAAATTGAATTTCTGGAGAGCTCCCACTGATAATGATAAAGCTGATCGGAAAGGTTCAAAAGCATGGGATCAGGCTGCTTTAAATCAATTAAAATGGAAGGTAAAAGATCTTTCATTTAAAACTTCTGATTCTCTATTTCTACTTCATCTTTTTTTGAATGGCATCCAACCAAATGGCGAAACTGTTTTTGAGGCGATTCAAACATTTACTATAACCAATAATCATGATCTATTGATTGAAAATCAGATCAAACCATCAAAACAAGTTAAAACAGTTGCAAAAGTTGGGTTACAACTTGGACTTTCCAAAGATTTCTCTAATGCAAGCTGGTTAGGATTTGGTAACGAATCCTATCCGGATCGAATGAAGTCAGGTTTAATGGGATGGTACGAATCTCCTATCAATGATTTATTTTATAAATATGTCAGACCTCAGGAAAGTGGCAACAGATCAGCAACTCAGCAGTTAATTCTTACTTCCAAAAAGAACAAATTAAATATTAATTTGATCGATTCAGATTTTAATTTTAGTATTTATCCCTACACAGATCAAAATATTGATACGGCAAAACATATCATTAAACTGATCGAAAATGATTATTGGACTCTTAATTTAGACTACAAACAAGCTGGTCTAGGAACTGCAACCTGTGGTCCGGGAACCAGAACTATGTACCAATTGGATCAATCTGATTATCAATTTACTGTACATATCAATACTCTTGGAAAATGGTCTGAAAATAAGATACAGTTTAATTCAAAAAATTATTTCCCCTACCCTTCTGATTGGATTTTTAAATCGTATCAAACATCAATGAATCAAGATGTTAAATCAATTATCTTTAAAAAACAGCCTCATTCAAAATATAATAAAAATTACGCCATTGCATTGTATGACAACTACTTAGGAATTTGTGGAGATTATCAGGAAAATTGGATTGGTTTCATGGGTGATACATTAGAAACAACCATAGTTCTTGAGAAATCAGAATCTGTACAATCAATATCTTTAAGATTCTGTCACGATCCGAATAGTTGGGTTTTTGCACCTGGTACCATTTATTTTCAGACTTCAAATGATGGTATAAACTATTCTAATGAAAAACTTTTAGAGACTCCATTTTTAACAGAAGATAAAAAAAATATAAATACTCAATTGGTTACATATAGTATTAAGACAGATGGTTCTAAATATATCAGAATAGTTGCGATTCCGCTTGAAAAACTACCATCTTGGCATTCCAATCCGGGAGAAAAAACCTGGATCATGACCGATGAAATAATCATAAACAAACAATAAATAATATTATGAAAAGAGCTTTAATAAGTGTAAGCGACAAAACAAATCTCCTAGAATTCGTTAAAGAATTAATTGCATGCAATTATGAAATTATCTCAACCGGAGGAACTAAAGCAATGCTTGAGAAAGAGGGACTTAAAGTAATAGGGATCAGTGAAATAACTAATTTTCCTGAAATTATGGATGGAAGGGTTAAAACACTTCATCCTAAAGTACATGGTGGACTACTTTCCATGAGAGATAATCCGGAACATACCCGTGAAATGGTTGAAAATAGCATTGAGTATATTGATATGGTGGTAGTTAACTTATATCCATTTAAACAAACCATTGAAAAAGAGGGTGTTGAGTTTGCAGAAGCAATCGAAAATATTGATATTGGTGGACCAAGTATGTTAAGAAGTGCTGCAAAAAATCATAAGTTTGTCACAGTAGTTTGTGATTCAAATGATTATGATAAAGTAATCGGAGAAATTAAATCAAATGGTGATACAACTTTAGAAACACGTTCCCAACTTGCAGCCAAAGTTTTCAGACACACTGCTTCATACGACGCAATGATTGCTGAATATCTAACAAAATCGGTTGGAGAAACCAATCCTGAATCAATCACTTTAACTTTTGATAAAAAACAGGATTTAAGATATGGGGAAAATCCTCATCAAAATGCTACATTTTATGCAGGAAAG
>Ga0116152_10001540_pt1 | contig 18940 bp, 18 predicted proteins | sample AD_UKC119_MetaG_FD_89894 | JGI IMG/M metagenome (GOLD analysis project Ga0116152, IMG submission 89894) | Active sludge microbial communities of municipal wastewater-treating anaerobic digesters from Hong Kong - AD_UKC119_MetaG | ecosystem: Engineered > Bioreactor > Anaerobic > Digestate...
GCAAAATATTCAATTTAAATACTAAAACATATGCGGCATTCATAGAATGAAACAATATTACATAATTGGCAGGTCATTTCATGTCAGAGTTATTGATCATAAGCCTGATGGCAGGATTGTGTACCGCAGTCGGTGCGGTCCTGTTGTTTATAAAAAGAAAATGGAGCAACCGGAGCCTGGCAGTTTTTTTGGGGCTGGCTTCAGGAGTAATGATCGCAGTGGTGTTGTTTGACATGCTTCCGTCTGCTTTTTTATTTTATGAAAAATCCAAAGGACTGGCAGGCATACTAGCCGGCATCGTCCTATTGTTCATGGCCGACAAAATTTTGCTTGCCCGGGCATCGGGTTACAGTAAATCTTTGATCGGGCTGGGTTATTTGATTATGCTGGGCATCGCTTTGCATGATTTACCGGAAGGGATCGCCATTGCTATGGGCAGTGAACTCAAGGACCGTACCGGTGCTGTGATCGCGCTGGGAATTGCAATCCACAATATTCCTGAAGGGATGGCCATTGCCGCACCTCTGATCATGGGAGGGATGAAGCGGCGCAGCATCCTTTTAAAAATCAGTCTGATCGCTCTGGTAACGCCAGCCGGCACCCTGCTGGGTCAACTGGCCGTCAATAGTGTTCCACAGACAATGCCGTTTTTATTAGGTTTTGCTTCCGGGATCATGCTTTATCTGGTTTTATTTCAGCTATGGCCCCAAGCTGGGAAGAAAGGCCCCAGAGCACGGTGGCTCGGGTTTATAGCTGGCCTGGTGATCATCTTCCTGGCTACCTTTATTTAATTATTTCGTATAAAAACTTCTTCGCTATCTGAAAATAAGCTAAAAGCGAAGGGAATTCCAACAATATGAATTGGATCTATCTTTTGTTGGCCGCTTTGGCTGGAAGCGCGATGGCGGTACAGGGAAGCTGGAATGCTGCACTGGGCAAAGTGCTGGGGATCTGGCAGTCTACTCTGGCTGTACATGTGATCGGGACGGTCACTGTTTTGCTCATTATGCTGATCATTGGCTGCGGCTTCGGCAGTTTTGGAAAGATCGGCAGTGCCCCATATTATGCACTTTTAGGCGGAGTACTAAATGTGGTCATTATTTATGCGGTGGTAAAAGTGATCCCGCTGATCGGCGTGGGAAATGCCACCACAGCCATCATCGTAGCCCAGATCTCTACCGCCGTTCTGATCGATTGTCTGGGGATATTCGGCATGAAAAAGATCGGCTTTCAGTACCTGGATATCTTAGGTATTGTTTTACTGGCAGTTGGCGCCCGCATTCTTTTAATGAAATAGCCAAAAGAAAATTGACTTATAATCAATAGAAAACATGTATTTAAAGCTGCTGATGGTAAAATCAGCAGCTTATCTGTGCAATATATGATTGCTGCTGGCTTAGAGGAAGAAATGGCCTAGGGCATTGAAAGTATAGCCAATAATAACGATGCCTACGGCCACCAGACTAAAGAAAATAGTCAGCAGCCGGGGCTTGATCACCTGTGACAACATGATCAGGGAGGGGAGTGATAATGCCGTCACACCCATCATAAAGGCTAAGACCGTACCGATGCCGACGCCTCTTAATACCAGCGCTTCAGCAATGGGCAGGGTGCCGAATATATCTGCATACATTGGTATTCCTACAATAGTTGCCACTAACACGGAATACCATTTGTCCTGACCGAGTACGGCAGAAATAATATTTTGCGGGATCCAGTTATGAATAGCTGCTCCGATGCCGACCCCGATCAATATATACAACCAGACCCGTCCAACGATGTCTATGACCTGCGCCTTGCCATAAGCAGCTCTGTCTCGGGGGCTTAACGATTCAGGCTCATATTCCAGATTCTGATCCCCATATACAAAGGATTCTACATAGCCTTCCAGATTTGATTTGCTGATGATGGTCCCTGCAATAACTGCCAGGATCAATCCGGCGATAACATAAGCGATGGCGATTTTCCAATTGAAAATACTGGCCAGCAGGATCACCGAAGCCAGGTCCACCAGGGGAGAAGAAATTAAAAAGGAAAAAGTAACGCCCAGTGGAAGCCCCGCACTGGTGAATCCGATAAATAAAGGGATCGAGGAGCAGGAACAAAAGGGTGTTATGGTGCCGAACAAGGCGCCTAAGGTATTGGCCCACACCCCTTTATATCTGCCGATGATGGACCGGGTCCGCTCCGGCGGGAAATAACTCTGGATGTATGAAATGGTAAAGATCAAAACAGACAGTAAAATGAATATTTTGATCACATCATAGATAAAGAAATGGATACTGCCCCCCAGGCGGGTACTCATGTCCAAATTAAACCCGTTTTCCACCAGCAGCCTAACGGCATTGGAAAGCCACTCCATTTTAAGCAATTGATTGTTCAGCCACTCGAAAATGATCATTGCCAGCGCTCCTCGTGTTTTTTATATGATGCGATAACTAATCCAACCACTATCTCAGTGGTTATTATTCACCGGCAGATTTCAATAATTTATGCAATTCCTCTTTGCGGGGCAGCCTGCCGGAGACTTTCACTTTTCCGTCAATGACCAGAGCCGGCGTTGCCATCACTTTATAGCCCATAATGGTCTTGATATCTTCCACTTTTTCAACCTCTGCAGCGATGTCCAGTTCCGCCAGTGCGTTATAAACATCTTTCTCCAATTGTTTACATCTTGAACAACCAGTACCTAATACTTCGATTTTCATACGTTTACCTCCATTCATTATCTGCAATATTTATTATGTTTGTTTCTTAACAGCTGTAACAAAAGTATATAATTATATGCTTATATTATTGGAAGCGTGCTTGTATGTCAACGGTATTTTTCTTTGGGCGGACTCCAACGTCATTAAAAGACGATGATGGATAAATTGTTTTTTCTTGCAAAAATTAAACGAACAAGTAACAATATAATAAACATATAATTATATTATTATGCTTGATCAAGAGTCTTGCAATTCGTTAAAAGAAAGAGGGAGTTAGCATTGGAAACATCACTCACATCAAGACTTTCTTTTCTGGACAGATATTTGACGCTATGGATTTTTTTAGCCATGTTCTTAGGTGTTGGCCTTGGCTATGTGGTGCCTAATTTCGCTGGGTTTTTAAACCGATTGTCCGTAGGTACCACTTCAATTCCGATCGCCATCGGTCTCATCGTTATGATGTATCCGCCCCTGGCCCGGGTCAAATATGAGGAACTGGGTAAAGTTTTCAGGAATCGAAAAGTTCTGGGATTATCCTTGCTGCAGAACTGGATCATTGGCCCTGTGCTTATGTTTTTACTAGCGATCATTTTCCTTCGCAATTATCCCGAGTATATGGCGGGGATCATATTGATCGGTCTGGCTCGCTGTATTGCCATGGTCATTGTCTGGAACACCCTGGCTGACGGTGATAATGAATATGCTGCGGCCTTAGTTGCCTTTAACTCGATTTTTCAGGTGGTCTTTTATTCCATCTACGCCTATGTTTTTATCACTGTTCTGCCTGGCTGGCTGGGCCTGGACTCCATGGAAGTAAAAGTATCGATGGGGGAAGTGGCGAAAAGTGTTGCTATTTATCTGGGGATCCCTTTTGCTGCCGGTTTCCTGACCCGCTATTTTTTAAGACCGGCCAAAGGCGCAGATTGGTATGACCGGAAATTCGTTCCCAAATCCGGCCCCATTGCACTTTATGCTTTGCTTTTCACCATAGTGATTATGTTTGCGCTCAAAGGCGAGTATATTTTAACGTTGCCTTTAGATGTAGTCAGGATCGCTGTTCCTTTGTTGATCTATTTTGTGGTGATGTTTGGCGTGTCCTTCTTTTTCTCCATGAAGATCGGCGTCAATTACGAACAGACCACCTCGCTGTCCTTTACTGCCGCCAGCAACAACTTTGAACTGGCAATTGCGGTAGCCGTGGCGGTATTTGGCATTCATTCCGGGCAGGCTTTTGCTGCGGTAGTAGGGCCGTTAATTGAGGTGCCGGTAATGATCGGACTGGTCAATGTAGCTCTGTATTGGAAGAAGAAGTATTTTATGAAGACAAGGGCAGTTGCTTAAAGATTTATGGCTAAAGCTTATCTGACAGTATTATTTTCCATTAAAGAGGGGATTTAATATGGATAAGAAAAAAGTATTGTTTATCTGCACCCAGAACTCCGCCCGCTCCCAAATGGCGGAAGGGCTCCTTCGTTCACTATATGGGGATCGCTATGAAGTATTCAGTGCCGGCACCAATCCTTTCCGGGTCAATCCGTTTGCCATTGAAGCCATGAAAAAGGCAGGGATCGACATCAGCAGCCACCGCTCCAAAAGCATTGATGAATTCGTGGAAATGGATATCGATTATGCAGTTACCGTCTGTGACAGTGCCAAGGAAAATTGCCCTTATTTTCCCAGTGCCAGGGTATTGCTCCATAAAGGGTTTACGGATCCCGCCGTTACTAATGGAAACGATGCAGAAAAACTGGCGGTATTCGAGAAGGTTCGGGATGAGATCAAAACTTGGATCGAAGCAGCGGTGACGACAGATCTAATATAAATTGAGCATTTGATGCCTTTTAATTGAGAGGGGGAGAAAGGTGAACAATTTTATCGAAACCGTTAAATATTTTCTGCTAATAACTGCGGAGCTGACGGTATTATTTATTGGAATCAGCGCCCTGGTAGCGTTATTGCTTATGTATCTGCCCCAGGAGAAAATCAAAGACTGGATGTCCAGCAAAGGCATTTTCGGTAATTTTATCGGCGCTTTATTTGGGGCCTTGACGCCTTTTTGTGCCTGCTCTACGATACCGATGACACTTGGTTTTCTTGAAATGGGGATCCCTTTTGGAGCGGTAATGTCATTTGTAATCGCATCCCCCTTGCTCAATCCAATTATATTAGCCATGTTGCTGGCATTAATGGGATTAAAAACAGCCGTTACTTATTTTATTGTGGTTTTTGCAGCAGCCATTATCTTTGGGATCATCCTGGAAAAAACCGGCGGAGAAAAACTGGTCAAAAGAGTGCGGATCAAAGGTGGCAATCTTGAAGTTGATGAAATTCCGCAAGCATTTAAGGATAAATTAAAAAAAGCACTTCTGAAAGCTTGGGGAGATTTCTACGGTATTTTAGGTTATTTACTGATTGGTGTCGGCATCGGAGCGGTCATTTATGGATATCTGCCCCAGGATCTGGTGTTGCGTTATGCCGGTCCCGAGAACCCATTTGCCATCCCAATTGCAGCCATAATCGGCATTCCCCTTTATATCCGGGCTGAAACAGCCATACCGATCGGTTTATCATTAATGCAGAAGGGAATGAATGTGGGGGCGGTAATCGCATTGATAATAGGCGGGGCTGGAATGGCCATTCCTGAAATGAGCATGCTGGCGGGCATCTTCAAAACCAAATTGGTCGCAGCGATCGTATTTGTTATTTTCCTCACGGCAGTGATCGGCGGCTATCTCTTTAATCTTATATAATTATGTCAATTACAGTATAAAAGTCACTTCTGGCGGATCAATTGACGTAGAATATTGAGGTAGTGTAAAAATGAGAATGGAAACGACAGACGGATAACATCAGTATTACTGATCCAGATTATAATTAATAAAGAGGAAATAGAGACCGAAAGGGGTAATCATTGATGAAAAATGAAAATGAGAAAAAAGGGCTGTTTGCTAAATTGATCGACTTGAAGAAACCGAAACAGAATTCGTGCTGTAGTTTTGAACTGGAAGAAATTCCGGAAGATGAAAAGGAAAAGGGTACTGACAAGAATTCCAAAGACAAGGATGGAAATTCTTGCTGTTGATTCAGGTCAAGGCATTTTCGAAAGCAGATAACCACTGCGATACAATGGCCGTAGAAAAGTACAGGGGGTTTACGTATTATGAGCGACAAAGAAGAAATCAGAGCTTTTATCAGAGAGAATTATTCGAAAATCGCCCAGCAAAGTTCACAGGGAGGCTGCTGCAGCAGCGGTTGCAGCTGCAGCGGTACGCAGATCGATATTAAGGACACCTCACTTAGTCTCGGATATTCTGAGAGCGACCTGCAAGGTGTTCCGATCGAGTCAAATATGGGATTAGGCTGCGGCAATCCCCTTGCCATTGCCGCACTCAAGGAAGGTGAGATCGTACTTGATTTGGGGAGCGGCGGCGGATTTGATTGTTTTCTCGCCAGACAGCAGGTAGGAGAGACCGGTTATGTGATAGGGGTCGATATGACGCCGGAAATGATCAGGCTTGCCCGGAAAAATGCCAAAGAAAGCGGTTATACCAATATGGAATTCCGCCTGGGGGAAATCGAGCACTTGCCGGTGGCAGATGAAGCAGTCGATGTGATCATTTCCAATTGTGTCATTAATCTGTCCCTGGAAAAACAGCAAGTCTTTAAAGAAGCTTACCGGGTCTTAAAGGCTGGCGGGCGGATATCCGTTTCGGATGTCGTGGCTACCGCAGAACTGCCGGCAGCAATCAAACAGGATCTGGCCAGTCTGGCCGGCTGTATTGCCGGAGCGGAATACGTTGAAAACATTCGAGCCATGCTGGAGAAGGCCGGTTTTGAAAAAATTTGTCTAATACCCAAAGACAACGGCAGAACCATCATCTATTCCTGGGCACCGGAAAACAACCTGGAAGATTATGTGGCGTCCTATATAATTGAAGCAGAAAAAGCTTCAAACGAAAAAGAGTAAAATAGCAATCGATGGTAGAATGTTTAATAAATAGTAAAGGTAAGTTTTTACCAGTTCAAAAGGGATTTAGAATAGCCAGAGAAATCTAAAAACCAACAAGGAGTTGAAGCGATGTTTGAAACTGTATTTAAAGCATTGGGGGAACCGACGCGGCTGAAAATCATCAAATTATTGTCAGTTCATGACTTGTGTGTCTGCGATCTGGAAGAGATCATGGAGATCAGTCAGCCCCGCATATCGCAGCACCTGAAGGTTTTAAAGCATGCAGGCCTGGTCAATGAACGCAAGGACGGGCTGCGCAATATTTGCAGCCTGAACAAGGATATGCTGGACAGCACGCTGGACAACTTCATAATTTTCATAAAAAGCCCGCTGGAGCAAATTCCGGAAATGGCTGCTGAATTGTCACGCATGCCGGCTGAAGCAGGGGATTCCTGTATCAAAAAGTGCAGCCAATGATCGATTCAGTATTTATATATATTGTCCGCGGGCTTGACCAAACGGCTCGCTAAGAAAAACAGGGGGGGGAATGGGGTATGCGCAGTGCAATTATGGAAATCAGCATATTGATCGCTTTTTTTGTGGTCGGCTGGATCATTGCCGGATGGAATAGTTTTTTCTATATCGGTATAGGGCTTATCGTGTTTTATAACCTGATCATGATCGTTTATATCGTCTACAAGCGGGCAGAGATCTCGCGGCTGGACTTGCTGCTGGGTGTGACTGCCATGGCAGTGTGGGTGGTCATCGCCTGGGCCATGATCCAGGAAAAGCAGTATCATCTTTGGGGACTGCTGCAATAGATACGGCTGTCTAGGCCATTTAATAACCCGTGAAACTACTGGGGGAGGAAGTTTATGACCATTCGCTATGTATTTGCGCGGGCGGGTGTCGCCGCCACTGATTACATAATCGCTGAAATTGCAGCTTGTCTTAAGTCCGGCGAGGACAAACCGCTGTTTTTGATGGTTCCCGAGCAGTTTACCCTGGAATCGGAGAAAAGACTGATCAAAGGCATCGGTGAAGCCGGCATCATACAAGCGGAGGTTTTAAGCTTTGACCGCCTGGCTTACAAGGTACTCAATGAAGCCGGGGGCAGGACCTGCAATACATTAAACGAACAGGGTAAAAGTATGATCCTCAGAAAGATCATGGAGGAAATAAGCCCGGATCTGAACACCTTCGCCGGCGCTGCCCGTCAGGCCGGTTTTATCAATATAATCAGTGACTGTTTAAGGGATTTTAAAAGTAATAATATCGACGGTGACAGCTTGGCCGAGTACATCGAAAGTATACCTGCAGACCGGCTTTTGATCGGCAAACTCAAAGACCTGCTTCTGATCTACCGCAGCTTTGATGAATATCTTCAGGACCGCTATATCGATCCTGAAGACTATATCAACCTGGTGATCGAAAAACTACCGCAAACTTCTTTTCTGAACAATGCCCGGATCTGGATCGACGACATCGACACGTTCAGCCCCCAGCTGCTAAAAATGCTGGCCGGGATTGCCAAGCTCAGCGAGAGCATTACGATCGTACTGACCATGAGCTTTGGCAGTGATGACCGGGATGGGGAAATATTTGGTGTTTCCCGCCAGACCTATAACAAGCTCCATGCATTGGCGCTGGAGCAGGGGATCCCGGAGGAGATCGTCAGCCTCAAGCCGGATACCCAATATAATCCGATCAAACAGCCGGAGCTTGCCTTCCTGGAAAAAGAATTGTTTGCCTATCCTTATTTTCAATATGAAGGAGAAGTCAGCGGACTTCAGATTTTTGCTGCCGCCAATTTCAAAAGTGAGATCGAAAATATCACAGCAGAAATTCTAGCCCTGGTCAGGGAGAAGCAGTACCGGTTCCGGGATATCATGATCGCCTGCACTGATATGGAACGCTACAGCAGCCTGATCAAACAGGCTTTTCGTGCCAATCACATTCCGTTTTTCATGGATGAAAAACGGGGGATCATGAATAATCCTATCATTGAATCCATTCTGACTACCCTGCAGATCATTATCAAAGGGTACCGCTATGAGGAAGTCTTTCGTCTGGTAAAAGCCGGATTCAGTAATTTGGACAGCCAGCAAGGCGATGAACTGGAAAACTATATTCTGCGTTACGGAATCCGGGGGACCCTGTGGAAGAAGCCCTTTACCATAGAGAATGGCGAACCACTGGACAGGCTCAATGAAGCCCGGGAAATTTTGATCAGGCCATTAGAAGACTTGGAGCGTTCGGTAAAAGGGAACAGGACTTGCCGGGAGATGGCGGCTTCCCTTTATGAATACCTGGAAGCCATAGAGATGCAGGCCAAAATTGAAACTTACATCAGTGAGCTGCGGGATCAGAAGCTGTTTGCCTATGTCAATGAGAATACCCAGATCTGGAATATCGTGATGATGATATTGGACCAGACGGTTGAATTCTTAGGGGATGAGCCAACCGACCTGAAGAAATTTGCCGGCATTTTGGAAGCGGGTTTTGCCTCCTTCGAAATCGGAATCATTCCCACCACCATCGATGAAGTGGCCGTTGGCAGCATCAGTCGTTCAAAACGTTACGAATGCCGGGCTTTGTTTTTGATCGGAGCCAATGACGATCTGCTGCCGGCCCGCCCGGCTGCGCACCAATTGTTATTGGAAGAAGAAATTGAGACTCTTATGGAGCATGGCATCGATCTGGGCTTTGACCCCGAGCAGCGCTTGAGTCAGGAAAATTTCCATATTTATGAGACCCTGACTAAAGCCAGCCAGTATTTATGGGTCAGTTATGCCCTGGCTGACGAAGAGGGCAAACCATTGCACCAGTCCATCATCGTGGACCGCCTGCAGATGATCTACCCCGGGCTTAAAATCAAGAAAGAAAAGAATTTGTTTGGCTACCAGAACCTGAATATGATCGGCACTCCCGATGGCACCCTGGAACCGCTGATCTTAAACCTCAAGGATCACCTGGAAGGGCAAAACATCGATCCGCACTGGTGGGATGTATATGAATGGTACTACAGGAAACCGGAATGGAAAGGCAGATTGGATGCGATCCTTTCCGGCTTTGACCACCGCAACCAGCAGGACCGTATCGGGTCAGCCCTGGCGCAACAGCTGTATAACCGGCCGCTGAAAGCCAGCATATCCAGGCTGGAGAAATTCAACGGCTGTCAGTTTGCCCATTTCATTCAATACGGATTAAAGCCTCAGGAACGAATCATCTATACCATGGGAGCGCCGGATATCGGCGAATTGTTCCATCTGGGACTGGTCACTTTTGCCCGCCATTTAAAGACTCATAAGCTGGAGTGGAAAGATCTTACCCAAAAAGAATGCTTCGAACTGATAAATGAGATCATGGACCAACTGGTTATAGAATACAAAGACGGCATTTTAAACAGTTCCCCCCGCTATCAATATCTTGTCCAGCGGTTGAAAAGGATCTGCCGCCGGGCGGTCTGGACCCTTACCCAGCACCTTCAAAGAGGGGAATTTGTCCCGGCTTTTTATGAAGTCAGCTTTGGTGAACGGGGCTTGCTGCCGCCCATCGAGATCGAACTTGAGCAAGGAGAAAAAGTTTATCTGGAAGGCCGCATCGACCGGATCGATGTTTGGGAAGACAGTGAATTTGCTTATGTAAAAGTTATCGATTACAAATCAGGCTTTAAAAATATAGATCTGTCTGATATATATAACGGCTTTTCCCTGCAACTGATTATATATCTTTATTCCGTACTACAGGCTATGCCCGGTTTAAAAGGCAAAACAGCCAAACCGGCGGGGGTTTTTTATTTCAAGATCGATGACCCCATGGTGAAAAATGATTCCCGGGATCCGGAGGTGATTGAAAAAGCCATACTCAAAGAGCTGAGAATGGCGGGCCTAGTGTTAAAGGATGTGAGTATCATCCGCAAGATGGAGCGTGATCTGAACGGTTATTCGGAGATTCTGCCGGTACAGGTGAACATTGACGATGCCATCAGTGAAAGATCAAATGCCCTGGCGGAAGAAGAGTTTGATGCTTTGATCAGACATGTGGAAGCCCAGGTCAAGAAGTTCAGCCAGGCCATATTAAATGGTGAGATCAGGATCGAACCGTCAAGATCCGGCCGGGAAACCGCCTGTAAATACTGCAAATACCGATCGGTGTGCCAGTTTGACATTTTATTTGAAGATAACCGTTACCGCTATATCAAAAGCCTGAAGAAAGACGAGGTCTTAAGGAAACTCATTGCGGGCGGGGAGGTGAGCAAAAATGGTTAATTGGACCGATGAACAAATGACTGCCATCCGTGCCCGAAACAGCAATCTGTTGGTAACCGCTGCTGCCGGCTCAGGCAAAACCGCGGTGCTGGTACAGAGGGTTATCGAACTGGTCATAGAGGATCAGGTTGATATCGATAAATTGCTGATCGTTACCTTTACCCGTGCGGCGGCGGCAGAGATGAAAAACCGCATCAGGAAGGCGTTGATGGAAAAACTGGAGCTGACCCGGGGCAAGGATGCCGGTCTGCTGCGCCAGATCAATCTCTTGAACAAAGCTCAGATCAGTACCCTGCATTCCTTCTGTCAGACAATAGTCAGGGATCATTTTCACCTGGCGGAGGTCGACCCGGGCTTTCAGATTGGTGAAGAGAATGAAATGATGCTGCTGAAAAACGAAGCAGCGGAAGAAACCATGGATCGTGAATATGAAATCGGCCGGGAAATGTTTTATGAACTGCTTGAAATGTTCTCCGGCGGCAGGGATGACACAAAACTGAAGGAAATCATCATCAGCATCTATGATTTTATCCAGAGTAAACCTGAGCCTTACGGCTGGCTGAAAAATATGGTTGCCCAGCTGGCATTGACTGCAGACGAATTTGACAGATCTTTCTGGAACGAATCCCTGGCTGACCAGGCGGTCATCCAAATTAACGCTGCCATGGAAATGCTGTCCAGGGCGGTGAACATCGCCGGAAGATCAAGCGGGCCCGCTCACTATCTGCCGGTACTGGAAGAAGACTGTGAGAAAGTTCGGGCATTACATGACACGTTGCAGATTTCCCTCAGAGGCTATATCGAAGCCCTGAGTTCCATACAATTCAGAACTTTACCAAGCCGCGGCGAGTGTGATCCAGACCTCAGGGAAAGAGCCAAAGCGTACCGAAATGGCGCCAAAGACATTATCAAAAAGGCCCGGGAAAGTTTTATGGGGAAAAAAGCCGAAGATCTGGCCGCAGACTTGAATCAGATGTATCCGGCTATGGCCTGCCTGGAACAGATGGTATCTGCTTTTCATGAACGCTATCAGCAACTGAAAACTGAAAAAGGCGTTCTGGATTTTAACGACCTGGAGCATTATGCCTTGAAGATCCTGGCTCATGACCCGGTGGCAGAAGAATACCGGCAGCGCTTCGCCTATGTATTTGTGGACGAATATCAGGACAGCAACCAGATACAGGAAGCCATCATCCAGCGGGTGAAAAAAGCGGACAATTTGTTTATGGTGGGGGATGTCAAACAGAGCATCTACCGTTTTCGTCTGGCTGACCCTACGCTTTTCATGGATAAATACCGGGATTACCGGGATGGAGAGAATGAACCGGACCGGCGGATCTGTCTGCACAGTAATTTCCGCAGCCAGGCCGCCATCCTTCACGGGGTGAACTTCGTTTTTAAGAACATTATGAGTCCTGCTCTGGGTGAGATCGAATATGACGAAAGTGCCTGCTTATATCCCGGCCGGCAGGACTGCAATGAGGCCGGCAGCGGTGAGAAGATCGAAATGATCATCATCGACCATCAGGATGAAGTGGATGAAAACGGGACGGTCATAAATGATGAACTGGAAGAGCTCAATAAGATCCAAATCGAAGCCTATATCGTAGCGGACAAGATCAAAGCCTTGCTGAATACCAGGGTCTATGACCCGCAGCTGGGGAAGGAACGGAACGCTGCATATAAAGATATGGTGATCCTGCTGCGCACCACCCGCAACTGGATCGACGTATTTACCGAAGTGTTCAACGCCGAAGGCATCCCTTCCTATGCCGATATCAACAGCGGGTATCTGGATGCACTGGAAATCAGCCTGTTTCTAAATTTGCTGAAGGTGATCGACAACCCCCGGCAGGATATTGAACTGATCAGTGTACTGCGATCGCCCATCTTTCAATTCAGCATCGAAGAACTGGCAAGTATAAGACTGGCCAGCAATGAGAAAACTTTTTACGCGGCCTTGATGGATTATCCGGAAAGCGGGGAATTGCATGACAAAATCAGCGGTTTTTCAGACAATCTGCACAAGTGGCAGAAGATGGCTCGTTACCTGCCGCTGGAAGAGCTGATCCGGGAACTGATGCTGGACAGCGGCTACCTTTATTATGTGACCGCCATGCCGGGCGGCATGCAGAGGGTAGCCAATATCCGGCTGCTGTTTACACGGGCCAGGAACTTTCAAAACTCCACCATGCACGGGCTGTTCAGTTTCCTGAAATATATGGAGCAGGTTAAGGCCTCCCAGGCCGACATCGGTACCGCTAAAACCCTGGGGGAAAATGACAATGTTGTTCGGCTGATGAGCGTGCACAAAAGCAAAGGGTTGGAATTTCCTATTGTGATTCTGGCCGGTATGGGCAAGTATTTTAATATGACCGACACCAACCAGAATATTTTGCTGCATAAGGACCTGGGCATTGGCCCGCGCCTGATCGATACCGAGCGCAGGACCATCAGCCAAACTATCGCCCACAATGTTATCAAGGAAAAGATCCGGTTAGAAAATCTCTCCGAGGAAATGCGAGTGTTTTATGTAGCCTGTACCCGGGCTCAAGAAAAAATGATTATGACCGGCTCTGTGGCCAATATCGGCAAAGCCGTGAATAAATGGAGCAATACCATTGACACATACCATCTGGCCCAGGCCAGGTGCGGACTGGACTGGTTCGGTCCTGTCATCATGCGTCATAGGGACGGCAGCCATTTGCGGGCGCTTCTGGAAACGGAATGGGAAGAGGGTATCTGGCCGGATGAGTCCTGCTGGGATATTTCCATTGTCAATAAGAACAAGGTCAGGCTTGGTCTACTGCAGAGCTCCCGGGAGAAAAAGGCATTGTTGCAGCAGCTCGTGGATTTTCAGCCGCTGCCGGACAGCCCCTGGAAGGAAACGGTCAAGACTCGTTTGAACTGGGTCTACCCGTATACAAGTGCGGGACAGATCCCTGCCAAGCTGTCGGTCACCCAGATCCAAAAATTGAAGGATAAAAACTTGAGCAATGTGGAACTGAATATACCGGCACTAATCAGCCAGCCTAAATTCAGAGAGACCAAACCTGCCATTTCAGCACTGGAAAAAGGGAATGCCATGCATTTCATCCTGCAGCATCTTGATTTGAAGCAGGTGCAAAGCCGGGAACAGATCCAAAACCAGCTTGACCTCATGACTGCCCGGCAGTTGCTTTCGGCTGAAGAAGCGGCTGCCGTCGAGATCGAAAGCCTGATGAATTTTTATCAAAGTGACATCGGGCGGCGGGTTCTGGCAGCAGACACGGTTAAGCGGGAGACACCTTTCAATTTGCTGTGCCCGGCCAGTGAAGTGATAGAGGGGGCGGAGACTGCACCCGATGAGGAACTGCTGGTACAGGGAATCATCGACCTGTATTTCACCGAAGGGGATGATATCGTTTTGGTGGATTACAAAACCGACTATATAACGCCGGAAAACCGGAGCAGCAAGATTGATGCTTACAGAGTACAGATTGAGCTGTATAAGCGGGCTTTGGAGAGTATACTGAAGAAACGAGTAAAAGAAAGTTACCTCTATTTCCTGAGCATCAACGAACCAACCCTGATGGATGTTGAGTAAACGTTTATACAGGAGCATATCATTGTATTCCGGAAAAGCCCGGTCTACTATTGGTGAAATGAAGAAGAAATACGGCTGAATGGGAGTCGCTGCGAGGGAATTATTCTGTGGGTAACGCCCTCGCCTTTTCCTCTTTTCCTCCACACAAAGATTTGCCCCTGTCTGTGCTAATTCAGTTAGAAACTTGTAAATGAAGCAGGCTTAAATTACAATAAACAGGGAAAGGGGAGAACCACAAGTGGACGAAGACAAAGATAAATTGAACTTGATCGCGGTAAAAACTTTTCCTGCCAATAATAACTATATTTATTTGATTGATTTTTTAAACAAAAGCCTGAAAGAGAAAAGGGTCATGTTCGGTTTGACCAAGGACAAAGAGAAGAATGAAATGACAGTCAATATTTATGAATTTTGATTTATTGGAGTGGGTGAATTGTCGCAGGATGTAAAAGATTTTTTTAAAGAGATGATCAGTATTATTGTTATAGCCTTCATTTTGGCTATGATTTTACGAACTTTTATCGTTGAAGGGAGGATCATTCCTACCGGTTCCATGCTGCCTACAGTACAATTGCAGGACCGGGTAATGGTCAATAAATTCATTTATCGTTTTACCGAACTGCAGCGCGGGGATGTCATCGTTTTTGCGCCCCCTGAGGCGATCCATTCTCCGGATGATTACTTGAAAAGAGTCATCGGGCTGCCGGGTGAAACCGTAGAAATGAAAGATGGAAATGTGTATATCAACGGTCAGGCATTGAATGAGCCTTACATAGCCGAAGCAGTCAATTACGAGTTCGGCCCGGTGGTCGTGCCCGATGATTCGCTGCTGGTCTTAGGTGACAACCGCAACAGCAGTTTTGACAGTCACCTGTGGAACGCCTGGCTGAAAAAAGACCACGTAAAAGGTAAAGCCTTTATGATTTACTGGCCGATCAAAAATATTACCCTGCTGGACCGGGAGGTAACGTTTCGTTGAAGATCCTCTTAACCAATGATGACGGCATCGCCGCCGCGGGAATCCACGCCTTGATCGATGAGTTAAAACTGATTGCTGATTTGTATGTCGCTTCACCTGACCGGGAACGGAGCGCTACCGGTCATTCTATAACCGTGTATGAACCAATCAAGGCAGTTCAGAAAAATATTGCTGATGTTAAAGCCGCCTGGATCATTGGCGGTACGCCGGTGGATTGTGTGAAACTGGCCCTCAGTAAACTGATCCCGGGGGATGTCGATCTGGTGATTTCCGGTATTAATCACGGACCCAACCTGGGAACCGATGTTTTATATTCCGGGACCGTTTCAGCCGCAGCCGAAGGAGTGATTATGGGGAAACCTTCGATTGCCGTTTCTCTTGATTCTTTTGCCGATGAAATGGATTTCACTTTTGCAGCAAAATTCACCAAGCGCCTTGTTCTTACCTTGATGAGGAAAGGCTTTGAGCCCCATATGCTTCTGAATGTAAATGTTCCGGAACTGCCGGAGGATAGCATTAAAGGGATCCGCATTACCCAATTGGGACTGCGCAATTATGAGAACTTGTTTGATGAGATGAAGGATCCCCGCGGCAATACTTATTACTGGATGGGCGGGGGAATTAAAGAAGAAGAGCAGGATCCGGAAAGCGATGTGGAAGCAGCAAAACAGGGATTTATCAGTGTTACGCCCATTAACCTTGACCTGACGGACTATCAGCTGATCAAAAAATACAAGAAGAAATTCAGTGAATATATAGACCTGTCGATTGGAGACGAGGATGATCTATCTTAGCCTGGCCATCAATTGCCTCCTGTTCTTTGTATTGCTGAATCTCAGTTATATCAAAAACCGGAGAGCTGATCCTGACTACCCGGAGAAACCTTTCAGCAAGCTGGTGGTTTTCCCGCTGACCTTGGGCATCTTGTTTACGATCCTGATGGATGTTATGAAAGGGCTGATGTTTTATCAGATCCTGATTTTCATTTTTTCAGCTGCACTTTTATATTTATTCTTTTATGTATTTAATGGGAAAAAATAAAAAATATTTTTTGATACTTTAGGGAAAGTATAGTAACATTTTTTTTAACTGCAGTAATTTGTAAGGAGGTTTTTTAATTGAAGGAATACCCTACCAGTAAAATACGCAACATAGCGCTTGTGGGACATGGAGGTACGGGAAAAACTTCGCTGGTGGAAGCAATGATTTTTAATACCGGGGTATTGAAAAGACTTGGCAAGGTTGATGACGGTAACACCGTATCTGATTTTCAGCCAGAGGAGATTAAGAAAAAGATAACCATTAGCAGTACGATCGTTCCCTGTGAATACCGGGAACATAAAATAAATGTGCTCGATACCCCCGGATATGCAGATTTCTATTTTGAAGTCATCGGGGCTCTCAATGTGGTTGACAGTATGCTGGTCATGTTATCTGCCACGGCCGGCGTTGAAGTACAGACCGAAATCGTCTGGAACGATTTTCCCGCAATTCCCAAAATAGCCTACATCAATAAAATGGATCGTGAAAATGCCGACTTTTATAAAGCTTTGAATGAACTGAAGGATACATTTTCCGACAATATCGTTCCCGTGCAGCTGCCCATCGGGGCTGAACAGAACTTTAAAGGTGTCGTTGATTTGATCCAGATGAAAGCATTGCTTATGGAAAGCGGCAGCGGAAAAATAACCGTGGCCGATATTCCTGCGGACATGGCAGATGATGCGGAAACATACCGGGAGGCTCTGGTAGAAGCGGCTGCGGAAGGCAACGACGAACTGCTGGAAAAATTCCTGGAAGGGGAAGAACTGACCAATGAGGAAGTTCTGGATGGAATAAAAGATGCTGCCACCAAAGGCAGCGCAGTATTTGTATTTTGCGGCGCGGCCCTCAACAATATGGGCGTAACACCGGTAATGGACTTTATCATTGATTGCATGGCATCACCGGACAAGAGTTTACTGGCTGCCGGCAAAGACATAGAGAAAGAACCTCTGCTGGCCCATGTTTATAAAACTATTGCCGACCCTTATATCGGCAGACTTACTATGTTCAGGATCATCAGCGGCAAAATGAAGGCCGACAGTATAGTCTATAATGCCAACAAAGAAAAAGATGAAAAAATTGCCCAGCTGCTCATCATGACCGGTAAAGAACAGGCTCAGGTAGCAGAATTAAATGCCGGAGATATCGGGGCACTGGCCAAGTTGGCGGTGACCACCACCGGCGATACTTTGACCGTCAAAGGAAACCAGACCATCATTGAACCTATCCAGTTCCCGATTCCCACCTTCAGTGTGGCCATCGAACCCAAGAGCAAGAAAGACGAAGATAAACTAAGCGGTGCCGTGGGCAGAATCCTGGAAGAAGACCCCACCATCGTGGTAGAGAAAAACAGCGAAACCAAGCAGACCATCATGAAAACCATGGGAGACACCCATTTGGAAATCATCATGGAAAAACTGGCCAAGAAATACGGCGTAGAAGTAGTCAGCAAGGAAATGAGGATCCCTTACCGTGAAACCATCCGCGCCAATGTAAAAGTGGAAGGGAAACATAAGAAACAATCCGGCGGCGCAGGTCAGTACGGTCATGTCTGGATCGAATTTGAACCCTATCCCGACGGAGAATTTGCTTTTGCAGAAAACGTATTCGGCGGATCTGTTCCCCGTCAGTACTTCCCGGCAGTTGAAAAAGGCCTTCTGGAAGCTATTGAAGAAGGAGTTCTGGCTGGATATCCGGTGACCAATATCAAAGCCACCTTGTATGATGGCTCTTACCATGCAGTGGACTCTTCTGAAATTGCTTTTAAGATGGCGGCCAAGATCGCTTTCAAGAAAGGTATGGAATCAGCAAGGCCGACCCTTTTGGAACCTATTGTAAATGCAGAAATCGAAGTTCCCGACCAGTACATGGGTGATATCATAGGCGACCTGAACAGCAAACGTGGCCGTGTACAGGGAATGGAACCGTCCGGCAGCAAGCAGGTTATAAAAGCCCAGGTACCTCTGGCGGAAATGGCCAGATACACCATCGACCTGAAATCCATGACCCAGGGACGGGGCAAATATAAAATGGAATTCTCCCATTATGAAGAAGTACCAGGACAGAATGCAGAAAAAATCATTGAAAAAGCCAAACGCGAGAGAGAAGAAAAAGAGAAATAAGCAATCAACAATCAGCGGTGGAGGGCTTGCGCCCTCCATCTTTATTGGTGATCAGATTACAGCATCAACAGCCGAAAGGAGGTAGGAGAGGTATTGACATTAATGTGTTGATACCTGATATTATGACTGATTTACTTGCCGCATCCGGCTATTATACAGCCGTAAACTTTCTATCACAGAATGAATGGTTCTGCTCCATCTTGACAGCCTTAATAATTATCCTGGCCTTTTGGCTGTTAAGCAAGCTGCTTACCCAATACATACTTGCCTGGGTGCAGGA
>Ga0116152_10001541_pt1 | contig 18929 bp, 13 predicted proteins | sample AD_UKC119_MetaG_FD_89894 | JGI IMG/M metagenome (GOLD analysis project Ga0116152, IMG submission 89894) | Active sludge microbial communities of municipal wastewater-treating anaerobic digesters from Hong Kong - AD_UKC119_MetaG | ecosystem: Engineered > Bioreactor > Anaerobic > Digestate...
CTCGGCCATGGCGCCCTTGGGGTAGGTATCGGTGGTCATGATCGCCCGCGCCGCGTCGGCGATGCCCTGTGGCGACAATCCGGCGACCAGCCCGTCCAGCGCGCTCTCGATCCGTTCGTGGGGCAGGGGTTCGCCGATCACCCCGGTCGAAGAGGTGAAGACGCGGCTTTCCGGCACGCCCAGCCTGGACGCCACCGCCGCCGAAAGCGCGTGAACCGAGGTCCAGCCGCGTGCGCCGGTAAAGGCGTTCGAATTGCCCGAGTTCACCAGGATGGCGGCGCCCTGATCGGCGCCGTCGTTCAGCCCGATCTTGGCCTGGCAATCCAGCACGGCGGCCGAGCGCGTGGCCGAGCGCGTGAAGGTGCCCGCAACGACCGATCCGGGGGCCAGGCGGGCCAGCATCACGTCGGTGCGGTTCTTGTAGCGCACGCCGGCCTGGGTGGTGGCGAACTCGACGCCCGCGATCTGCGGCAGAAGCGGGAAACCGTCCTTGGGCGCCAGCGGCGAAACGACCGTCACCTTGGTCGCGGGGACGGCCTGCGGCGCGGCCGCCAACTGCATTTCCAGGGCCTTGGCCCGGGCTTTCCACTTTTTGGCTTTCGCCTTGTATTTCTTGGCCATGGCCAGGCTCCTTGAACGGGATCGGCCCGCGCCCCGGGGTGGGGTGCGGGCCGGTTGGCATCACGATACGCGGCGCCGCGTCAGTCGTCCAGAAGGGTCGTCTGGCTGAGCAGGCCGGGGTCCACGTCGGCCGAGAGGTTCTCGACCGTGGTCTGCGCGGTGAGCTGGTCGATGAACGCGCGCGAGGCGTCGCGCTGGATCTGCTGCACAAGGTCGTCGTGCACCTGCTCCAGCGGGGGGACCTGCTGGATGCGGGTGTCCTCCAGCTTGATCACATGCCAGCCGAAACGGGTCTGCACGGGCTGCGAAACCTGCCCGGGTTCCAGCGCTTCGACCGCGGCCTGGAAGTCGGGGATCATCGCGCCAGCCGCGAACCAGCCCAGGTCGCCACCGTTCTGCGCCGAGCCGTCGGTGGACATTTCCCGCGCGACATCGGCGAAATCGCGACCGCCAGCCAGCGCGGCCTCGACCTGCTGGGCCTCTTCTTCGGTTGCAACCAGGATATGGGCGGCGTGGTATTCGGTCACCGGGTCGCCGGCCGCGTATTGCGCGGCAAAGGCGTCATAGGCCGCAGCGATGCTTTCGTCGGTCACGGCCGCGTTGACGGCGGCGACCAGGGCCGAATTGGCGATGAAGTTGCGGGTCTCGTTTTGCAGCAGGACCTGTTCGCGATGCGACAGGCTGCCCGCGTGCGACTGTGCGAGGACCTCTTGTTCGATCAGTTGCTGCACGATGGCCGGGAACAGGGTCGCGTCGGGCACCTGGGCGAATTGCTGCGGCAGTTGGGTGCGCAGCGCGATCGCGTTGCCCAGCGTGATCGCCACGTCGCCGACGCGCGCGATCACGGTATCGGCGGTCGCGGTGCTGGTGACGGCGTCGGTCGCGGCGGCATCGGCAGCGGGCGCGTCCTCGGCCAGGGCCGGCAGCGCCAGCGTGGCAACGAGTGCCGCCGCCAGTGCAAATCGAGCGTTTTTGAACATGCAAAGCTCCTGAATCGCGCCCTTGGGGGCGGCTGTGATTGACACCTGTTTGGCCGCCCCTTACATGCCAGAGCGACTTTTTCATTGCTCGGGCTGGACAGTCGCGCCCTGTTTAGGAAAGCAGCCGCCAACCGGCAACCCCGCCGGAGACGTCACCCGGTCACACAAAGGCGAGCGGAGAACACATGTTGGGCCTCGGAACACTCAGCCGAAAGGTTTTCGGCACTGCGAACGATCGCAAGGTCAAGTCCGTCCGACCCCTCGTCGCCAAGATCAACGCCCTCGAGGACGAGTTCGTCGCCCTGGACGACGCCGGACTGGTGGCCAAGACCGAGGAGTTCAAGCGCCGCTATCAGGACGGCGAAAGCCTGGATTCCCTGCTGCCGGAAGCCTTTGCCAACTGCCGCGAGGGGGCCCGGCGCGCCCTGGGGTTGCGGGCGTTCGACGTGCAGCTGATCGGCGGGATCTTCCTGCATCAGGGCAACATCGCCGAGATGAAGACCGGCGAGGGCAAGACCCTGGTCGCCACCTTCCCGGCCTATCTGAACGCGCTCAGCGGCAAGGGCGTGCACGTTGTAACGGTCAACGACTATCTCGCGCGCCGCGACGCCGACTGGATGGGCAAGGTCTATGCCAAGCTGGGGCTGAAAACCGGCGTCGTCGTGCCGCATCAACCGGACGACGAAAAGCGCATCGCCTATCAGGCGGATGTCACCTATGCGACCAACAACGAGCTGGGCTTCGATTATCTGCGCGACAACATGAAGACCGACCTCGGTCAGATGATGCAGCGCGGTCACAATTTCGCGATCGTGGACGAGGTGGACAGCATCCTCATCGACGAGGCGCGCACGCCGCTCATCATCTCGGGCATGTCGCAAGACCGCGGGAACCTGTATGTGCGGGTGAACGCGCTGATCCCCTCGCTGGTCGAGGAAGACTATACCCTGGACGAAAAGCAGCGCACCTCGACCTATACCGACGAGGGCAACGAGCATATCGAGCAACTGCTCTACCAGGCCGAGATCCTGCCCGAGGGGCAGTCGCTCTATGATCCGGAATCGACCACGGTCGTGCACCACGTCAACCAGGCCCTGCGCGCGCACAAGATGCTGCACAAGGATCAGCATTACATCGTGCGCGACGGCAAGATCGTCCTGATCGACGAATTCACCGGCCGGATGATGCTGGGCCGGCAGTTGTCCGAGGGGCTGCACCAGGCGGTCGAGGCCAAGGAAGGGCTGGATATCCAGCCCGAGACGGTGACGATGGCCTCGATCACCTTTCAGAACTATTTCCGCCTCTATGCGAAGCTGGGCGGCATGACCGGCACCGCCGCGACCGAGGCCGAGGAATTCAAGGAAATCTACAACCTCGGCGTGGTCGAGATCCCGACCAACCGGCCCATCGCCCGCGTCGATGAACATGACCAGGTCTATCGCTCGGCGCGCGAGAAATTCGTGGGCGTGATCGAGGAAATCAAGCTGGCGCACGCAAAGGGGCAGCCGGTTCTGGTGGGCACGACCTCGATCGAAAAGTCCGAGGAACTCAGCAAGATGCTGACCGACGCCGGCATTCCGCACAACGTGCTGAACGCCCGCCAGCACGAGCGCGAGGCGCATATCGTGGCCGAGGCCGGCCGCGTCGGCGCCGTGACCATCGCCACCAACATGGCCGGCCGCGGGACCGACATCCAGCTTGGCGGCAACGTCGAGATGCGCGTGCAGGACGAACTGACCAACGGCGCCGACCCCATCGCCCTGCGCGAACGGATCGAGGCCGAGGTCGCGGTCGAGAAGGCCAAGGTGCTGGAGGCTGGCGGCCTGTTCGTGCTGGCCACCGAGCGCCACGAAAGCCGCCGCATCGACAACCAGCTGCGCGGCCGCTCGGGCCGTCAGGGGGACCCGGGGCGCTCGGTGTTCTTTCTGTCGCTCGATGACGACCTGATGCGCATCTTCGGCTCGGAACGGCTGGAAAAGGTGCTGTCCACCCTGGGCATGAAAGAGGGCGAGGCGATCGTCCATCCCTGGGTGAACAAGTCGCTCGAAAAGGCCCAGGCCAAGGTCGAGGCCCGCAACTTCGACATTCGCAAGACGCTGTTGAAGTTCGACAACGTGATGAACGACCAGCGCCGCGTGATCTTCGAACAGCGCCTGGAAATCCTCAAGGCCGAGGACGTCGGCGAGATCGTCGCCGACATGCGCCACGCGACGGTGGACGATCTGGTCACCCGGCATCTGCCGGCTGGCAGCTATGCCGACCAGTGGGACGTGGACGGGTTGACCGCCGATGCGCGCGAGAAGCTGTTCCTGGACCTGCCCGTTGCCGAATGGGCGACCGAGGACGGCGTTGACCAGGAGGTCGTGCGCGAACGGCTGGCTGCGGCCTCGGATGCGCTGATGGCGGAAAAGGAAACCGCCTACGGCGCCGAGACGATGCGCAATCTGGAAAAGCAGTTGCTGTTGCAGGTCATCGACACCAAGTGGCGCGAACATATCGTCACGCTCGATCACCTGCGTTCGGCGGTGAATTTCCGCGGCCTCGCGCAGCGCGATCCGCTGAACGAATACAAATCCGAGGCCTTCGTGCTGTTCGAACACATGCTCGGCGCCCTGCGCGAGGATGTGACGCGAATGATCGCGCGGTTGAAGCCGATCTCGCCCGAAGAACAGCAGCAGATGGTCCGGCAGATGGAATTGCAGGCCGCAGCCGCGCGCGAGGACGGGCGCCTGGCCACGCCGATCGACCTGCCGACGATCGGCGGAGAGGCCACCGCCGTCCCCCGCGCCGGGTTCGATGCGGCCGACTCCTCGACCTGGGGCAATCCCGGCCGCAACGAACCCTGCCCCTGCGGATCGGGCAAGAAGTTCAAGCACTGCCACGGCGCGCTGGCCTGAACGCGGCACCCTCGTGTCTTGCGGCGCGCCCTGGTGGCGCGCCGTTTGCATGACGTGGCCAGGGTCAGGATTGGGCGTTCGCCGGCCGGGCCCCCGGGGGGTAGGCCGGTCGATTGCCGTGAAACGACCCCGTATGTGCCCCAAAGCTGCCCAAGTCGGCCCCGATAAAGGCCCGGTCATTCATTCGAGCCGGAGTCCGCCATGAACAGGGTCCGCATTGTTGCTATCTCTGCCGTTGCCCTTGGGGCAGCGGTTGTCGCCGGAACGCAGTTCCAGCAATCGTCGTCGCAACCCGCGCCGGACGTGGTCGCGCAGGACCCCGACGCGGCACTGGCCCAGGCCCAGGCGTATGCCCGGTCCGTGGCCCCGGCCGCAGAGACCTCGTTGGCTGCCCTGGGCACCGCAGACCAGGCCCCGGCCGCCGCGCCGTCGAACGCCGCCCAACCTGCGGCCGATGCCGCCACGCGTAGCGTTGCGCCGCAGATGGCCAGCATCCTGCCCGGGGACCAGGCCGCGCGACCCGAACCCCCGCGCCGCGAACCGCCACGCCCCGCACCTGCGCCTGAAATGCAGGCTGCCCATGCGGCCGAATCGGCCTCGGCCCCGGTGGCTGCCGCCAGCGTCCTGCCGCGTTCCGAACTGGCCAGCGCCGAATCCACCGGCACCCCGCGCGAGGACATGACCCGCGAGATCGTCGAACGGGCGCTGCAACCGGCGCCGCCCGCGTTTCCCCCGGTTGACGCCACGGCCGACGAAGGGCCGGTCCAGCCGCTCGATCCAGAGCTCGAAGCCGAACTGAACGCTTGCGCCGTCTGGCTGGTGGTCACCGCTGCGCAGGACGCGATGCTGGACGCCAGCGTCTACGCCCCGTGCGATCAAGGGGCTCAGGTTTCGATCAGCCATGCGGGCCTGACCTTCGACACCCATCTGGGGGCGGACGGCCAGCTCATGACGCAGATCCCCGCCCTGGTCGAGGATGCCACGGTCACGCTGACCTTTGCCGACGGACGGACCGCAAGCGACAGCACCAGCGTGTCCGATCTGGCCAATGTCGAACGGGTCGTTCTGGGATGGCAGGGGCCGGTCGCGCTGGCGCTGCACGCCTATGAATTCGGCGCGCATTTCGGCGATACCGGCCATGTCCACGCGGGCCATCCGCTGGCCCCCGGGATCGATGGCCACGGCTTCCTGACGGTGCTGGGCGATCCGTCGATCGAACACGCCCATCTGGCGCAGGTCTATTCCTATCCCCGGGGCGAATCGCCGCGCACGGGCGAGGTCGCGCTTGAGATCGAGGTACCGGTTACCGACGCGAGCTGTGGCCAGACCCTGACGGCAAACTCGCTGGAGCTGCACGGCGGTGCCCCCGGTCAGGTTCGCGCGATCAGTCTGGACATGCCGGCCTGCGACGGCGCGGGGGGCTATGTGGTCCTGCCCGGTGTGCTGCCGGAACTGCAGATCGCCCAGTTGCAATAGGGCGGTCCCCGGCTGGCCGGAACCGCAACGATCGAACAGGGGGCCTGGCGCGTTTCGCCGGGCCCCCGGTCTTTGTGTCCGGCCGCCATGCGCCCCCCGACAGGCAGCATGGCCCCAGCCACCAGAGCATCACAGCAACCCTTCCGCCCGGAAGCTGAATTCGCGCGATTTTCCGATGATCAGATGGTCGTGCAAGGTGAGCGAGAGCGCCTCGGCTCCCTGGCGGATGCGGTCGGTGAGGGCGATGTCCTGCTGGCTGGGCGTCGGATCGCCCGAGGGGTGATTGTGCACGAGGATCAGCGCCGAAGCCTCCAGTTCCAGGCCCCGGCGCAGAACCTCGCGGGGATAGACGGGGACATGATCGACCGTGCCGCGGCCCTGTTCCTCATCCGCGATCAGGCAATTCTTGCGGTCCAGATAGAGCACGCGCACATGCTCGACGGCCCGGTGCGCCATGACGGTGTGGCAATAGTCCAGCAGCGCGTCCCACGACGAAATCACCGGACGGTTCAGCATCCGCGCCCGGGTCAGCCGGGCGGCGGCGGCCTCGGTCAGTTTCAGCGCGACGATGACCGTTTCGCCGACGCCGGGGACCTTGCGCAAGTGCGACTCCGGGGCGGTGATGACCCCGGCGAGCCCGTCGAAGCGGTCCATCAGCGCCCTGGCGAGCGGCTTGACGTCCTGCCGGGGGATGGCGCCGAACAGGATGAGTTCCAGCAGTTCATAATCCGGCACCGCGCCCGCGCCCCCTTCGAGAAACCGGGCCCGCAGGCGTTTGCGGTGGTCCCTGAGGTAAGAGGGCAGTGCCGGGCCGCCCGCCGGTCGGGCATCGGCAAACAGGGGAAGCGGGGCTTCCGAAAGGGCATCGGGCTGGCGCATGGCCAAGCCTGGACCGGGACTGGTTGAGAAAGCGTTAACGAAAACGGCGGCCCCGAGAGACCGCCGCATCGGTGTCACGCCAAAGGGGCGATCAGCCCTTCATGCCTTCCCAGAAGCTTTTGACCTTGCCGAAGAAACTGGTCCCTTCCGGGTGGTTGTCCTGCGACAGCGATTCGAACTCGCGAAGCAGTTCCTTTTGCCGTGTGGTCAGGTTCACCGGCGTTTCGACGCCCAGTTCGATCAGCATGTCGCCGGCACCGCCGCCACGCAGCGCGGGCATCCCCTTGCCGCGCAGGCGCATCTGTTTGCCCGCCTGGGCCCCCGCCGGAATCTTCACGCGTGATCGGCCGCCGTCGATTGTCGGCACTTCAACCTCGCCGCCCAGGGCCGCGGTGGTAAAGCTGACCGGGACGCGGCAATGCAGATCCAGACCGTCACGCTGGAAAAGTGCGTGCTCGCGCACCTCGATGAAGATGTAGAGATCGCCCGCGGGGCCACCCCTGAGCCCGGCCTCGCCCTCGCCCGACAGGCGAATGCGCGTGCCGGTCTCGACCCCGGCCGGGATGTTGACCGAAAGCGAGCGTTCCTTTTCAACCCGGCCGGCCCCCTTGCAGGATTTGCACGGGTTCTTGACGATCTGCCCCAAACCGCCGCAGGTGGGGCAAGTGCGTTCGACGGTGAAGAAGCCCTGCTGCGCGCGGACCTTGCCCATACCCGAACAGGTCGGGCAGGTGACGGGCTCGGCGCCCCCTTCGGCGCCGGTGCCGTGGCACTCGTCGCAGGTGGTCAGGGTCGGCACGCGGATGGATTTCTGCGTGCCTTTATAGGCCTCTTCCAGAGACACACGCAGGTTGTAGCGCAGGTCCGAACCGCGGCTGGCGCGATTGCGCGCGCCGCCGCCGGCCCCGCTGCGGCCGCCCATGAAATCGCCGAACAGATCCTCGAACACATCCGAAAAGGCCGAGGAGAAATCGCCCCCCGGGTGCCCGCCCCGTGGCCCGCGCGGGCCGGCGCTGGCGCCCATGCCACCCTCGAACGCAGCATGACCGTAACGATCATAGGCCGCCTTCTTGTCGGCGTCCTTGAGCACGTCATAGGCCTCGTTCACTTCCTTGAACTGGGCCTCGGCGTCGGGGTTGTCCTTGTTGCGGTCGGGGTGCAGTTCCTTCGCCTTGGTGCGGTAGGCCTTTTTCAGCTCGTCCGCCGACGCGCCGCGGGCCGCACCCAGGACTTCGTAATAGTCGCGCTTGGCCATCCGTGGACCTCACCTTTCAACAGCAAGGCCCCGGTCCGGCATGACCGGCCGGGGCCCCGCGGATCACACGGCGTCAGCCGCGACGCTTGTTGTCGTCGAGGTCCTCGAAGTCGGCATCGACGATGTCGTCATCGACCGGGCGCGGCTCGTCGTCCGAGGACCCGTCCTCGCCGGTTTCCTGCTGCGCCTTGTAGATCGCTTCGCCAAGCTTCATCGAGGCATCGCGGACGTTGTTGATGCCCGACTTGATCTTCTCGGCATCGTCGCCTTCCAGCGTGTCCTTCAGCGCGGCGATGGCCAGTTCGATCGCTTCGACGGTCGTCGGGTCCACCTTGTCCTTGTATTCGGACAGCGACTTTTCGGTCGAGTGGATCAGGCTTTCGGCCTGGTTCTTTGCCTCGACCAGATCACGGCGGGCCTTGTCGGCGTCGGCGTTCGCCTCGGCGTCCTTGATCATCTGTTCGATATCGGCATCCGACAGACCGCCCGAAGCCTGGATCGTGATCCGCTGCTCCTTGTTGGTGGCCTTGTCGCGGGCCGACACGTTGACGATGCCGTTCGCGTCGATGTCGAAGGTCACCTCGATCTGCGGCAGGCCACGCGGCGCGGGGGGGATCCCCTCGAGGTTGAACTGGCCCAGGATCTTGTTGTCCGCGGCCATTTCGCGCTCGCCCTGGAACACCCGGATCGTCACCGCGTTCTGGTTGTCCTCGGCAGTCGAGAACACCTGCGATTTCTTGGTCGGGATCGTGGTGTTGCGGTCGATCAGGCGGGTAAAGACATCCCCCAGCGTTTCGATGCCCAGCGACAGCGGCGTGACGTCCAGCAGGACCACGTCCTTGACGTCGCCTTGCAGCACGCCGGCCTGGATGGCGGCGCCCATCGCCACGACTTCGTCAGGGTTCACGCCCTTGTGGGGCTCTTTGCCGAAGAACTTGGTGACTTCCTCGAGGACCTTAGGCATCCGGGTCATGCCGCCGACCAGCACGACCTCGTCGATGTCGCCTTTCGACAGGCCGGCATCCTTCAGCGCCTGCGCGCAGGGCTTCATCGACTTGACGATCAGGTCGCCGACCAGGCTTTCCAGCTTGGCGCGGGTCAGTTTCATGACCAGGTGCAGCGGCTGCCCGGTGTTCTTGTCCATCGAGATGAACGGCTGGTTGATCTCGGTCTGCTGGCTGGAGGACAGCTCGATCTTGGCCTTTTCCGACGCCTCTTTCAGGCGCTGAAGGGCCATCTTGTCCAGGCTCAGATCGACGCCATGCTCTTTCTTGAACTCGTCCACCAGGTAGGTGACGATCCGCATGTCGAAGTCTTCGCCACCCAGGAAGGTGTCGCCGTTTGTCGATTTCACCTCGAACAGGCCGTCGTCGATTTCCAGGATCGAGATGTCGAAGGTCCCGCCGCCGAGGTCATAGACCGCGATCGTCTTGGAGCCTTCCTTGTCCAGGCCATAGGCCAGCGCGGCCGCGGTCGGTTCGTTGATGATGCGCAGCACTTCCAGGCCGGCGATCTTGCCCGCGTCCTTGGTCGCCTGACGCTGCGCGTCGTTGAAATAGGCGGGCACGGTGATGACGGCCTGCGTGACGGATTCACCCAGGTAGCTTTCGGCGGTTTCCTTCATCTTTTGCAGGATGAAGGCGCTGATCTGGCTGGGCGAGTATTTGTCGCTCCGAACCTCGACCCAGGCGTCGCCGTTGCCGCCGTCCACGATCTTGTAGGGGACGAGCTTGCGATCCTTTTCGACCTCGGCATCCGAGGTCCGGCGCCCGATCAGGCGCTTCACCGCAAAGACGGTGTTGGTGGGGTTGGTCACGGCCTGGCGCTTTGCCGGCTGGCCGACCAGACGTTCGCTTTCGGTGAAACCAACGATCGACGGCGTGGTGCGCGCGCCTTCCGAGTTCTCGATGACGCGGGGCTGCGAGCCTTCCATGATGGCCACGCAGGAGTTGGTCGTCCCGAGGTCGATCCCGATGACTTTAGCCATATTGAAATCCTCTTTCCTTCGGCGATGTTGTGGGGCGACGATCCTGTCAGGCTTCGCCTCCCCGATCCCAGAACCGGGGACCCCTTCAGGGCGTTTTTCCCGGCTTCGTGGGCTATATAGGGAGGGGGAAACGGGCCTGCAAGCGCCCGCACCGTGCCAATTTCAAACGAGTTTCACGGATCACCCGCCAACCTGGGCGATCACCAGCGGAACCGTCAGCACGCTGAGCGCAGTCGAGATCAGGATCGCGGCGGATACGCGGGCGACGGCGACGCCGAAATGCTGCGCCAGGATATAGACATTGCCGGCGACGGGCAGCGCGGCGGCACTGACCAGCACGCCGGCCGCATAGGCGTCAACGTGAAAGATCCAGATCGCGGCGCCCCCCACGGCCAGCGGGTGCAGCACCAGCTTGGCAAAGCTCAGCCACCCGGCAACGGTCAGGCGTTCCGCGCGCCTGTTGGTCAGGCTGGCGCCGATGGCGAACAGCGCGCCGGGCGTGGCGGCAGCCCCCAGCAACGCGGTGGTTGCGGTCAAGGGGCCGGGCAGGGGCAGGCCGGTCGCCGACCACGACAGCCCGGCGGCCATCGCCACAACCATCGGATTGCGCGCCAGCCCCAGCCCGATCAGGCGGGGCAGGGCGGGGGTCAGGCGGCCTTCGCGGGCCAGCGTGATGATGACGGTCAGCAGGCTGGAAAACACGATCAGGTCGATCGAAAGAACCAGCAGCACCGTGCGCGCGGCCTGATCGCCCAGCAGCAGCACCAACATCGGCACGCCCAGAAAGCCGGTGTTGCCGATGACGGCGGTGTGGGCCTCCATCACCGCCTCGGTCAGGGGGCGCAGGCGGACGAACGCCACGGCCAGCGCGATCAGGTAGACCACGCCGCAGCCCCAAAGATAGGCCGCCGCCGCCCGAGGTTCAAAGATCTCGGACGGCGACATGCTGGCCGAGAACCCGAACAGCATGGCCGAGAGGGCAAAGTAGAAGACGAACTTGGTCAGCCAGGCGGTGGCCTCGGGCGGGAAGAATCCGATCTTGCCGGCGCCGTATCCCAGCCCGATGACCGCGAAAAAGGGCAAGGTTTGCAGAAAGACCGCCAGCATGAACCCGAGGTAACACGCCCTGCGCGCCCTCGCCAGTAGGAGACGACGCCACGGCATTGATTGAAACGGCTTCGCAAAACCGGCATCCTCGGCGCGAGGGGCGCGGATCGTCGCGCCTGGGAGGATGACCATGACGCGCCAATTCGCCACCGCCGCCGACTCTGCCGCCATCGAGGCCGAAATGCCCTGGTCCGAGCGCGACGTTCCCGTCACCGTCTATGACAGGATCGTCCGCACCCGGGCCCTGCACGGCAAGGGCAAGGCGTTTTCGTTCCAGCTGTTCGCCGAGGACGGCGCCCCGGCCGAGACGCTGACCTGGGCCGAATTCCTGGCGCGCGTGACGCAGGCGGCCAATTTCTTCCGCAGTCTGGGCGTGGGCGAGGGCGATACCGTCGCCTATGTGCTGCCCACGATCAACGAAACCGCGATCACCCTGTTCGGCGCGATGGCGGCCGGGATCGTCAACCCGATCAATCCGCTTCTGGAACCCGAAAAGATCGCCGGCATCCTGCGCGAGACAAATGCCAGGGTGGTCGTCACCCTGCGCGCCTTTCCCAAGACGGACGTGGCGCAGAAGGTTGCCGAAGCTGTTGCCAACGCCCCCAATGTCAAGCACGTGGTCGAGGTGGACCTGAACCACTACATGACCGGCGTGAAAAAGATGCTGGTGCCGTTGATCCGGCCCAAGAACCCGGTTCGGCACAGCGCGAAGATCTGGCATTTCTACCGCGAATTGCAAAAGCAGCCCGACCAGCGGCTGACCTTCGACCAGACACAGCAGGACCGGGTCTGCGCCTATTTCCATACCGGCGGCACGACGGGGCTGCCCAAGGTCGCGCAGCACAAGGCCTCGGGGCTGATGTATAACGGCTGGCTGGGGGCGGAACTGTTGCTGAGCGAGGAGGACACGATCCTCTGCCCGCTGCCCCTGTTCCACGTCTTTGCCGCCTATCCGGTGGTGATGGCGGCGGTGACGGCGGGCGCGCATGTGGTGCTGCCGACGCCCCAGGGCTACCGCGGGGATCATGTGTTCGACAATTTCTGGAAGCTGGTCGAACGCTGGCGCGCGACCTTCATCATCACCGTGCCGACCGCCCTGTCGGCGCTGATGCAGCGCCCGGTCAACGCCGATATTTCCACGCTGAAGAGCGGCTTCTCGGGCTCGGCCGCGCTGCCTGTCGAGCTGTTCAAACGCTTCGAACAGGCGACCGGCGTCGCCATCGTGGAAGGTTACGGCCTGACCGAGGCAACCTGCCTGGTGTCGGCCAACCCGGTCAGCGGGCAGAAGAAGATCGGCTCGGTCGGGCTGCCGTTGCCCTATACGGACGGCAAGATCGCCCATTGCGCGGCGGATGGAACCGTCACCCGGGAATGCGGCGTGGACGAGGTGGGCGAGATCTGCGTCGCAAACCCCGGCGTCTGGGCCGGAAACACCTATACCGAGGCGGCGAAGAACAAGGGCCTCTATGCCGGCGGCACGCATTTGCGCACCGGCGATCTGGGGCGGATCGACGCCGACGGGTATCTGTGGATCACCGGGCGGGCCAAGGATCTGATCATCCGGGGCGGGCACAACATCGACCCCGCCATGATCGAGGAGGCGATGCTGGCGCACCCCGCCGTCGCCTTTGCCGGCGCCATCGGCCAGCCCGACGCATCGGCGGGCGAATTGCCGTGCGTCTATGTGGAACTGGTCGCGGGCGCGACCGTCACCACCCGCGAGTTGATCGACCACGCGGCCGAGCGCATTCCCGAACGCGCCGCGGTGCCGAAATGGATCGAGGTTCTGCCCGAGCTGCCCAAGACCGCCGTGGGCAAGGTGTTCAAGCCCGATCTGCGCCGCATGGCGATCACGCGGGTCTTCGACAAGGCCTTCAAGGACGCCGGGCTCGCTGCCCATGTCGCCGGCGTGATCGAGGACAAGAAACGCGGCCTGGTGGCGCAGGTTGCGCGGCAGGGCACGGTGGACGAGGGCAAGCTGCGCGACCTGCTGGGGCAGTATACGGTCGCCTGGGACCTGGTCTGACGGTTTGGTTCCGGGCGTTGCCTTTCGGCGCCCGGGGCCTTAGCTCTGCGCCCAGACAGGAGGCCCCGCCATGCCCGCACCGATTCCCGTGACCCTGCTGACCGGTTTCCTCGGCTCTGGCAAGACGACCTTGCTGAACGCCCTGCTCAAGGACCCGGGGATGGAGCGCGCCGCGGTCGTCATCAACGAGTTCGGCGAGATCGGACTGGATCACGACCTGATCGAAAGCTCGACCGAGACGATGGTGCTTATGGCCTCGGGGTGCCTGTGCTGCACGGTGCGCGGCGATCTGGCCGAGACGCTGAATGACCTGCGCGAACGGCGCGATGCGAGTGAGATCGCCTTTGATCGCGTGGTGATCGAAACCACTGGCATCGCCGATCCCGCGCCCATCGTGCAGACCCTGGTGATGGACGGCGACCTGTCCTATGACTTTGCGCTGGATGGCGTGGTGGTGACCGCCGACGCCGCGACCGGCGCGCAGACGCTGGACAAGCAGTTCGAGGCCGTCCAGCAGGTGGCGATGGCCGACCGCATCGTGCTGACAAAGACCGACCTGGTGACGCCCGCGCAACTGGCCGCGTTCGAAAAGCGGCTGGCCGCGATCAACCCGGGTGCGCCGCGCCACCGGGCCGATCATGGGCGGATCGACCCCGCCCTGCTGTTCGGCCTGGCGCCGCGCCCCGAAAGCACGCAGGCGCAGGCGCTGGCCTGGGTGGCCGCCCAGCCGAAAAAGGCCAGCCTTCCGCCCCTGAGCGGGTTGAAGCAGACGCAACCCGCCGGAATGGGGCAAAGCTATGGCTTGTTCGGCGTGGGCAGCACGGCCGGCGCGCGCCCCTCGCACGACGGGCGCGTCACCTCGCAGTCGATCGAGATCGCACAGCCGATTTCGCCCATCGTCTTCGATCTGTGGCTGGAAAGCCTGATGAATTCCGCTGCCGCCGACATCCTGCGGCTGAAGGGCGTGGTGCATGTCGAGGGGATGAAGCATCCCTTTGCCCTGCACGGCGTCCAGCACATCTTTCACCCGCCCGTGCCGCTGACCCATTGGCCCGAGGGCGACAAGACCACCCGCATCGTCGTCATCGGACGCGATCTGCCGCCCGGGTATCTTGAGGACAGCCTGTCTTTCCTGCGCTCGGCGCCGCCGGTCACGGAACACCGGCTGTAACGCAAAAGGCCCCGGATCGCTCCGGGGCCTTTCGGTTTGCGGTGTCGTGGATCACACGACCCGTTCGACCATCATCTTCTTGATCTCGGCGATGGCCTTGGCCGGGTTCAGCCCTTTGGGGCAGGTCGAGGCGCAGTTCATGATCGTGTGGCAGCGATACAGTTTGAACGGATCGTGCAGATCGTCCAGACGCTCGCCCGTGGTCTCGTCGCGCGAATCGATGATCCAGCGATAGGCGTGCAACAGCGCCGCCGGGCCCAGATAGCGGTCGGCGTTCCACCAGTAGCTGGGGCACGAGGTCGAGCAGCACGCGCACATGACGCACTCATACAGACCGTCCAGCTTGGCGCGATCCTCGATCGACTGCTTCCATTCCTTGGCCGGGGTGTTCGACTTGGTTTCCAGCCAGGGCATGATCGATTCATGCTGGGCATAGAAATGCGTCAGATCCGGCACCAGATCCTTGACCACCGGCATGTGCGGCAAGGGGTAGATCTTCACGTCGCCCTTGATCTCGTCCATGCCAAAGATGCAGGCCAAGGTGTTGCGCCCGTCGATGTTCATCGCGCAGGACCCGCAGATCCCCTCGCGGCACGACCGCCGGAAGGTCAGCGTCGGGTCGATCTCGTTCTTGATCTTGATGAGCGCGTCCAGGACCATCGGCCCGCAGGTGTCCATATCGACGAAATAGGTATCGACACGGGGGTTTTCGCCATCGTCGGGCGACCAGCGGTAGATGCGGAAGGTCCGGGTGTTCTTTGCGCCCTCGGGCTTTGGCCAGGTCTTGCCGGTGCGGATCTTCGAGTTCTTCGGCAGGGTGAGTTGAACCATCTGCGTGCCCTCCTCAGTAAACCCGCGCCTTGGGCGCGATCTTTTTCAGCGAGATGCCGCCGTCCTCTTCCCGCGTCAGCGGATCCAGGACCACGGGGCGATAGTCGAGGCGCACGTCAGCCCCGGCGACCCACGACAGCGTGTGCTTGCGCCAGTTGGCATCGTCGCGGTTCGGATAATCCTCGTGCGCATGGGCGCCGCGCGATTCCTTGCGGGCCTCGGCGCCGACGATGGTCGCCATCGCGCAGGGCATGAGGTTTTCCAGCTCCAGCGTTTCCATCAGGTCGCTGTTCCAGATCATCGAGCGGTCCGTCACCTTGATGTCCGACAGTTTGCCGGCGACGGCCTTCATCTTCTCGACCCCTTCGGCCAGCGACTTGTCGGTGCGGAAGACGGCGGCGTCGGCCTGCATGGTCTTCTGCATCTCCAGCCGCAATTCGGCGGTCGGCGTGCCACCCGAGGCATGGCGCAGCCGGTCGAAGCGGTCCAGCGCGGCCTCGACCGCGGCCTTGGACGAGTCGCGGTTGGCGGCGGCGGGGTCGATGATCTCGCCGGCGCGGATCGCCGCGGCGCGGCCGAACACCACAAGGTCGATCAGACTGTTCGACCCCAGCCGGTTCGCCCCGTGCACGCTGGCGCAGGCGGCCTCGCCCACGGCCATCAGGCCGGGCGCGGTGCGGGTCGGGTTCTGGCCGTCGGCGTTCAGCACCTCGCCCCAGTAGTTGGTCGGAATGCCGCCCATGTTGTAGTGCACGGTCGGCAGCACCGGGATCGGTTCCTTGGTCACGTCCACCCCGGCGAAAATGCGCGCGGATTCGGAAATCCCCGGCAGGCGCAGGTGCAGCGTTTCCGGCGGCAGGTGGTTCAGGTGCAGATGGATGTGATCCTTGTTCGGACCGACACCGCGACCCTCGCGGATCTCCATCGTCATGCAGCGCGAAACCACGTCGCGGCTGGCGAGGTCCTTGTAGGTCGGCGCATAGCGTTCCATGAACCGCTCGCCTTCCGAGTTGGTCAGATACCCGCCTTCGCCGCGCGCGCCCTCGGTGATGAGGCAGCCGGCGCCGTAGATCCCGGTGGGGTGAAACTGCACGAATTCCATGTCCTGGAGCGGCAGGCCGGCGCGGGCGATCATGCCGTTGCCGTCGCCGGTGCAGGTATGCGCCGAGGTCGCGCTGAAGAACGCGCGGCCATAACCGCCGGTGGCCAGCACCACGGTCTTGGCATTGAACTGGTGCAGCGTGCCGTCATCCAGTTTCCACGCCAGCACGCCGGTGCATTCACCGTCGTCCGTCATCAGCAGGTCGGTGGCGAAATACTCGATGTAGAACTGCGCCTTTTCCTTCAGCGAGCGGCCATAGAGCGTGTGCAGCATGGCGTGGCCGGTGCGGTCGGCGGCGGCGCAGGTGCGCTGCACGGGCGGGCCCTCGCCGAACTCGGTGGTATGGCCGCCGAACGGGCGTTGATAGATCTTGCCCTCTTCGGTGCGCGAGAAGGGCACGCCGTAGTGCTCCAGCTCATAGACCGCGGCGGGGGCAGAGCGCGCCAGGTATTCCATCGCGTCCGTGTCGCCCAGCCAGTCCGAGCCCTTGACGGTGTCATACATGTGCCACTGCCAGCTGTCGGGGCCCATGTTGCCCAGGCTGGCGGCAATGCCGCCCTGCGCCGCGACAGTGTGCGAGCGGGTCGGGAACACCTTGGTGATGCAGGCGGTCTTCAGGCCCTGTTCGGCCATGCCCAGCGTCGCGCGCAGACCAGCGCCGCCAGCCCCGACCACGACCACGTCATAGGTGTGTTGTTCGATTTGATAAGCAGACATTCGGTCGGTCCTCAGGCGCGGAACAGGATGGTGGCGACGGCCAGGACGCCGCAGACGGCCAGCGTCGCGCTGAACAGCTTGGTCAGGATCACCAGCACCAGCCGCGCGCCGCCGTCGAGGTAGTCCTCGATCACCACCTGCATCCCGATGGCAAAGTGCCAGCAGGCGACGGCGATGAACAGGATGGCGGTGACGGCGTTGCCGAACTGGCCATAGGTGGCGATCAGCGCCTCATGGCCGCCGCCCAGGGCGCGACCGAAAGGGATCAGGAACAGGATCGTCAGCGGCACCAGCGCGATCGAGGTCAGGCGCTGCATCCAGAAGTGATGCACGCCCTCGTTGGCGCGGCCCAGCCCGGCGACGGCGTTATAGTCGGTCTTGTAGCTCATGGCGCCCTCCGTCAGACCAGCATCAGCGTGAGAACGGTCAGCACCACCGAGGCGCCGATCACATACCAGTTCGACCGGGCCACCACGGGCAGATCGAAGCCCTTGCCCAAATCAAAGAAGAAATGGCGGATGCCGTTCGCGAAATGGAACCACAGCGCCCAGAGCGAGCCGATCAGCACCAGCTTGCCGAACCACGAGGTCAGCAGCCCGTCGGCGACGGCGAAATACCCGGGCGAATAGGCGCCGGCGACGAACCACCAGATCACCAGGATGCCGCCGGCCATCATGCCGACGCCGGTGATCCGGGTCATGATCGAAATCTTCGCGACCAGTGGCAGGCGATAGATTTGCAGGTGCGGGGAAAGCGGCCGATTGCCCCGGTTCACGTCAGCCATGATGGGTCCCTCTCTCTTGGCGCGCCCGGCCCCGGGAACGAACCTCCGAGGTCGGCTGGCTTTGCCGTTTGCATACCGCATTTTTCCGGCAAGTCACGCGTCCAATCGCGAAAAACCGGGCGACATTCGCGGGAATTCGACGAAAATCCGCAAATGTGATCACGCATTCCGGCACTGTGATCACAAGATTGCGCTCTCGCCCGCCCGCGGCGCGTTTCCCCCATTCCGCCCGTGACCCGGTGGTGGGCGGGGCCACCCGCGACATCGGGCGGACCCCTGTGGAACAAAGCCGATCCGTCCCGTATCGACCGACTCGCAAGCGCCCAGGCGGTGCCGCATCAAGACTGCGTGACCTTGCCGCCTGGATCGAAAATCAGGGGCGAAAGCCGGCATTCCGAGCGGATTTTTGCCAATTTATCGCGCTTGAGGGGCAATTTCCAAGGCAACCGCGCCTTGCCGTTGCACACTTGCCGCAATGAGGCGCGAATATCGACAAAATGAGATGGCGGCGTTGACACTTTTGCCGGAGCGGTGGCACTAAAGGGCGAAATGCGAGCATCGGTCGCAAACGTGGCCAGTTACGGACAGGAAGACAGGCTAATGAAACATATTTTCCTTGCAACTGCCGCGGCGATCGCGCTGGGCGCGCCGGCTGCGACTGCGCAGACCATCGGCATGGCGGGCATTCCCTCGGGCTTTGGCGTTGCGGGCAACGTGGTGGCGCTCGGCTTCTCGGGGAGCTACAGCCAGCAACTGCGCGGCGTGGCGCCGAACCAGACCCATTGGGACGCCGCGACCTCGGCGACCTTCGGGTTCGGAAACCCGGTGTCGGGCGTGGGTGTCGAAGTCGGCATCAACCTGACGTCGTTCCGCCGCTTCGGCCAGTCGGGCCATCTGTCGGTGGGCGTGCACCGCATGTTCCAGGCCAATGATCGCGGCGTGTTCTCGGCGGCTCTGCGCGCCGACTACCTGGGCGCCTGGGGCGACATCAAGACGTATAACCCGGCCTACTCGTTGATCGGCAGCTACGCGACCAGCGTCGGTTCGCGCCTGGCCATGAACCGACGCTGGTCGCGTAGCTGCCGATCAACGAGTA
>Ga0116152_10001544_pt1 | contig 18913 bp, 13 predicted proteins | sample AD_UKC119_MetaG_FD_89894 | JGI IMG/M metagenome (GOLD analysis project Ga0116152, IMG submission 89894) | Active sludge microbial communities of municipal wastewater-treating anaerobic digesters from Hong Kong - AD_UKC119_MetaG | ecosystem: Engineered > Bioreactor > Anaerobic > Digestate...
GCGCGTTTGACAACCCCGCATTGCACGATTTTCAGGGCTCTGCGCGCTTCGTGACCGGACGCGGCTTCTTCCTGAAGAGTTACGTGTACGAAACCTCTGATGGCAAACCCGGCAAGGTTCCCTACTTCGTGATGGAGTCCGTCAACGTCGAGACGCCCCATCCCGACAAGACCCACACGCAGGCGCTCTGGGCGATGTTGGGGCTGACCATCGTCATGCTGGCCGTGATCACTTGGCTGCTGAGCCGCGACAAACGCCAGACCGAAGCCTTGCAACGTCGTTTGGTCGAACGGCGTCGCGCCCGCCAAGCGCAGCAGGACAGCTAGTCCACGGGATTCACTATGCAGCCGGCCCAAGAAACCCTCACCTGGGAGGAGTCAGGCAATCTGTTCGCCTACCCCGTGCTGGTGGGAACCGACGCGAGGCTTTCGGTTTTGCCGCTCTGCAAACCGTTTGATCGGGTGGTTTGCCTGGGGGACTCCACGGTCTTACGGCTGCACTTCGGTTCGCTGCCCTGGTTGGAAACCATCCCGACCCTGGAACTCCCGCCGGGCGAAGGCAGCAAGAGTTGGCAACACCTGGAAGCGACCGTGGACTTCTTGGCGAGCACAGGATGTTCGCGCCGGTCGCTCCTGGTGACCCTGGGCGGCGGGGTCGTCAGCGATTTGGGCGGATTGGCGGCTTCGTTATTCAAACGCGGAATGGGCGTCGCCCATGTGCCGACCACCCTGTTGGCCCAGGTCGATGCGAGCATCGGTGGAAAGACCGCCATCAATCTGGCAGCGGGCAAGAACCTAGTCGGCACGTTCCATGCGCCCCAATTCGTGCTCATAGACCCGATTTTCCTGACAACGCTCCCTCGCACCGAATGGCAGGCAGGGCTGGGGGAAGTGGTCAAGACCGCGCTGCTCGCCCGTCGTCCGATCTGGCAGGCCCTTCAAGAACAAGCGCCCAGCCTGTGCCAGCCCGGCCAGCAACCTTCGAGCGCATGGAACGAGCTCATTCGCGCCTGCGTCCAAACCAAAGCGCAATGGGTGGAATCCGACCCTACCGAGCAGGGTTCGCGCAAGGCGTTGAACTTGGGGCACACCTTTGCCCATGCCATCGAACACGCTGCGGGATATGGAGCCATCCCCCACGGTATTGCGGTGGCGATGGGGCTGGTCTTGGCCTTCGAGGCCAGTCGCCGATTGGGCCTGCTCGAACAATTCGAGTTGGAGAGTTCGCTGCAGGCTACCTTGCAAGCCTTGGGACTCCCCCTGCGCTGGCGCGATTGGCAAACCGACCCGGGATCGCGGCTGGAAGTCGCCCAACTCCAGGCGGGCCTGCTCCACGACAAAAAGGGGGCTGCCTTCGAGCCGCGCTTCGTCCTACCCCTAGCGCTCGGCCAAGTCCGCTGGGACGTCAAGATCCCTGAAGACCTGCTGCACGAACTTTGGACGACGTTCCTGTCAGAAAGAAAAGCCGAAACCGATCGATAGGGTGCGCTGTTCGACGCTTTGTCGACCATAGCCGAGATCCAAATCCGCACCTCGCAACCAGCGCCAATCGATCGAAATGTACTGGCGCCGCTCCACGTACAACCGCACGCCGCCGTGCAAGTAGTACCCGTTGTCCGCATCTTCGAAGTAGTCGATGCCACCCCCTTGGGCAACGTCCGAGCGCCCCATCACCAGCGCCAAACCCGCACCAAAAAACGGCTCCAAGAGCGAGTGGCCCGGCGGCCCCAGGGGGGTACTCACCCCCAGGCCCAGATCCAGTTCGTACAGCCGCAAACGCTGCAAGGGCGTCACTCCGCCCCCCTCGCGGTCATAGCTGTAACTCCCTCCCACTTCCAACTCGAGCGGTTCGACCGCTAGGTAGTTGCGAAACAAGAATCCCAGGTAGATGGGGCGTTCCAGGGGCTCCCAATCGCTGCTACTCAGCTCGGTCACTCCGATGCGGGACTCAAGGCCCGCCATGCTGCGGGGGTAGATGTCTTCCTGCTCGACCAAACGGTGCGTCCGGCTTTCGACTTCCACCGGTTCCCGGTGCGACCTTTCGGTCAAACAAGCTGGCAAAGCCAACGACCCTAGGCCCAGGATCAAGGTGTGGATCGTTCGGTGGCGCATGCTTGTGGAGAACCCCAGCTCTCCTGCTTCATTCTAGCTTTCTTCATTCTAGCTACTTTCTAGCGCGTTTCCGGTTTCCATCCAAAAGCTTCAGGGCGATAGGGAACTTTGGACTGGGGAAAATCGGAAAGTAGCTTTCGAGCCCGTTCGATCAACGTGTCCCGGCCTTCGGCTAGATCCTTGGGGTCCAGGGCTACGATCTCTGCAGGCTGGATGCCGAGGCCTTCGATCCCCTTGCCACCCTGGTAGCGCGCCTTGTTCGACATCACCGAGACGTAGAGCTCAAACTTGCGAGAGGGGAGCGCAATAGTCTCCTTTTGCGACGACATCCCGGCCGTTGCGCTCTCTCCAATCATGTAACCGCGACCGTCCTCCTGAAACATGCCGGCGCCGGTTTCGCCTGCGCTGCGAACCGTTCCATCGACCAGCACCACGATCGGCCCACCGAAGGGTTGCTCTCCCGTGGAGGCAAAGCGCTTGACCCCCGCATCGAAGACCTTGCCTTGCGGGACGAAACGCCCCATCAAGTCATCGTGGTCGAATCCGCCCCCTGAGTTGCCACGAAAATCGAGGATCCACCCCTTGGCCGCATGCAGCGCCGCTAGGGCCACGTCCATCTGCTCGGGGAGGTCCCCCTTGCAGCGACAAACGTGCACGTACCCAACGCCATCCTCGAGCAGCGCGTACCGCAGATCCTTCGTGGTTTCGACCTGGGCCGGATAGTTCACAGGTCCTTCGGGCGTGTACGAACGCTCGACGCAAGGGGCCGTGCGCTGGAGTTTCTTGCCGTCCAAGTCCTTGAGTTCCAGCTTTAGGGGGGTGTTCTTGGGATGGGCAAGGCCCCAGCTGAGGGTGTAGAACTCCGCCTGTTGGTCGGTGGAAAAGCTGATGAGCTCGCTGAGTTCGGCTTGCCGTTTTTTGACCCATGCGTCGACCTTTGTGCCGTTGACTTTGAGGATTTCCATGCCCGGTCGAAACCCTAGTTCCGCGCCATTCCCCATGGCATTGCGCACGTAGTAACGCTTGCCAACGCGGCACCAAAACAAGCCCGGACCCTCCACCTCGGGAAAGAGATCCTTGGGATAGACGAAGTCTGCGTTCGCCTCGGTCGGCTGCACGCGCGCATGTCCATCGCGTAGCCGCGCCAAGAGGCGCACCAGCAGTTCGAAGTGGGCCTCGTCCGAAGTCACCGCCTTGGCGGCCTTGGTGAATTCCGACCGCACCTTTTTCCATTGCACCCCCTTCTGGTCAAAGAAATGGCCACAGCGCTCCTCCAGAGCATCCAGGGCGAACTCGATGTCCGCTGCGTAGTCCGTCCCCTTCTGGAGGGGCGCCGCATGCGAAGCATCGATGAAGAGACCGAGAGTTGCCCAAATCACGAGCGAGAGGAGTTTCATGGCGCTATGGTGTCTGCTGCTGGGATCATCCGCCGAATGCCCCTATTTTAGCGCCTTGAGCCGAACCATGGAGATTCACCAACACGACTCGGCGGAACATGGGCCCCATAGCGAGGATTTCCCTCGGCTAGAGTTGGCGCGCTTGGTCGGCGAAGCCCAACGTCAGGCGAGGGTACGGCAGCGTGTCCAAATGGCCTTGATGGGTCTGGGCCTGTTCCTGATGGCGCTCGGCTTGCCCAACGAACGCTACTTCCGGAGCATGGACCGCCTTTGGCAGCTTGCGGGATCTGGGCCGCCTCCCCAAGGGGTGCTGACGCTTCCAATCTACGCCTTGCACGGGATGGGATTGAGCCTGGAAGCAGCTGTCTTTTTGGTCAATGCGCTGCTCTACGGAGCGAGCTTGTGGGCGTTGCAGCGCATGTTGCGGGTGGTTGGTTTCGCTTGGAACTTGGCCTGGGTCAGTTCGTTGGTTGCATTGACTTGCCCCGTGGCTTGGCTCGGAGCAACCCTGCCCACCGATTACGCCGCGGGGGTCTTGGGCGCGGCGTTGTTGGCCACCGAATTGTTCCAGACCAAACAGAACAAAGCCTTTGGCTACCTCTGGCGGGTGTCGATCTGGCTGGTGGTTGCCTTCCTGCTCCAGGCGCAGAATCTGTGGCTCGTGCTGCCTGCAGCCTGGGCCGTGCACCGCCAGGCCCCGAGCCGCGATCAAGCCGCCTTGCGCGTCGCGGGTCTGACCGGGGTTTGGGGCGTGTGCATGTGGGTCGTCTTTGCCTCGCAACCCGAAGGCTGGCACGCCCTGCGCGAAGCCGCCTTTGGCGCAGGATTTGGATCCAGCTCGGGTGGAGCTCACGCGGCTTTCTGGATCCTGGGCTTGGGGGCCCTTTGGTTTGGCTTCTATTCGCTGGTGGCTGGGGGCAGGGATCCCGAAGAAAGTCCGCCTCCGCTCTGGTGCTGGGTGTGGATGGCGGTGGGCCTGATCCCCCTCTGGTCTGGCGGGAACTCGCAAGGCCCTATGGGAGGGTTGCTGCTCCCCATGGCAGCGCTCGGCTTGGCGGATGCCCTCCAGCGTCGGGTCGCTCCTCAGCAGTTGGTCAAGGCCACCTTGGCGTTGGTGATGGCCCATGCGCTGCTCATCACCGTGTTCACGATCAGCCTACAACGTGACGACCCACAGCGGGCTTGGCAAAGGGTGGCGCGGCAATCCCTGAGTTCTGGCGACGTGTTCGTCACGGGACAGCCGGAGCGGGCCTACCTCAGCGCCTTTCGAATGGGGTTGGGCACATGCCAGATCGATGGCCTAGGCGGCGTTGTGCATGCTTGGAGCCCAACGGGAGTCACGGGCACGCGGCTGATCTTCGATGCGTGGGATTCCCCCGCAGCGCCGGACCCTCTGCATTGGCCCGGGTGGCTATTGCAAGGGGCCGAGCTATCCGGAGCGGCGCTGCAAACCCCGCTGGAACTGCATCCCAGCGGACTGCGTTCCACGGGCCCGTAGGGCCCTCCGGACTCGACTTCTCGGGCGTGATTTGGTCTACTTGGGCGCTTTGCCCGAGGAACCCCTTCCTTACGGCACGGCGTCCATCCGCCCCACCACGGATTGCCTCCCATGCCGCGCCGCGACGACATCCAGTCGATCCTCATCCTAGGCAGCGGACCGATCATCATCGGTCAAGCCTGCGAATTCGACTACTCCGGAACCCAGGCCTGCAAAGCCCTCAAAGAAGAGGGGTATCGGGTAGTCCTGGTCAACTCGAACCCCGCAACCATCATGACCGATCCGGGCATGGCGGATGCGACCTACATCGAGCCGCTCACCCCTGAGTACGTCGAGCGGATCCTTGAGAAGGAACGTCCCGACGCGATCCTGCCCACCCTGGGAGGCCAGACGGCCCTCAATTTGGCCTTGATGCTGCACGAGCGCGGTGTGCTCGAGCGACTGGGAATCGAGATGCTCGGGGCCAAGGCCGATGTGATCCGCAAGGCGGAGGACCGGGATCTTTTCCGCGCGGCCATGGCCAGCGCCGGACTCGAATGCGCCCGATCTGGGATCGCCCATAGCCAAGAGGATGCCCAACGGGTATTGGGCCAGATCGGATTGCCCTGCGTCATCCGCCCGGCCTTCACCATGGGCGGCGCGGGGGGCGGCATCGCGTACAACGTCGAAGAGTTCGACGAAATCGTCGGCCGCGGCCTGTCGCTCTCCATGAACAGCGAAGTCCTGATCGAGGAATCGCTGGTCGGCTGGAAGGAATTCGAGATGGAGGTGATGCGCGACCATAAGGACAATGTGGTCATCGTCTGCTCGATCGAGAACCTCGATCCGATGGGCGTGCACACGGGCGATTCCATCACGGTCGCCCCCTCGCAAACGCTCACCGATCGCGAATACCAACAGCTGCGCAATGCCTCGCTGCGCATCATGCGCGAGATCGGCGTGGAAACCGGGGGATCCAACTGCCAGTTTGCGGTCGACCCCAAGACGGGGCGCCTGATCGTGATCGAGATGAACCCGCGGGTGTCCCGCTCCTCCGCCCTGGCCTCGAAAGCAACCGGCTTCCCGATCGCCAAGTTCGCCGCCAAGCTCGCCGTCGGATACACCCTGGACGAAATCCAAAACGACATCACGCGCGAAACCCCGGCTTGCTTCGAGCCCTCGATTGACTATTGCGTGGTCAAGATTCCGCGCTTCGCGTTCGAGAAGTTCCCCGGCGCCAACACCACGCTCACCACGCAAATGAAGAGTGTGGGCGAAACCCTGAGCATGGGTCGCACCTTTAAGGAAGCCCTGCAAAAGGCCCTGCGAGGTTTGGAGACCGGACAGGCCGGTTTTGGCCTCAACCCACGCTCTGCCGTGACGCCCGTGGCCGAGATCAGCCGCTCCAAGATCGCTGCGATGCTGCACACGCCCACGGCCGAGCGCCTGTTGCACGTGGGCACCGCGTACCGAGCTGGTTGGAGTACGGCGGAGATCAACCATGCCACCGGTATCGATCCGTGGTTCCTTGAGAACATGCGCGAGCTGGTCGAATTCGAACGCGAAATGGCCGGGGCACTCTTGGAGCCGGATCTCCTGCGCAAGGCCAAGAGCATGGGCTACGCCGACGCCCAAATCGGGCTGGCGGTCGGATCCAATGCGGCTGCCGTGCGCGAGCTGCGCCGCGAACACGGGATCGAACCCGTGTACAAGCTCGTCGACACCTGCGCAGCCGAGTTTGACGCGGTCACGCCCTACTACTACTCGACCTGGGAAGACGAAACCGAGCTGCGCGCTTCGGACACGCCGCGCATCATGATTCTGGGCGGAGGCCCCAACCGCATCGGTCAGGGAATCGAGTTCGACTACTGCTGCGTGCACGCGGCCATGGCTGTTCGTGAGCTTGGGTTCCGTGCGGTGATGGTCAACTCGAACCCTGAAACCGTCTCCACCGACTACGACACTTCCGACGACTTGTTCTTCGAGCCGTTGACGCACGAAGATGTGATGCACATCGTCGAGGCGATTCACCCCAAGGGGATCATCGTTCAGTTCGGCGGACAGACGCCTCTGAACCTGGCCGAAGGGCTCAAGAAAGCCGGCGCGCCCTTGATCGGAACTTCGACCGAATCCATCGACCTGGCCGAGGACCGCAAGCAGTTCGCCGCCTTCCTGGAGCGCCTCGGACTGTTGCAGCCCGAATCTGGAATCGCCACCACCGTGGGTGAAGCCTTCGCCATTGCCCGCGAAATCGGCTACCCGGTCCTCGTGCGGCCCAGCTATGTATTGGGCGGTCGCGCGATGGAAATCGTGTACGACGATGAAACCCTCGATCGCTACATGCAAAACGCGGTCATGGCTTCGCCGGACAAGCCCATCCTCGTGGACAAATTCCTCGAGGAAGCCATCGAGGTCGACGTGGACGCGATCTCCGACGGTCACCGGGTGGTCGTGGGAGGCATCATGGAGCACATCGAGGAAGCGGGTATCCACTCGGGTGATTCGACCTGCATCCTCCCGGCCCCCACGCTTGAGCCGGACACGCTCGAAGAAATCACGCGAGCGACCAAGCTCATGGCCAAGGAGCTCAAGGTCATCGGCCTGATGAACGTCCAGTTCGCGGTCAAGGAAAACAAAGTCTACGTGATCGAGGTCAATCCGCGCGCTTCGCGGACCGTGCCCTTTGTCTCCAAAGCGATCGGCGTTCCCCTCGCCAAACTGGCTGCCCAAGTCATGGTGGGCAAGACTCTCGAGGAACTGGGCTTCACCCAGGAGATCATCCCCCCGTACTGGAGCGTCAAAGCGCCGGTCTTCCCGTTCAACAAGTTCCCTGGAACCGATGTGCTGCTCAGCCCCGAGATGCGCTCGACGGGTGAAGTGATGGGCATCGACGAAGACTTGGGACTGGCCTTGGCCAAAGCCTACACCGCCGCAGGCATGCAACTGCCGAAGCGTGGCCGGGTGCTCTGGACCGTCAAGCAAGCCGACAAGCGGGCCGTGATCGCGGAAGCGCGGACCTTGGTCGCATTCGGCTACGAGCTGATCGCCACGGACGGCACTTGGAAAGCCCTACGCGCCAACGGAGTCCCCTGCGAGCGCATCCACAAGATCCATGAAGGGCGGCCGCACATCGTGGATGCGATCAAGAATCGCGAGCTCGACCTGATCTTCAACACGCCCTTTGGCAAGCAGCAGCGCGTCGACGATTCGTACATTCGCTCCAGCGCGGTCCAGGCCGGCATCCCTTGCATCACTACCCTGGCGGGTATCCGTGCCGTGGTCAACGCCCTCTCCGCCCTCCACCGCGGCCCCGCGATGGCCCATAGCCTGCAGGAATACCACGCGCGGCTTCCGAAGGCAGAAACCGCCAACGCCCATTAGTTCCTTCCACCGCAGCCAAGGGCTGCGGTGAAAGCGATAGAACTATTGGAACGCGATTTCGATCGCATCGGTGAAGTTGCTGGCAGGACCACCCACCGTGTCCCGATACCAGCATTGGAAGTTCCAGGTTTCACCTGCAACCACCGCATGGGGCAACGTCGGAGTCGGTAGGTTGGCAAGATCCACCACCAGCTCAAACGAGCCGCTTAGCCCTGAGTACCGGATGTCGGCCAGTGCGTTGTGCCGCCCTATCAAGCCCGTTCCGCCGATGCAGAGGTTGCCCAAGCTGCCACCAGGGTTCGGAGTGAAGGCCTGGGTATCGGAGTTGAGGAAGTACCCAAACACATTTTGCGGCAGTCCGTCGGCCTGCAAGGTGAGTTGGTTGTTCGTTACCACCGTGGAGCCCACGGCGGCAATCGTGGCAGATTGCCCGGTGCTGTTGGCCACCGCAGGCCCACAGTAGTTGGTTCCGATCGGCCCCACATCCACGCCCAGACTCATCGCACGATCGTCATAGAGGTGGTAGTACATGTGTGCGCCTCGAACCCACCAAAACGTCCCGCTCACGGTCAGGGCACTCTGCGCCCATTGCCACGTCCCCGAAAAGGCTGGGGTGAGCCCAACGACGGAAACAAAGTAGCGCGTTCCACCCACAAAGGTCAGAGGGGTCGCAAGGGTCAGGTCGAACTGGTACAGGCCGCCTCCAACCGCAATCGAAGGCACGGAGGCATAGACCTCTTCGCTGATGGGCTGGCTGGTGGCCGAGAACAAGTCCGGTTGGATCGCGATGGTGTTCGGGTCTTGGTGGTGGAACGAGATGTAGAAACCCAAGGGGGGAGGAGCCTGGCCCCACCATCGCAAGTGGGTCACCGTGCTGGTTTGGCCCAAGGTGAAATCCTCCCAGGCGAGCGAATCGTTGTCGGAGTCGTTCTGGCCAGAAGGGTCCACCCACAACTGCGAGGCGCGTAGCACGCCGCCGCCGGCCGCCATGGGTTGTTCGTACACAAACGTTTGAGCGCTAGCGGAGCCCGCCAGCAGGCAAAGACCAAGTAGGCTGTGTCGGAACTTCATGTTGGTTTGGGGGTAGGAGTTGGGATCCGAATTCAAGGGAACATTCCCTAGGGCAGCTCGCGATCCAACCCCACTATGCCGAATGCTTCGGCGCTGGCGGTTACATGTCTGCAACCGTAGAAGCGTGCGCGTGGACTTGCTCAGCAACGTTTGCCCTGGACACCTGAATCGCCCCTGCAACGCGATTGAGTCTCAGAGACTCTGCAAGCTCCGTGCGAATCCGGCTACGGACGTCCGGTTTCGAACCAAGCCACAGGCACTTCGATGTTGGGCCAGAACAAGAGCACAGCCGTGGTACCGACAAGCGCCACACCAAACACCACCAACATGTGTCGAGTCAGCCGACGACTCCCTAGCAGTGCAACAGCACCCAACTTGAATGCCAGATTGGACATGGTGGCCACAAGGATCACGCGCCAAGCCGTCTCTGGAACCACTTCGCCGCTCTCGAACAAACGGGCTGTGGAAAGAGTGATCGCATCCACGTCGGTCAATCCCGACAAGGCCGCTAGCCCGTAGAGTGCGCGGTCGCCCAAGTGATGCGCAGTAACCGCGACCAAGAACAACACCAACGCATAGAGTGCGCCAAGGATGATGGCCGACTTGAGCTGGCCGGGGTCTTCCAGTTCGTTGACGACCGGATCGGTAGCCTTTTGCAAGAAGAACAAGACCACCGAAGTGGACAGCATGAGCACAAAGACCAACAGGATCGGAGGGGCTGCGGCTGGCAAGAGTTGGGGTGCGACGACCCCGATCTCAATCAATATGCGCAGATTCACCACGGTCGAAGCCAACATGATCACGAGAGCCGCCAACGAACTCATCGCGGGGTTCGAAACGGTTCGACGGGCGTAGCTCAGGGTCGTCGCCGTGCTCGAAATCAACCCGCCGAGTACCCCGCTCAAAACCCCTCCAACCCGCTGGCCCAACATTCGCTGCAACACGTAGGCTCCCAAACTGATCCCAACGATCAGGACCACCATGCGCCAAATCTCGAAGGGGTTGAGCACCTGGTACGGCCCATACGCACGATCGGGCAGCACGGGCAGGATCACCAACGCGATCAAAACCCAATGGAACAGGCCGCGAAGATCCCGGTCTGCCAATCGGGCAATCCATCCGTGCAACGATTGCTTCCAATACAACAGCAACGCCACGATGCCCGTGATCACAATGGCGGGGCCATAAATGCCCATGCCCGTCGCGGCGCCTACCAAGAACATCAACAGTACGGCGACCTCGGTGGTGATGCCCGGATCGAACTCGCCGGCGGAAAGCTTGATGACGTTTCCGATGATCAAGAGGCTGGCCAGACACACAAGCCCCGCAATCACCACCCACAGCAGCTCGCCCCCCCCGATGACAACCGCCAAGGTTCCCATCAAGGTGACCAGCGGGAAGCTGCGGATCCCCGCGATCGGGGACCCTTCGCGTTGGCGCTGCAACCCGACGAGCAAACCGAGGCCCAGAGAGAGGGCCAGTGCTTGGTAGGCTTCGGGGGAGGTCATGGGTGGGTGCCGTTGGGGTAGCGGGGGACTCCATGGTAGAGAAGCCTGCGCTAGGTGTCAGTCCATGGCGAGGCCTTGGAAGTGCTTTGGGTCCGGGTTCCCTTCGAAAGCTTGTCGGGACATGAGTTCTCACCGCCGCAGCGCAGCCCTGTTTGGGTCGCCTTTGCTACCCTGATACGACGATGAGTCTCGGGCAATGGGTGGTAGGGGCGGGCCTAGCCTTGGTGGGCGGAGCCCACGCAGTTGGGGTCCAAGAACCCGCCAACGAGCTCGATTTCGAGCGGGACGTGCTGCCGATCCTGCGAGAGCACTGCTTCGACTGCCACGGTCCCTACCGCCAGAAGGCAGGCCTACGGCTCGACCAACGGGCGGCCGCCATGGCAGGGAGTTCGTTTGGGACCGATCCAGTCCTGGTTCCCGGCAACCGTGATGCATCCTTGCTGTGGGACATGATCTCGTCGCCGGATGAAGACGATCGAATGCCGCCTGCGAAGAGCCCCCCTTTGGGTGCCGACCAAATCCAACTCCTGGGGGCATGGATCGATGCGGGAGCCACTTGGCCCGACGATGGTCATGCGGCGAGCTGGCCTTCGAAGCATTGGTCGTACCAAACTCCCCAGTCCGTGGAACCTCCTGGGCTGGACGTTTTCCCCAAACGACTACGGGCTTGGCCCCAGGGAGAGGTCGACCGCTTCCTGTTGGCCGCCATGCTCACTGCGGGCCTGGAACCCCAGCCGCTAGCCGACCGCGCGTTGTGGTTCCGGCGGGCCAGCCTCGACTTGACCGGCCTTCCCCCCAGCTTGCCCGAGTTGGATGAGTTTCTAGGCGATTCGGCTCCGGATGCGTGGGAACGGGCTCTCGATCGGTTGATGGACTCCCCCCACTACGGTGAGCAACAGGCATTGCGTTGGCTCGACCTGGCCCGCTATGCAGACTCCAACGGGTACGAGAAGGACGCCGAGCGAAGCATTTGGCCCTACCGTGATTGGGTGATCGAGGCCTACAACCAAGACCTTGGCTTCGATGAATTCACCCGGCTTCAACTCGCGGGGGATTTGCTACCGGATGGAGGTCAGCAAGCCTTGATCGCCACCGGATTCCAGCGCAACACGATGGTCAACGACGAGGGAGGCACCGATGCCGAAGAGTATCGGGTTGCGGCGGTCAAAGATCGGACCGATACGCTCGCCGCGGTTTGGTTGGGCAGCACGATGGGCTGTGCCCAGTGCCACAACCACAAATACGACCCCTTCACCCAACGGGACTACTACCAGCTGTACGCCTTCTTTGACCAAACGGCGGATGGCGGCAAATCCAACGAACCCATCCTGCCAGTCGAAACGCCTGCGTTGCTGGCGGAGCGCGCCCGAGCCCTCGCAGAACTGGCCTCGTTCCAGGCGGGCCGGTCTCTCCCGCAATCGCAGGATTCGATCTGGGTTGGGGAGTCGATTCCGGAGGCACAGATCGTCGACGGCGACTGGAGCAGCGAGCCCCTCGGCGAACGCCGGCGGGGCGGGGCTGGCTACCAACAGATCTACTTCACCGGGGCCAAACGTCCGTTTGTCGTCCTGGAGGGTGATTGCTGGTTTGTGGACGTGTGGGTAGATCCCGAGTCCCCCGCCCGCGAAATCCTAATCCAATTCCACGTCCAAGCCGGTAACTGGGAGCACCGCGCCTACCTCGGAGAAGATCTTCACGGTTTGGGGCGCGCGGGGACGGGTTCGCGTCGAGCGCTGGGATCGATGCCCGCTGCGGGCGCGTGGCACCGCATCGAGATCCAACCCGAGCTGGTGGATCTGCCCCCTGGCAGCCAGGTGGATGGCTTCGCGTTGGGCCAAGTCGATGGCTTTGTCCGCTGGGGAAACGCAGGCTTGACCACCACCAATCCGGACCCAAGCGAGCCCCTACCTCCCGAGGCGGCTGCAGCCGCGAGCACGCTTGCTCGGACCGTCACGACCCTCGTCATGCGGGCCGTGGATTCCCCACGCACGACGCACCTCTTGGAGAGGGGAAGCTTTCTCTCCCCGGGTGCCGAAGTCCAACCGGAAGTTCCCGTCGTTTTGCGCGCCAAGGGCCAACACGTTGAGCCGGACCGCTTGGGCCTCGCAAACTGGTTGGTGGACCCTGAGCAGCCTTTGACCGCCCGGGTCGAAGTCAATCGGGTCTGGCAGCAGATCTTTGGTACGGGGATCGTCGCGACCTTGGATGACTTTGGCTCCCAAGGGGAACCACCGAGTCACCCCGAACTGCTGGATTGGCTTGCCACCGAGTTTGTGAGCCATGGTTGGAGCCGCAAGTGGTTGTTGCGCACCCTCATGACCTCCGCCGCCTATCGGCAAGGGGCCGAGCAAACCGACGCCAATCTGCGCATCGACCCGACCAACCGCTTGCTGGCCCACTTTCCCCGGTTGCGCTTGCCCGCCGAGAACCTGCGCGATCTGTGCTTGGCCGTATCGCAACGGTTGGAGTCCAAAGTAGGCGGTCCTAGTGTGCACCCCCCCCAGCCCGCAGGGATCGATGCAGGTACCTACACGGGGGACCGCTGGTTCAATTCCACGGGACCCGATCGTTATCGGCGAGGTCTCTACACCTTTTGGCGCCGAACCTCGCCCTATCCCTCGTTCGTACTCTTTGATGCTACGAGCCGTGAGCTGGCTTGCACCCGCCGCAACCGTTCGAACACGCCGCTGCAGGCCTTGGCCTTGCTCAATGACCCGGCATTTGTGGAAACCACGCGAGCCTTCGCCGAGCGTTTGGAACAGTTCCCAGCACCTGATGATGCCGATCGCATTCGTATGGGATTCCGCGCCTGCACCGGGCGATTTCCGAATGCTCACGAGCTTGAAGTGCTGATGGCTCTGCGCTCGAGCGCAGGCTGGGAGAGTCTGGCTCGCGTGCTACTCAATCTAGACGAGACCCTCAATCGCGGCTGACGATGAACAGACGACAATTTTTGGCCCAGGTCGCAAGTTGCATGGCCTTAGGGCGGGTCGCGTGGGCCGACCTGTTGGGAGACTCAAAATCCCAGGCCCCCGCGCGCCTACCCCACTTCGCCCCCAAGGCCAAACGCATCATTTATCTGCACATGGCCGGTTCGCCTTCGCAGCTGGACCTGTTCGACCCAAAGCCAACGCTTGCCCGCTTCCAGGGGCAGGCCATGCCCGAGAGCTTCACGGCCAAGGAACGCTTCGCATTCATCAAGGGAACACCCAAGGTCCTAGCCTCCCCCTACACCTTCGCCCAGCATGGAGAAAGTGGGCAATGGATCTCCGAGTTGCTCCCTCATACGGCGCGCATTGCCGACAAGTTGACGGTTGTGCGCTCCATGAGCAGCACCCAATTCAATCATGCGCCCGCACAGATTTTCCTGAACACTGGGCACCACCTCATCGGTCGCCCGAGCCTGGGATCGTGGTTGTCCTATGGCTTGGGCAACCTGAACGAGAACCTTCCGGCGTTTGTGGTGATGTTGTCGGGCCAATTCGGGCCTAGTGGAGGGGCTTCCTGTTGGGGCAACGGATTCCTGCCCTCCGAACATCAGGGCGTGAGATTGCTCGGTGGCGCAGAGCCCATTCTGTATCTGGCCAACCCCGACGGTGTGACGCGTGAACAGCGCCGGTTGGAACTCGATGCCCTTGCCGACATCAACCGAGGGACTGCGGAGCGACTTGGTGACCCAGAGACCTTGGCTCGCATGGCCCAATACGAACTAGCCTTCCGCATGCAGACCGAAGTCCCCGAACTGGCCAATCTGCAGACCGAGTCCCGATCGACCCTGGAGCGGTACGGGGTCCAGCTAGGCCAACCCTCATTTGCAGCCAACTGCCTCCTGGCTCGGCGCATGGCGGAAGCCGGGATTCGTTTCATCCAGCTCTACGATTGGGGTTGGGACAGCCACGGCACCGGACCCAACGACGACATCGTGACGAGCCTACCCGAACAGTGTCGCCGAACCGATCAAGCCTGCGCTGCTTTGGTGGAAGACCTCGACGCCAGGGGTCTGCTCGAAGACACGTTGGTGGTTTGGGGTGGCGAGTTCGGCCGAACCCCCATGAATGAAGAACGCGATGGGTCGAAGTTTCTAGGTCGGGACCATCATCCGCATGCCTTTACGATGTGGTTCGCTGGCGGCGGTATGCGGCCCGGCACTTCGTATGGCGCGACCGATGACTTTGGCTACTTCCCTGTGGAGGGTGCCATGGACGTGCATGATCTGCATGCGACCATCCTGCACCTGTTGGGAATCCGTCACGAGGCATTTACCTTTCAACACCAAGGCCGCAGCTTTCGGCTCACCGATGTGGCTGGACGCGTGATCCATGAATTGCTGGCTTGACCGCTCCGATGTCTAGGCTTTGCTAGTGAGCGAGTGACCCAAAGGGCCAGGGTGATCCAGGCAAGGCTTGAGCGCAGCCACCTAGGGCTTGGGGCCGGGAGGGTTGGCCAGAAAACGTATGGAATCCAGAGGTTTGCGCTCGAGGTTGGGGACTTGGCAGTCCCCTGCTGGAAAGCCTACGGGGATCAAGAGGAAGGGCTTCTCATTCTCCGGGCGACCCAAAAGTTTGGACAAGAACGCCATCGGGCTGGGGGTATGCGTCAGCGTCGCCAATCCACAGTGGTGCAAGGCGAGCAAGAGGAATCCACAAGCAATCCCAATCGACTCTTGGGTGTAGTAGCACTGCTCGCGTTGTCCATTGGGTCCCACCTGCCAGGCATGTCGGAACGCCACGATCAGGGCGGGTGCCACTTCGAGGAAGGGCTTGTGCGCATCCGTTCCCAGGGGCGCGAGATCCTTCAGCCAAGCTGGATTCATGCGCCCCGAATAGTTGGCGCGTTCTTCTTCCTCAGCGGCCTCGCGGATGGCGCGCTTCAAAGCCGGATCGGACACCACCACGAAGGTCCACGGCTGTTTGTGGGCTCCAGAGGGCGCGGTTCCTGCCAGTCGGATGCAATCATCGAGTACCCCCTGGGGGAGGGGTTCCGCTGAAAACTCGCGCACACTGCGCCGCCGCTGGACATCGGTTAGCAAGTGCTGCGCCCGACGTTGCATCACGTCGGGCGCATAGCGTTCAAACTCGAGCGGCCGAAAGCCCGGCTGTTCCGGCTCCACGGTCGTTACTCCTTGCTGCGGATCGTGATCGAGCACTGGAAGGCCCAACGGTCGTCCGGGATCTCTTCGGGCTTGATCGGTTTGGCCGTGTCGATACGGAAGTTGGTCACCTTGACCCGCTTCGAGCCTTCTTCAAGCTTGTACATGAAGTTCGCCAGCTGCGTGCGTTGGAAGGTGGGAGCGCTACGGCTGCCAGCATTCAGTGACTTGGGAACCACCGTGTAGATGTTGTCCACATAGGCCCGCTGGGAGTCCGTGCGCGGGTTGATGTTGACCCCGCCCAATGCGATCAAACGATTGCTGGCGATGCCGCGAATGTACGACAACGGGGTATTGTCCCCGCGTAGGTTGTCACCCTCCAACTGTTTGGTGAGGTCGGTAAACTGGCTCGCAGCCGTTTGGATCTCGCGTGCTTGCTGCTCGATCAGTCCGATCTTGCTCTCGATCACGTGGTCCTTGCTGTCCAAGCCCAGGATGTCTTGCAAATGAGCGGCACGTTGCTGCTCTTTCCAGCCAAACCAACCCAGCACTCCCGCTCCGATCACACAGAGCAGGATCATGGTCTTCATGGCCGTCATGTCTTTGAGAATGCTCATGATCGTTGCTTATTGCTTGGGCTTGGATTTCTCGTCATCGCCGGCGCGGGAAACGTTCACACCCACGGTCAGCCCTTCGATGATGATCCCTTCGCCCGTCACCAGGTCCTTGGTGGGCTTTTCATCGAGGCGGACAAACCAATCGTGATCCTTGCTTAGGGCTTCGCGGAAGGCTTCATAGTTGCGGGTGGCCTGTGATGCGTTCTCCGCCATGAACACGATGTCCATTCGCACTTCCACCAACGACTGATCCTTCTTGTTGCGGTCTTCCATGTAGTCCGCACTCAACTTGTGGATCGAAGTTCGCCATTTGCTGGCGTTCTCTTCGAGCACCTTCAAAACCAACAGACTGGCGTGGAATGCCGACTGGGGTTGGGTGATCGCTCCCGAGTCACCCAGATCCGCCTTGAGCCGCTTGACGTGGTCTTGAACGATTGCAAGGGTGTTGCCCATCGCATTCTCGATGGGGCTCTGGTAGTCAATCGGCTCGCCAGGGGAGGGCCGGAAACGGTTGACGAACTTGAGCACGTCGTCGGGCGGCGGCGACATGGTCGCCTTTTCGGGTTTGCCGCGGGATCCGACGAGGAAGTTGTGGCTGCTGTTGACCCAGAAGCGTGCGGACTCCTCCAAGCGAGTCACCTTTTGCTTCTCCATGAAGAAGAAGGCGGCTCCCAGCATGGCCAGCAACATGGCAGCTACAGCCAAGGGGAACTCCATGCGCTCCCAGGCACCGGTGAAGGCCAATTCTTCGCGCCGAAGGCGCGGTTTCATGACTCCCCCACCGAGTTGGGTTACGGCGGCTCCGTAGGCTGCAACCAACTGACCGAAACCGTCGACGGGTTGTCCGCCGTCGGCTTCGAAGCAGTCGAGCACGTACACGGGGAGATCCATGATCGGCTCCCCAATCAATCCCGGGATCTCGATACCGCAAACGTAGATCGCCTCGATGGGATGCGCGGTGGTCGCGGCCGAAAGGGTCCTACCCAACTCGCGGCGAATGCGCTGTAGGGCCTGGTCGACTCGGCGACTGGCCTCGATCGGATCGATAGGGGCCCGTTTCGGCGCCTCATCCTCTTCAGCTCCTTCTCCGGCTTCACCCGCACTCTCCCCAACCAGCGAAAGCTCGTGGGTCAGGGCTCCAATGTGGATGACCCGCATTTCTTGAACCTTGCCCCCGTCCACCACGACGACGCTGGTGGCCAAGTCGCCCACATGGACCAGGAGCTGTGCGTCTTCGGGACCGCACAAGTTCGCGGAAGTGGCCGCGTTGTACATCGCGGAGGTTTCGAGTTGGACCTCGAGCGGCTCCAAGCCCGCTTTCTCGCAAAGCTTCAAGGCGGCTCGCACATCGGCTTTGGGCACCGCCGTAACGAGCAGATCGGAGCCGTGGTCGGATTCCCGCAGGATGTGGAAGTCGATGACCACATCATCGATGTTCCACTGGGGTAGCTCCGACTCGATCTCGAACTTGATCACTTGCTCCAACTTGGCGGGGTCGGAGAAAGGCAAGTCGATCCGCCGAAAGGCCGAGGACCCCGAGTCGATCACGAGCCCTAGGTTTTCCTTGGGGATTCGGTGAGCCTTGGCCGCGTCTTTGAGAAGCTCCACCGCATGCGCGATCGGATTCTCTACGTCGGGCTCGAACTCCCCCGCGTAGTACGCGGTGATCTTGTGCTTCTTGGAACTGCCGTCGAGGACCACCAGCTCAAAGCGGCGGGGGCCCATTCGAAGGCCACAGGAACGTGCCATGGTTTACCGGGGAGGAAAGGACTGAGAGGTTCCGGCCAGCAGCCGGTCGTAAGACTCACGCTGATCGGGGGACAAGACATTATCACGAATCAGGGCGCGGAATCTCTGGGCCTCCGCATCCAATTCTTGGCCCAGGCTGGTGTCCAGGGCCGACCGGTGCCGGTCCTCGATGCGCTGAACCGCAATGTGATGGAAATAGAGCAGTTCCCGCAGAAAGCGCGAGCGTTCTGGGGACAGTTGGAACTGGCGTTCGAAGCGGTCCGCGAAGGCCTCATAGGGGGCCTCGTCGGAATGGCCGCCTCCCTGCCAAAGGCTGGAGACGGCCATTCCGGCAAGGAAGCTGGACCCCGCGAGGACCAGGATCCAAACGCGCTGATTCACCGCTGGGTTCCCTCCGGCGGGGTTTCCTGCGACCGAGCGGGGAACTCCCGCTGATTGAGCTGCTCCAACCCCTTGAGGGTGTCTTCCAACGAGTTCCGGTCCGCGTGCAAGTCCCGGCTTTGGGTCGAACGC
>Ga0116152_10001546_pt1 | contig 18880 bp, 16 predicted proteins | sample AD_UKC119_MetaG_FD_89894 | JGI IMG/M metagenome (GOLD analysis project Ga0116152, IMG submission 89894) | Active sludge microbial communities of municipal wastewater-treating anaerobic digesters from Hong Kong - AD_UKC119_MetaG | ecosystem: Engineered > Bioreactor > Anaerobic > Digestate...
GCTTGCTGTTACAGAAGATGGGACAAAACTTATTGTTACTTCGCAAGGAAGAAACGGGATTGGCGGAGGAAATTCTGTAATGATTTTTTCAGTAGAATACTAACGCCAGCTTGGCGAAGTGCGCTTGTTCCGGATGATGTAATTCCGGTTGATGGGCATGGTGTTTCGCTTCAGTCGTTTTTGGTAATGACTTTTATAGCCAAGTGCGGAGTTTTTCCGTTTTACATAGCGTTTGTAGTTCTTGAACTGACTTGAGCTGCAAGAACTCATTGCCATCGTTGCTACAAAAACGATGAGCAGAAGCATATATTTACTGAAGAATCTTTTCATTATCCATGAAAATTTGCGTAAAACTATACTTTTTTTTTTACATGTGCAAATCAAACATATTTTTTTACGCAAAAATGCTCATTTAGATACAGTGAAACGTGAAATTTTATGAAAAATTCCAGAATCGACGTTCTATATAATTGATAAACAGTGATATAAAATTTTAAAATTAGTTTTCAACAGCTGTTGATTTCTTATATAAATTTAGTTTTCCTGTCTCATATGTTATATTTCCTGACTTCTGACATTATTGAAATTTGGAGCGGTATTAAAAATACAACTATCAGATGGCAAACTGGTTAAAACAACCAATTTGAATATTTTGCCGCACTGACTATAACCTTTCAAAGTTACAAATACAAAAAAAACAAAACGGATTGGTTGTATTTAGGATGTCGCATAACATTTTGCGGATCAGAAATCGAGGAAGAGAAGGGCGGGCGCCGAGGGCATGATGCCTGAAATCTGTCTGAGCTGCATAATTTAATCAGACATTCCTTGCAGCGAGTTATTTCAGGCTGTGGGGGGCAGTTCATCGATTTCCCGCAAAATGTTCCAGCGACGAGATTTTCTTTTGATACTTTTCTTTTGGCGGGCAAAAGAAAAGTATGCTCAGCCTGCAAGGCTGCACTGAATCAGCTGAAAAGCCAGTGCTTACGGCAACGAATTTGGTAACTGCACTAAATGTCAGAAGTTGGGGAAATTAGTTTTCAACAGCTGTTGATTTCTTTGCATTTTTTCTTCCCCGACGTTTCGTAATTTTTATTTTACTTTGCAGCGAGTTTGGTTCATCAAAGAAAAACTCTTTGATGCTAAGAGGGAACCGGGTGAAAATCCCGGACAGTACCCGCTGCTGTAAGTCCTGAAAAAGGGCGCGGTAATTCCCCTGCCACTGTTCCGATACGCAAGGAACGGGAAGGCACCGCGCCGGGGACAAGTCAGAAGACCTGCCAGGCGTTTTTTCATGAATCTTTCGGGCGTAAGGGTCATGGAGCTTGTTTAATTTTTTAATGTTTTTTACATTATGAAACATTTTTTCCACAGTTCGCTGTTATGGCTTGCTTTAGCCATGCCTTTCATGTCAAATGCCCAATTCTCAATGGATGACATCTCATTCTGGGTTGGCTCTGGATCCAAAAAAACTGTTCTTGTCATTGATTTTAACGATGGCGCCAATCCGCAATGCTATGCCTGGGGTTATCGTTTCGATGGCACATCGGTTACCGCTGAAAAAATGATTGCCGATATTGATTCGGCCGACCATGCATTGAGTATGGTGGTTATGTCAGGTTTCGTAAATGATATAACTTATTTATCTCACGCCGGCTTAGGTGGAAATCCGGACTATTTCTCCACTTTTTCAGGCGATGGCGATACGTCCAATTGGGTTATGAATATGGGCGGCAGCGAACTGCTGACCGATTCTATGTGGTTTGGCATGTCATACACGCCATGGGATTCGTCTTTCAACCCGCTCTATAAGCCAGGTTTGCCGGTTGCTGCCAGTCCGGTAAATGGGTTTGCCGACATCCGGATTTTCAATACCATTATTTATCCCAATCCGGTTCGTGATTTTTTTACCATTAATAATTACGGGAACTTTGACCGAATGCAGATTTTCGATGTCAACGGCAAACTTGTTTGTGAATACGGAATTTTGGAGGCCAATCCGGAATATAGTCTGAATGCGGTTCCCAAGGGTTTTTATTACGCACTGTTTTACAATAACAACGCTGTTCTTCACGGCGAACTTATTATCAAGGAATGAAAACAATCGTTTTTTTATTTCTGATACAACTTTGTTTTTTCGCAAAAGCGCAGTATCCGCCTGCCGCAGGGCAGGCGGGCTCTACTGCCGTTCCGCACGACAGCGCCTGCTTTATTGATTGGGCTGGCAGTTGCAGCATTGTTCGCGGCTTTGTGAATGTTTCAGATACAACAGTTGTTGCCGGGTCTTCCAACTATGCCTCTTATGGCGCTGAATCCAATGTTGCCGGCATTGCCGACAACGTGGTTGTGAGTCTTGGCGACGGTGGTGTGGCTGATATTTTTTTCAATGTTCCGCTGGCCGATGGTTCCGGATTTGATTTTGCCGTATTTGAAAACGCGCTCACAGACTTGTTTCTGGAACTTGCATTTGTGGAAGTCAGCTCCGATGGAATTCATTTTTTCCGCATTCCTTCGTATTCGTTGACCGACACAATAGTGCAAACCGGTGGTTTCGGAAACACCGATCCGACAAAGATTCACAACCTGGCGGGCAAATACAGAGCGCTTTTCGGAACCCCTTTCGATATTGCGGATGCTCCCGATACTGCTTTACTTCGTAAAGATTCAATCACCGTGGTGCGTTTGATTGATGTTGTTGGGAGTATTGACCCTGTATATGCTTCGCGCGACTGCGAGGGCAGAAAGATCAATGACCCGTTTCCGACTCCTTTTGAATCATGCGGTTTTGATCTGGATGCGGTTGGTGTTATCAACAACCGCAGCAATACTGGTTTTGACGAGTATCAGAAAATAGTTCATGTTTATCCTGATCCGGCAAGCGACGTGATTTATTTCAATTCATCTGAGACTGAGCGCGTTTTCATTTATTCGTGCAGCGGGCATCTGATGCGGGAATACAATGGTTCGGAAAAATCGGCTGATGTTTCAGGATTGGATAATGGCATTTATTTTCTTAGAACTTCTGAAGGAAAATCATCAAAATTCATAGTATTTCATTAATGAAAGGGTTGTTTTTCATATTGTTTCTTTTGTTAGGTTTCCTGTTGAATGCTCAGCAGCAAAATGATACAATATGGCTGAAACCGGTTGACATTTCGGCCCCGGCCGATGATTCGGTATTCATGATTTCCGTTTCCGGCAAGCTGATTCCTGCGGATGAAAATCTCTCCATTGAAAATGCTTTGTCGCGCTATTCACCTGTGTTTTTCAAAACTTATTCTCCCGGTGGTATTGCAAGCATTTCGCATCGGGGCTTCGGGGCTTCGCAGACTTTGTTTGTGTGGAATGGGTTTGCTTTGAATCAGCTCACGCTTGGACAGCCGGCGTTGAATGGCATGCAGGTGAATGAAAACATGCATTTTGGAATCGTGTCCGGAACATTGGCTGCGTCTGATTTTTCCGGAGGTCTGTCATCGTATATCTATGTAGATGATGGCTTTTATCGCGATAGCAGTCTTATGCGAAGACTTGTCATTTCAGGAGGAAGTTTTGGAGCCGGCTCTGCTTCTTTCTTTTCAGACTACAGAATAAAAAAGTCACGTGTTTCTTTCGAACTGTCAGGAATGAATGTGGTTAATAATTACAGGTTTCATAACAATGCAGAAGGAGCAGGTGTTGAGCAATGGCCTCTTCAAAACCGCGTTAACGCTTCATATTTTGGCATGACTGTTAAAAGCAATCTCCTGATTCCGTTGAAAAATGGCGACTTCAAATTTTCCTTATGGGCGGGTTCACAATTTAATGAATCGCCTGCACAGTTGCTGAGCCCGCAGCTTTCTGACAATGAAAGTCAGGAAAACAGATTTGTCAGAATGAGTGGATTTGTCCCTTTACTTACCGCTGCTGATGCAGGGTTACAGATTCGCTTCTTTTTTAGTGCCGATACTTTTTTATACCGAAACAAACAGTTGTCCATCAGTGATGGAACAGCATCACAAACGCTGGCGACACGCTGGAATGCCTATCTGCGTGCAGGTGCCGGGCATGAATTCAAGTTTGAGTATTATCCTGAATTCAACAGGGTGCTTTCAGAAAATTTTTCAAAACCCGTTCTCAGTACAGATCAGCGTTTGAATCTGAATTATTGTTTAAACAGATCCGATGTTGTAAAAGCGATTATCTGGACACATTTTATTACTCGCAATTTCGATGAATTGTTCCCGTTGCCGGGACTCTCATTGAGTTTTATGCCAGGCAACAGTTCAAAAGCGAATTGGAAAAGATTGAAGTGGCTGAGTGTGAATGCAGGAATTGCGCGCAATATGCGCATGCCGACTATGAACGATTTATTCTGGGAACCTGGTGGAAACCCTTATCTGAAGCCCGAAGACGCATGGATGGCGGATATGGCTATTGTTGCATCTTCTGCTTTTAAAAAAATCAAATGGGATTTTAAAGTAATGCCTTTTTTCTCTGAAACTTTTAATCTGATTCGTTGGACTCCTGATTCCTTATCGTCTCAATGGATTGCTTCAAATGTTTCTGAATCGCGTCAATATGGCGTAGAAGGCGTTGCTGCGTGTTCTTATTCATGGCAGCAAAATACAATTACCGGATCGATGAATGTGACCCGTGTTTTTGCTCAGGATATGAGCGGCGATAAAGTATTCACTCTGATGTATGTGCCAGATAAAACGATGAATTCATCTGTGTCTTTTGAACACGGCATCTGGAGCGGAGGATACGAGTTTCATTATACCGGAAAACGCTATTCCAGCAGCGATAATGACCGATACATGCCCGAAATATTTTTGCATGATGTGTTTTTTTCTGTTGTGAAAAAAATAAAATCAGATCAGTTGTCGCTCTCTTTGCGCTTTAATAATATAATGAATGCCGATTATCAGTACATCGCCTGGTATCCCATGCCGCGAAGAAATTTTCATGTCACGCTCAAATGGAAATGGAATGAATAGGTGGCTGCTTATATTATTGCTTGCTTTGTCGCTGTATTCATGCACCAATATTGAATTCGGCGAAGTGAACACATTGGACAATTCGCCCTCTTCTTTTCATAATGGTGCGTTTGTTATCAACGAAGGACTTTTTAATTCTGGCGGAGGCGATGTATCGTGGATTGATTTCAGCAATGGCACCATCAGCAATGAAATTTTCCGTTCAGTGAATGGCTTTCCACCCGGAGACATCCCATTTCATGCGGCTTTGAGCGGTGACAATATTTTCCTTACTATCAACAACTCCGCAAAAGTGTATATAATCAACGATGATTTCGAAGTGGTTAAAATAATTGAAGGAATTGCATCACCTCGCGAAATCTGCGCTGGTAGCGGAAATACAATGTTTGTGTCTTCATTGTACAAGCCCTACATTTATGTGATTGATGCGGAGCAGGGAATTCTGAGCGACAGTATTTACACTGAACGACCGGTCGAAAATCTGTTGCTGCATGCCGGTAAACTGTGGGCTACACACTGGTCGAAGCTGGTATCAACACAAACCAATAACGCTTTGCTTGTCATCGACACAACATCCATGCAGCTTGAAGACTCTGTCATCATTGGTGTAGAGCCTAACAGCATGGGTGTTGATGTGAATGGTTTCATCTGGGTATTGTGCAGCGGTGGATTTGATCAAGCAGAAATGGCAAAGATTGTTGTCATTGATCCGCTGTCGCATTCAATTATCCGAAACATTCCATTTGCATCTTCGTCCGATTATCCTTCAGCATTGGTGATGAATGCTGCGCGTGATTCATTGTACTTTGTTAATCAGCACATCTATAAAATGGCTGTCAGCGCTACTTCGGTGCCTACAACTGCATGGATACAATCTTCAGGAAATACTTTTTACCGCCTCGCTGTGAATCCAACGGACAACTCGCTTTGGGTGAGCGATGCCGGCGATTATGTGCATGCAGGCCAGGTGCTGCATTATTCTTTATCAGGCAATTTATTGCAGACTTTTAATGCCGGCGTGGTGCCGGGCTATGTTGTTTTTCGGGAGTAGGGTCGCTTCGCGATGTTTAAACTTCGCGCAGCTTGTAGCTGTATTCACTGACCTGCAGCGCAGGTCAAAGAATAATAGCCCGGCCTGCTGTGTCACGTTTTACGTGAAACGGCCGGGAAAAAGATGAAGCAAAACCGACCTCAGAGAGGTCGAATAAAGACGATATTAACGCAATGATTTTTTTGAAACCAGGGGCATTAGACCCTGTCAGGGTCTTGTTTTTGTGCTTATTTACACCCGGCTTCGCCGGATGCTATTATTGTTTGACATCCTCCGGATGTCAGTATTATTTTCGAGAAATGACACAATGTCTTAATTGTCGGGACACACCAAAAGGGATTATAATTTTGTATGAATCAATATATCTGATTTTTGCGAAAAGTTAAAAGGCAAGTGTCGATGCCAGGAATTTAGACTCCGCGCAACTTGCAGCCAAAACGATTTTCAAAATGAATAAAAAGTCAACCTATTCGATTACAAAATAATTAATAATGTCACCCGATAAGCTGTCAAAAGCAAATATTATGGAAGGAAATTACCTGACATATTTAAATAATTAGTAAGGAAATTACCTGACGAATATTTAAGTCGGGTTATCTTGTATGTTGTTTTTCGGGAGTGAAGGTGCTCCGTGAAGTTTAAACTTCGCGAAGCGGATAGCTGCAAAAATCCGCAATAGCACAGCTTCCACACAAAGGTTTGCGTGCCTTGCAGACATAGCGTCCATGCAAAATGAGCCAGTGGTGCAGGTCGTGGAGCACATCAGCGGGAGCGATGGATACCAGCGCCTTTTCGACTGCCAGCGGGGTTGTGGCTCCGGGAGCCAGTCCCAGACGTACGCTTACTCGTTGCACATGTGTGTCAACCGCAATAACATTCTGTTGGAACAAAACGGAGGCAAGTACATGTGCTGTTTTGCGCCCCACACCCGGCAATTGCTGCATCTCTTCGGGATCGGTCGGTAATTTCCCCTTGTATTTTCCGGTCAGCATTTCGGCCATGGCTTTTAGGTTGCGGGCCTTGTTGTTGGGATAGGAACAGGATCTTATTTTTTCATAAATCGCAGATTCAGTAGCCGCAGCCAATGTTTTGGCGTTAGGGAATGTTTTAAAAAAATCAGGTGTAATTTTATTTACGCGCACATCGGTGCATTGGGCACTCAGAATCACAGCTACAATCAGCTCATACGGGTTTTTATAATCAAGCTCGGTTTTGGGAATCGGGTTGTTCTGCTGAAATATTTCAATGATTTTTGCGAGTCGCTGTTTGCGCGTCATAACGAATAACTATTTGATATGATAATTTGACATGTCGCTCAGTTTATGCGATTTCAGGTACTCAATCAGCTCGGCTGTAACTTTGTGAAAAATGCCACCCATCAGGCATTTGTCAAATGGGCAGATGGGCTTATCGAACGGACAGGTTTTAATGGATATTTTCCCTTCAATGGCTTCATAAATATCAAGCATGGAAATGTCTGATGGCTCCATGGCAAGTGAAAACCCGCCAGCAGGGCCGCGAACCGAACTAACGAAACCCGATTTAACCAATGTTTGCATTACCTTGGCTATATGGTTCTTACTGGCACTGGTTTTTTCTGCGATTACATTAACATTCATGAAATTATGTTCGCTATTCGAAATCAATACCAAGGCATGAATACCTATCGAAGCTGCTTCGCTCAATTGAATTGGTTTGGGCATTATTTCGGTATTTAGTAAAATTCGGTACAAAAATACTTAAATAATTTTTATTCTCTGACAAAGACACATTTTTATTCAGGGTCAACGCATTTGAATGCGTCTGTCCTGCAATATTATTGTTTTTGATACCGGCGATTTTTGGGAAACCACTATATTTGTAAAAAAATCAGAAAAAATGAAGAATGTAAAAGACATGGGATTTAACACACAGCTTGTTCATGCAGGTGATTTTGAAGATGCTTTCGGAAGTGCTGTAATCCCTATTTATCAGACATCGACCTTTGCTTTTCGTAATGCGCAGCAGGGTGCCGACCGTTTTGCGGGAAAAGAAAAAGGTTTTATTTATAGCCGCATTGGGAATCCGACCATTGGTGCTCTTGAAGACAAACTGGCTGTGATGGAAAACGGTTTTGGAGGTATTGCAACAAGCTCGGGCATGGGTGCTGTATCTACTGTGTATCTTGCCATGTTGTCGCAAGGCGACCATATGATCAGTTCCTCTGCAGTGTATGGGCCAAGCCGTAATATTATGGAAAATCACTTTGTGCGTTTTGGAATTGAAAGCACTTATATCGATACCAGTGATTTGAGTCTTATTGAAAAGTCAATCAAGCCAAACACAAAATTGTTATATATTGAGTCACCGGCCAATCCGACCATGACAATAACCGACATCAAAGCCGCATCGGATCTGGCTCACAAGCATGGTATCATGGTTTGTGTTGATAACACTTTCAGCAGCCCGGCACTTCAGAATCCATTAAACCTTGGAGCTGATATTGTTCTCCATTCACTTACAAAATACATTAATGGACATGCTGACATTGTCGGTGGAGCCGTTATTGCAAAAACCGAAGAAACCTATAAAAAACTCCGGGCCATTATGGTTGGATTTGGTTACAATATGGACCCTCATCAGGCCTATATGGTTATTCGTGGAGCAAAAACACTCGCATTGCGTGTTGAGCGCGCTCAGCAAAGCGCCATGAAAGTGGCCGAATATCTCGAAAGTCATCCGAAAATTGCCTGGGTTAAATATCCGGGCCTGAAGTCGCATCCACAGCATGAACTGGCGAAAAAACAGTCGAAAGGTTTTGGCAGCATGATCAGCTTTGAGATGAAAGGAGGATACGAGGCAGGTGTAAAACTCATGAACAATGTTCATCTGATTATGCTTGCGGTTTCGTTGGGTGGAGTTGAATCGCTTATTCAGCATCCCGCTTCGATGACACATGCCGGTGTTTCTTCTGAAGGCAAAAAAGCCGCTTTTATTACCGATGGTCTTGTTCGCTTGTCGGTTGGAATTGAAGAAGTAGAAGACATTCTGAATGATCTCGGGCATGCATTGGAAATGGTATAAATGAAAAAACTGATCATCATAGGGCTACTGTTCTATTGCACTGGCTTTGTCAATGCACAGAAAGTAGCCGTGGTGCTCAGTGGTGGTGGCTCGAAAGGAGCAGCTCATATCGGAGTTCTACGAGCACTCGAAGATAATCAGATTCCCATCGATTATATAGCAGGAACGTCTATTGGAGCCATTATCGGTGGACTATACGCCAGCGGATGGACTACCGATCAGATGGAACAATTGATTACATCGGAGCAATTTTTGATGTGGGCTACGGGTGCCATTGATGAAAAATATGTGTATTATTTCAAACAGCCCGAACCCGATGCATCCTGGGCTTCGTTTCGTGTAAATGCCGATAGCATCTGGAGTTTCGATGTACCGACCAATCTTGTTTCATCCGGGCAGATGGATTTCATTTTTATGGAAATTTTTGCTCAGGCCAACGCTGTTTGTAAAGGTGATTTCGATTCTCTCTTTGTGCCTTTTCGTTGTATTGGAGCCAATATTACAGATTCAAAAGCTGAGGTTTTCAGTGGCGGAAATTTGGTGAAATCCATTCGGGCATCGATGACCTATCCTTTGTATTTTAAACCCATTACCATTGATGGTAAAATGTATATGGATGGAGGCATGTTCAATAACTTCCCGGCCGATGTAGCATTAAAGGATTTCGATCCCGATATTATTATCGGATCCAAGGTGGCTGCCGAAAATGCGGTACCCGATCCCGACAATATCATGTCGCAGCTTGAAAACATTTTTATGATCGAAACATCCTACGATTTGCCCTGCAACAGCAGTGTGCTGATTGAACCCCAAATACCGACAACCAATGTTGTTGATTTTTCTCATTCCGCCGAGTATATCAAATTGGGTTATGATGCGGCCATGTCAAAAATTCCGCAAATCAGGGAATTTGTTATAGACAGTGTTTCCAAGGACGAAATGCAATTGCGCCGCGATACTTTTAATAAACGCAAGCCACCTTTGGTTTTTGATGAGGTTGAGGTTACAGGCATGAATAAAATGCAGCGTCAGTATGTGCTTAATTATTTTTCGCGCCGCGAGACCGTTGGAATTGAACGAACGCGTGAAGACTATTACCGCTTGATGACGGATCATGCTATCCGCACTATTTATCCTATGGCTGATTACAAGGATACCTCCGGGAGTTTTACCCTGAATCTGGAAGTGAAAAAAGAATCGAATATTTTACTGCGTTTTGGAGGACTTGTTTCTTCCAACCCGGTCAATCAGGCCTTTGCCGAAGTGAGTTATAAATATCTTCAGCGTAATGCTGCTACTGTCAGGGCCAATATGTATGCCGGCCGTTTCTACAGTTCGGCATTACTTGGAATGCGGCTCGATTTTCCCGGACATCCGCAATATGCCTTGTTTGGCCGGATTGTTTACAATCAGTGGGATTATTTCAAAACCACTTCGCATTTTTTTGAAGATAAAAATCCAAGCTATCTGATTGTTAACGATTATCATTGGGATTGCGGTGTTGTTGTACCTGCCCGAAACAAAGGAAAAGTAACACTGGCTGGCTCTGCTATGATTATTGATGATGAATATTTCCAGGATAATTATTTCACACGAACCGACATCCCTGACAAAACAAATTTCAAAGCATGGAGCGTTTCAGCCGAATGGGAGCGGAATACGCTCAATAAAAAACAGTATGCCAACAAGGGAACTCTGCTTCATTTGCGTACCGGTTTTGTTCAGGGTAAGGAAAATACAGTGCCTGGTACCACCTCGGTGCTTTCTGTCGATTATTCGGCTCATCATAGCTGGTTTTACATGCAGTTTATCTATGAAAATTATTTCAGCTTTATGGGGCGTTTACGCATGGGTTGGTATAATGACATTTATTTCTCAAATCGTGATTTTTTTGGTAGTTATACTGCAACCATGCTTTTTGCCAATCCATTTCAGCCATTGCCTGAAATGAAAGCACTTTTTATGCCTCAATACCGGGCTCATCAGTATGCCGGAGCCGGATTGAAAAGTATTTTTATGATCCGCGATAATTTTGATATCCGTGGCGAGGCCTATCTGTGTCAGCCCATTCGCGATATAACCATGGGACCGAGCGGCATTTATGCTACATACGGGCCATGGCTCAGAAGCCGTTATTTTGTGGCTTCGGCCGGACTTGTTTTTCATAGCCCGGTAGGACCGATTGCCATTACAGCCAGTTATTACGATAAATACGATGAGCCATTGATGCTGTCGTTTTATTTTGGATATATTCTATTTAATCCGAAAGCTGTTAATTGAAAAGGTCTTTAATTCATTAAGTTTTTTAAATTTGCAGTCCTTATTGTGAATATTGAATTTCAAAGTGATGGAAGAAAAGAAAGAAACCCCGGCTGAAAATGCTGATTCTAAGCTGAATGAAAGCGAAGTCGTTCAACAGGAAGTTAATGAATCTACTGAGGTTGAAACCAACACCCCGGTAGCGGAAAATGAATTCGCCCATGGCGAAGATTCGTATGTGCTTGAAGAAGCGGATGAAAGTCCGCAGGAAGAAGAGCACATTACTGAAAATCATGATTTGGATTACAGCAAATGGGACAACTATAACCTGGATGAAATTAAGGCCGAAGCGCTCAATGTCATTCAACAGATCGAAGATTTGATGCAGGTTGGTCAGGCCTTGAAAAAACTCCGCGAATTACATAATGCTCAAATTGAAATTGAGCATCAGAAACTTGCGGAACTGGGCGAAGATGACCCCGAAGCACATGAACATAAAACTGAACTTGATAAAAAAACCGGTGAATTCAATGCCATCTGGGGTATTTATCAGGAGAAAAGAAAAGAACATTTTGATAATTTAGTCAGGCAGCAGGAAGAAAATTTCGAGAAAAAACTTGTGCTGCTCGATGATCTTAAGAAACTTATTGAAGAAGGTGAGCCACTGAAAAACACTTTTGATGAGTTTAAACGTATTCAGGAAAAATGGCGCGAAATAGGCATGGTGCCCAAGGATAAGAGCAATGACCTATGGCTCAATTACAACCATCATGTTCAGATGTTTTTAGACAAAGTCAAGCTCAATCGCGAATTGCGTGATCTTGACATGAAAAAGAACATGGAAATTAAAGTTGAATTGTGCGAAAAAGCTGAAGAACTGATATTTGAAAAGTCGCTGCATGAATCATTTAAAAAACTGCAGGATCTGCATCGGCAGTGGAAGGAAACCGGCCCTGTGCCATCGGATGTGAAAGATCAGATATGGGAAAGATTTCGCAATGCTTCGGAAAAAATCAGAGAAATACGTATTTCGCATTACGAAGAACTCAATAAAAAACTCGAAGCCAACCTTGAAGCCAAACAAGCGCTTGTTGACAAAGCAAGAAATATTGCTTCGGCCGAAATCAATACGATGAAGGAATGGAATGCTGCCACAAAGGAAATGAATGAGCTTTTTGGCTTGTGGCGAACCATTGGACCGGCTCCGAAAGAAAACAATGATAAAGTCTGGACCGATTTTAAAGGAATTCTTGATGTATTTTACGCTGCACGTAAAGAGTATTTCAATGCCATTCGCAGCGAACTGAATGAGAACTATAATAAAAAACTGAATATTTGCCTCGAGGCAGAAGCACTCAGAGAAAGCAATGACTGGAAGAAAACCAGCAATGAATTAATCCGGCTGCAGAATGAGTGGAAAAAAGTTGGCCCTGTGCCAAAAGTAAAATCAGATGTAATCTGGAAAAGATTCCGCGCTGCCTGCGATGAGTTTTTCAATCGCAAAAAAAACTATTTCGAAAACCTGTCAACGGTTGAAGCTGAAAACCTGCAGAAAAAGATGGATCTGATTAAAGAACTCGAAGAGCGTACTTTTTCTGACGACAGCAAAGAAAATCTCAATGTTATTCATGAATTTCAGCGTCGTTGGTTTGAAATTGGCCGGGTACCGATTGAGAAAAAAGATGAAATTCAGGCCGAATGGCAAAAGTCCATTGATCAAACACTTGATAAACTTAAAATCAGTCGCTTTGAATCAGAAAACACCCGCTACAAAGAGCGCATGGAGTCTGTGTCGAAGATGAGTGATGGCCGCGATAAAATGTGGTCTGAAGTTAAAAAACTGCGCTTTAATATATCTAAACTGGAGCAGGATGTGCAGCTGTGGGAAAACAACCTGGGCTTTTTTGCCAATTCCAAAAATGCCGAAGTCCTGCTGAGTGAATTCCGCGATAAAATTGAGCGAGCTAAAACTGATATTAAGGTAATGAAAGAAAAAGAAAAGTATCTTCAGAACCTGATGAATGATGGTAAAAAATAATTTTTAATTTATTGTTGTGCGAAAAAAAACTTTTGTATTTTTGCACACCGAAACTGTCCTGTGGTGTAACTGGCAACACGTCTGATTCTGGATCAGAAGAGTTTAGGTTCGACCCCTAACAGGACAACAAAGTCTGAAAGCCGCTGATGAAGCGGCTTTTTGCATTTTAATCCCTCGAAGGGTTCAACACCTTTTGAGGGATTGCACAATTCGAGGGGGTTGCAAAATTTTTTTTAGAAAAATAAAATATCGCAGAATTTTATTGCGTTATTCAAATACCAATAACCTAAAAACCAAATATCATGAAAAGTCTGATGTTAAGCGCAGCTTTTGCTGCCATGTTCTTCCTTGTTTCATGTGGCGATGGCAAGAAAGAAGAAAAGAAAACCGACAGTACGGAAGTGAAAACCGAAGTCGTTGACACAACGCTGACCGAAACAACGCCTACAGTTGATGTTTCGGAAACCAACACCGAAGCTAAGCCGGTAAATGAACCCGAAACCAATACCGGAACTCCGGTGCGGGGGAACAAGTAAAATCGCCTGTAACTTTCAATAACAAAAGAGGCCGCTGCAAAGCGGCTTCTTTGCATTTTTAGATGCATGATCCGCCAACCGAAAACTGATTTATTGTTGACTTTCATCAGACCTGCCTATAATTTTGGAGGACAAATTTTTATTTATGAAGAAAATTATACTTGTTCTGTTATTGTCATCCGCTTTTGCTTCATTTGCTCAGAACTATATTACTGAAGCATCAGGAATCCAAATCGGGAAAGTGAATTCTTTTCTGAAATTATCCAACAATAGTTTATTAATTGGCTCTGACAACGGCCTGTTCAGTTACAGCCAAGGCAGTGCTAACGCTGTTTTGCCTGCCTCGATACATGGAGTCAGCGACATGGCAGTTGACAACAGTGGTTTTGTTTGGCTTGCCACACACAACGCTGGTTTGGTGAAACTGAACAGCAGCGCCACTTCAATTCTTCAGGTGTGGAATTCAGTTAATTCGGCGTTGCCCTTTGCATTGAAGCACATAGAGATTGACCCTGCAAACGGCGTTTGGATTGCTTCCGATCATGCCATCTGGCTGATGAATGGCGCTCAGTTTACAGGTTTTTCTTTTCCTACGGGGACTACTTTATCAGGAGTGAAAGATATTCTGAATTATGGTGGACAAACGTTATTCCTGATGAAAGATTCTATTTGTAGGTTTAATGGATCTGGTTTTTCCGGCATCAATTACGATGAGTATGCATCTTTGTCAGTAACAGGCTCTGGTGAAATATTTACATGCAATGATAGTTTGATTTACAAATACAACGGAACCGCATTCATTTGTGATTCGGCTTTGAGTGCAGGTTGTAATGCCAATGTCTTTCATTTGTCAAAGCTTGAGTTTTTTGATGTTTTAAAAACCGGTAGTGAGTATTATGTTTTTTCTCCCAGTTATGTGATGATTGCAGCCAATCAGGCACCTGCTCAGTTATATTTTCCTTCAAGCGGCTTCTTTATGCCGGGCATGCAATGGCATGCAGTCTTTTCCGATTTTCCGCAATTATTCATTGGCTTTTCGGACGGATTTCTTATTACCAATTTTCAGTATTTTGCGACACTGAGCAATGGATACCAGTATCTGGATTTATACCGGATGCGGGCGCCTGTTTTAGCAAACGGCACCTTGTTCAACTTCAATTCAATACTGGGCAGAAATGTATTTGAAGCACCGAAAGGAACCGGCAAATCGCCGATGTTTATTGCAATGCCATGGATGGCGGGACTGGATCAGAACAACCAGCTGCATCTGGCTGCCCAGAGATATACTCAGATTGGGCATGATTTCTTTCCTGGCACACTGAAGGTCAACAGTGCCAATCCTTCGGGAAATACTGACCATGCGCGGGTTTGGAAAGTGAGCAGGCAGGAAATCGATTATCATGCAGCTCACTGGAATCAGAGTGGCTATGCGATGCCGGAAGCCATCATGTCATGGCCGGGGAATGGAAACGCTTTATATGATGAGGCGCCGATACTGGCTCCATTTGCCGACATTAATCAAAACGGCTATTACGAACCGGACCAGGGCGAATATCCTGTTATCAGAGGCGAGCAGGCCATCTACTTCATTTACAACGATGCCGCAGCCCCACATACTGAGTCCGGTGGTGAACCTTTGGGTCTTGAAGTACATGGAATGGCTTATGTCATGCGTGATTCATCATCCATGACAGGGGTTAACAATACCGACAACACCATCTTTTTGCATTATACGATTATCAACCGGTCGCAAAATGATTATCATCAGATGAAGCTCGCCATGTTTTCCGATATTGACATAGGATACGCTTATAATGATTATGTTGGTTGCGATACAATTCTCGACAGTTACTTTATTTACAATGCTCCGGGTGTTGATTCCGTCTCGTCGGGATGCTATTATTGTTATTCCGATGTATTGCCGGCGATGGGACTGACTTTTTTAAGTCATAAAATGCAATCATTCTCTGCTTATAATAACATTGGCACATTGCCTTCTTACTGTGTTGATCCGGAAATATCCACGCATTACTGGAATGTTATGAACGGGTTGTTCAGAGATGGTTCACCTATGACTTATGGTGGAAATGGCTATGGCGGATCCATCCCTGTGAATTATATGTTTCCGGGTGATCCCATTGATTCAACGCAATGGTCGGATATGTCGGCCGGGAACCTGCCTTTTGACCGTCGTGGAGTGGGAGTGATTGAGTTTGATTCTCTTGGTGCCGGTCAAAGTGTGTGTCTTGATTTCGCCTTTGTTTTTGATGACGAATTGAACGGAACAGACAACACAATCAATGTGACATTGCTGAAAAAACGGATTGGCGAAATCAGAACATTCTTTTTTAATCAGCAACTCGAATGTCTCTATTACGAACATAATTACATGCAAACACAGGCGGGGAGTTATGTTGATACTCTGCTTGCATTTGTCGATACTTGTGTGATTGATCCGTATTCACCAGTCGATTCGGCTTGGATAAATGATTTAACCACTGTTGGAAACACGGTGTATGTCGATTGGATTGTTACTCAGCATGGTGATACATTTTATTTCAATAATGTGCCTTATGTTCTTCAGAATTCAGGCACGCAGTTGTTTGTCCTTGTGCTTCGCTGCATGTTTGATGGCCGTGGAAGCCAGACTCACCTTGTTTATCTCAATGCATCGTTTGAAGCTTCTCCGGAGCCGGGAAAGCCCATTCTGGAGATTGCATTGTTTCCCAATCCTGCCACGGATTACGTTACGGTTGTTTTCCCTGAAGGTCAATTGCCGGAAGTTCTTCAGATCATAAACATGAATGGTCAGATTATCGATTCCTATGAAGTATCTTCTTCGTCGGTCAGCATTCCTGTTGCATGGCTTGCCTCCGGTCTTTATCTCATGCATGCTGTTCGCAGCAATGAATCATTGCCTTTTTTCATTCAGCAATAGTGCATAGTTGAAATTATTGCGGCATTTCCGAAACTGGAATAATGCTCATATCCCATTGGTCGCGAAGATCGTATTTCTTGCCATTTATAAATAACACGGAGCCCCCTGCAATCGTAGCCAGCGCTCCGGTCCCGGCAATTATCATTCCGAACGGGATCAGAAATATTTCGGACCAGACATCGGGATTCAGCCCATCGATGAGAATGATGCTGCCCATAATAAAAACGACCAGACCCGTTGCACCCAGTACGCCGCCTGCAATTTTTGTGACCAGCAGTCCGGTGCTGTTGCCTCTGATTTTTGGAATCTGGTCTGCCGCGAAAGTGATAGCATCAACACGTAGGGTGCTGTCGGATGGAATATAAAGTTGTCCGGTATATTCTGTATTGTCGCTGGTATATATTTTTATCCGGCGACCTTCTTCAATGTATCGAACTTTGTCGGGATTACTTTTTTTTACCAGTTTGACAACATATTCGGAATTTTGTCCTGATGCAAAAAATGAGGCCAGAATACTAAATAATATAAACCAAATTATTGATTTCATAGATAAAGTGGTTGGGTTATGCAAATTAATACAATTATTTTATTGAATGCAAATGAATAACATATAATTACAATATAGATTTATTGATTTATGACAAATAGCAGTTTATAGCTTTAAAGACAATGTGTTAACCCTTTGTTTGTGATGTAATTTTGTATTATGAAAACAATTATTCTTGCAGCCGGCTGTTTCTGGTCGGTACAATATAAGCTTAGTAATGTTGAAGGAGTGCTTTCAACAAAGGCGGTATATGCCAATGGGATAGTAGCTGAAGCAACATATCAGCAGGTTTGTTCCGGTACCACGGGACATGCCGAAGGTGTTCTTGTGACGTACAATGATTCGATTTTGACAACTGAAGTTTTATTGCGTTTTTTCTTTCTTACACACGACGCCACGCAGCTCAACCGTCAGGGTCCGGATATCGGCGAGCAATATCGTTCGGGTATTTTCTATTTCGACGAAGAGCAGCGTGAAACTGCATTAAAACTTATTGAGGAGCTGCAGCAGTTGCCGAAATACGCCGGCAAAAAGATTACAACCATTGTTGAACCGGCCTCGTTGTATAATGCTGCGGAGGAATATCATCAGGAGTATTATCGGAAGAAAGGATTCTGATTTAAGAACAAGGATTTGAGATTTCTGATTTTTGATCGGATTATGATTGGTAAATTACGAAATTTTGAATAGAAGTTCGGGAATTATGAACTATGTTTTTTTCGTGATTCTACAGTCATTTTATTTTTGATTAAGACCAGAGACGTATAATTTGATTGAATGGCGAATTATTTTTGTTTGCTGATTTTATTGTTTGCTGCGTTTAGTCTGGCTTGCGAAGTTTTCACACTGGCAACAAAAATTGAAACCAACTCATCTGTTTCCTGGAAAATCTTATTGCCATTTTTTACTTTTGAAAACGATGATGACCGGTTAATGATTTTAAGACATACCAATGCTTCACGAAGCTCTTTCAAAGCCACTTTAAGTTTGTGAACAAAATCTTTTCTGGATTCGGCTGCCTGAGCTTCACCATAATTCAGCGCAGCTGAAACTGTTGCTCGGGTTAGTTGATCAGTAAAGTAATCCCCAACTTTTCCACCTGGAAAGTCTTTGCAAAATTCAATCACAGAAACAGAGAGGCTTACAAGCCTTTCTTCCAACTGATATCGCATCTGTGATTCCTCTGCATATCTGACAACTACATTTCCAATTTCATACTTCTTTTCTTTCATATAAAAAAGTTTAAGGTTGAAAGTTTAAAGACCTTAGTGTTCAATGAACTTGTAAACAAACTTCGCAATGACAATTCTAGGAATGTTCAAAAATAACAGTTCTTACAAAAAAATCAAATTGATCATCCTTAATAATGCCAGTGATCGACTCAGGTAGTCCAACATTCCATAGTTCGCAGTACTGCCCTGCAGTATAAAATCCACGAAGAACATGGAATAGTTGGGCAGAGATCTCTGCAA
>Ga0116152_10001548_pt1 | contig 18875 bp, 17 predicted proteins | sample AD_UKC119_MetaG_FD_89894 | JGI IMG/M metagenome (GOLD analysis project Ga0116152, IMG submission 89894) | Active sludge microbial communities of municipal wastewater-treating anaerobic digesters from Hong Kong - AD_UKC119_MetaG | ecosystem: Engineered > Bioreactor > Anaerobic > Digestate...
GGCTTTTGAAAGGGTGTACAACATTTCCCGTTCCCATGCTTCCTGCGATTTCGATTCCCGCCTGTTCGAGCAAGAGGAGGAAAGCCAGTTACTCAACGCTTTTTCGCAGATGAAGGAAGTTTTTTCGCATGCCTGCGAGCGTTTGCGGTATCCGGAAGCACTCGACCTGTTGGCAGCGTTGAAGCCTGCAGTGGACGCGTACTTCGATGCCGTCTTTGTCATGGTAGATCGAGAGGACCTGAAATTGACACGCCTTGGCTTCTTGAAGAGCATGGCCAAGGAATTTGTGAAAGTGGGGGAAATCAACCAGATCAACGTGGAGACGGTGGAAAAATGACATCAATCAATGCTGGAAGTTACCTTCTTCTCATTGAGCTCACCGAGAACCATACCATACAATTTGGCAAGCATCGTCGGTTGTTTGGGAAAGGCTACTACGTCTACGTGGGTTCTGCTATGCGAAACCTTCGCCAAAGGATTTCCCGCCATTGGATGTACGGTGAGGGAGAATACCACAAGCATTGGCACGTCGATTCCATCTTGGATAGCGGTGAAGTGCTGGCTTCGGTGGCTTTCCCTTCCGATGTGCGCAGGGAAGAGGAGCTTTCACTGATGGTTTCCCGCTTTGGACGTGCGATTCCCAACTTTGGAGCCAGCGATTGCAAGCGCACGCGTTCCAACCTGTATTCCCTTGTTGATTTGCGGGATTTCTACTCTATCGTTCGAAAGGCGTTGGAATTCCATTGGGAAGAAAACGAATCCCGGTGCGCGAGCCTGAGTTGAAGCCGGGGCACAACTTCAAGGGGATTATCTACCTGCTGGTGATCATCATTACCCTTGGACTCATTGTCATGTACAGCGCGAGCCTCACTCCGGTTGTGCGCAGTTCCAACTTGGACTTTTCCGACTATCTGGGGAAACAGCTTTTCAACATCGCGGTGGGTTTGATCGCCATGTTCGTGATTGCCTTGGTCCCCTTCCACAAACACCTGCAGTGGGCTCCGTTTTACCTGATCGCGGAGATTTTCTTGTTGCTTGCGGTATTCCTCTTCCCCAGCACGGGAGGTGCTTTCCGCTGGATCCCCCTGGGCTTTTTCAACCTGCAGCCTTCCGAACTGGCCAAGATCGTGCTCATCCTGTTCCTCCCTTCTTTTTTCCGGAAGCACTCCTTTTCGGACCGAAAGACGGGCTTCTTTGATGCTTTCCTCATCCCCTTCGGTTGGATTTGCTTGCTTGGCGTTTTGATCGCCCTGGAACCGGATTTGAGCACTTCCGTCATCGTTTTCCTTCTGGGTTTCTTGATCATGTTCGTAGCCGGGTTGCGCAAGTTCTACCTCTTCTTGGTGGTGGGGTTGGTCGTGGTAGCTGTGGTGCTGGCGTTCCAACTGGAAATCTTGCGTCCCTACCAGTTGGATCGGGTGCGCAGCTTCTTTTCGTTGTTCTCTTCCGGCGAGGCGCAGGGTCAAATCCAGGTGAGCATGGACGCCATTGCGTCGGGGGGGTTAATGGGGGAAGGTCTGGCACTGGGTGAGGTGAAGTACTCGCTGCCCGTGAAGTTCACGGACTTCATCTTTGCCATCTTCGGCGAAGAGCTTGGCTTCATCGGAATGGCCTTCTTGCTGATCTTGTACTACTTGTTCGGGAGAAACTTGATTCACGCCGCCTTGGTGGGAATCGAGAGTCCCGAAGGCAAGCTCGTTTTGATCGGATACGCTTTCTTGGTGCTGTTGCAAGTGGTGATCAACGTGGGCGTGGTGCTGGGAATTCTCCCTCCCACGGGAATCACGTTGCCCTTCGTGAGCTACGGCGGAAGCTCCATGATTGCTTTCCTTAGTGGTTTTGGCCTGGTGCTCAGCGTGTTGCACCATCGGGAAACCACCTGACTTTTTTTCCAGGAGGAGAAACGTGACACTGAAAACCGCCCGTGAAATGATGCAACGTTTCGAAGAGACAACGTTGTCGCGTATTTGCCAAAAGTACCTTGACGAAGTAGCCTCTCTGAATCCCCAGGTGCGAAAGCAATCGCTTTCCGGGTTGCGCAAGAATGCGTATTACCTTCCGGAGCTTGCGCGCATGGCAAACGACCCCCATCCCGCCGTGCGCAGCGAGTTGGCAACCTACTTCGGTGAAGTGGGCAGTATTGCGGACTTTGAAAACGTGTCGCCGCTGCTGGAAGACCCCGACGAACGGGTTCGTGCTGCCGCCGTGCAGGGTTTGTGGGTGCTTTCGGACCCCGAAACAGACTGGAAAGTGTTCTTGCAAGACCCCGCCCCCGCGGTGCGGCTCGCCGCATTGCACGTGCTGCAAGAGGAACTGGAGAGCGACGAACTGACCCAGCTGGCAGGCGATCTCAACCCAAAGGTAGCGGAAAAAGCCCGTGCGATCCTCGTGGAGCGTACCCAGGACCCTGCCACTTTGCAGCAACTTTTTTCCCAAGCCCTTTCCAGCGCGCTGAAAACCAAGATCTTGTCACGACTGATCCTGTTTGATTTCCCCGTTGCCTTAGCCCATCTGAAAGAGATCTTGGACGATCCCACCCTGGAACCGCGTTTCCGCATCCAAGTGGCACGGCTCCTCCCACAAATTCCCTTCGAGCAAGCTCGGGAACTTTTGAACCTTCAGGTGGAAAACCGCAAGGACCCGGTGCTCCTTCCGAGTCTCATTCCCCTGTACGTCCGTTTCAACGAAGAATCCCCCGCCCGGGCCATTTCCCACCTGCAGTCGCTGTGCCACCACGAAGACCTGTCCATCCGCGTGGCCGCGCTCAAGGGAATCGGTTCTTTTGAAGAGCCCTCTACCGTGGATCTTTTCCGGGATGCCCTGGAAGAAAGGGACGAAAACCTTCGTGCTACCGCACTGGAAATCTTGTCGCGCATGTTGGATTACTCGCTGTCTCCCCTACTGGAATCCTTGCTGCAAGATCCCGGAAAAAAAGTGCGAAAAGCGGCTATCAAGGCCATTGGGCGATTGAAACTGGAAGAAACCTACCCGCTGGTTGCACAAACTCTCACGCAAAACAAGGAAGACGACGGGGTACGCAAGGTATGCCTGCAACTCGCGGGCCGCTTGAAAATCCCGGAAGCAATCCCCTCCATCCAACGCTTGCTGCTCGATGAATTGGAAGACTTCTCGCTGCGCACCCAGGCCGGCTACGCCCTTTTGCGCATTTCCCCGGAAGCGCTTTTGCAGGTCCTCGGGGCGTCTTGAATGCCCTCATCGCCTCCGGAAAGTTTCCAGGATGCGGAAAAGCAGGCGCGTGTTCAGCAGCGCAAACAACACGATGCCGAATCCCCCGAACAGCACGTTGGGAAACCAGGCAGCGGTGTAGGGTGACAGGTAATAGCGGTTACTCTGGGAGAGGGTCGGGGTGTTCATCAAGAACGTGGTCAAAAGCTTGTAAGCCCCGATGAGCACGAAGGTTAAAATGATGGTGCGGGACTTGCTCTTCAGGTTCAAGATCAGCGAAATGGGAACCGCCATGAGAACGATCACAATCGGCCCAACCGACATGGACAACCGGTTTTGGATCGTGCTCACCGCAATCGGCGCACGAACGTAGGTCTCCATGTATTCCAGCAATTGGGCCAGGGTCTTGTACTTGAAGGGATTATACGTTTCCCCGAAACTGGTCATTTCCAGGATGCGGTCCCTGGCTCTCCCCACCCTTTCTTGGATCTCCGTTCCAATCTCCGCGAAGTTCGTTTCCCCGAAAAGCAAGCTCAATGGCATGCGGAAATCCCCGTCGAAACGGTTCAATTGGCCCTCCCGCAGGGTCCAATCCGCTTGGGGCGAGAGCAGCGCGTAACGGGCATACAGCACCTCCACTTCGGCACTCTGGAACGAATACACGAAAACACCCTTCAATTCGTTGTCGGATAGCGGGCGCTGCACGTACAGGTACCGGTTTTCCCCGATGAAGGAGGGCTCGTTGGCGATCATCTTCCCGGAAAACTTCTTGTCGTCCATGATTTTCTCCAAGGCGGTAGCCTTTTGCAGGTGGAAGAAGGGCACCACCCAGTTGCCCAGGCCAAAGGTCACCCCCCCCCAGAGCAATCCAAACAACACGAACGGGAAAACCAGCCTTTTGAGCGATATCCCGTGCACTTGCAGTGCCACCAACTCGTTGGAAGTGCCCAGGTCGGAGAGCACCCAGAAGATGGAGAGGAAAACCCCCACGGGGATGGCTTCCGTGACGAACTCGGGGAGGTAGAAAAAAAGAAGCTGCAAAAGCCGCCACGCGGGAATCTCGTAGCGGATAATGTCTTCGGAGAGGTTGTACAGCAAGGTAAGCGAAACGAAAATGATGAACCCCCCCAGTCCAAAGAAAAAGGGGAAGAAGCATTTTTTCAGGATGTATCGGTTCAAGGTCAACAATGGGCACACTCCCTTTTTGCTTCCAGGCGCTTATCCAAAGAGCAGCCAACGGGAAATTTTCTCACGCACGCGGAAAAGAACCGGGGAATCCAGCAACAAGAAGAGAACGAAGCCGAACACGAAGAAGACCAAGTCCGGTAGCCATGCCGCGAAAACCGGCGAAACGTGCCAGGGGTTCCAAGGTTCCGCTTTTCCCATCCCAGATAGCCACGCCTGTCCCCCCGTGTACAACGCGATCAGAAGGAACGTGAAAATCACGCTCCAGGCCTTGTTCTTGATGTTAAATGCCAAGGAGAGGGGCACACCCAGGATGGCGATCACCAAGGGCCCCAGGGAACGCGCAAAACGGGAATGGAACTCGTAGCGGTACACGTACCCCTTGCTGTTCTCCATTTCACGGGCTTCTCCTTGGCGCATCATTTCCAGTAGTTCCGCGGAGGTCATATCGTCCGGTTCCTTGCTTTTCATCAGGAAAATGTAGGAAAGGTCCGAAAGCAAGGTCTCCGTCTCCTTCGGGGTCAACTCGTAGCGCGTCTGCAGCAGACGTTCCCCGTCAAAGCGGTACACGATGGGGCTGTTGATGCGCCAACCCTGCGTGGGATCCGTTGACTCGTTCAAGCGGGCATTGGACACGGTGAGGATCTCTTTCTCCGATGCCTCGGAGAAAACCCGCATCAAACCCTCCACCCGACCATCCTTCAAGTCCATTTTCTTCACCAACACGAAACGTTCCGGGCCAACGGGGAAAAACTGGTTGAAGTACAACTTCTCGTCCCCGCGGTTCAAGCCGTAAAAGCGTTCCAACGCGACTTGCCGTTGGATGTAAAACCACGGCTTGAGGGCGACGTTCAACCCAAGCGTGAGGACACTCAACCCCAGCGCGAAAAACAGGAAGGGATACACGACTTTCTTGCTGGAAATCCCGTGCACGAGCAGCGCGATGTACTCGTTGCGCGAAGAAAGCTCGGACAAAACCCAAAAAATGGACAACAGAACACCGGTGAGAATGCCATCGGAAAACATCTGCGGAAGGTAGAAGTAGAGGATGAAAAAGAAGTTCCAGAAAGGTGCCTGGCTTTCCACGATCATCGAGGAAACCCACTGGAAGATCTGCAGGTTGCCATACAGGAAGTATCCAAATACGCCCAAGAAAAACGGGAACATGCATCGCCGGATGATGTAGCGATTTAACGTCAACAAAGAAAACCCCCCACGATCCCAATCATACTACGAAGACATGGTTTTTTCCAAGAAGGCCTTGATTTCCTTGGCCAAGTTCTTTTCGTGCACGACTTGCGCGATTTCCTCTTCGCTTGCCCGGGAAATGCGCTCCATGCTTCCAAAATGCTTGAGCAAACGAAGCTTGCGCACCTTTCCGACCCCGGGAATATCTTCCAGCCGGGATTGCCCCATCCTCTTGTCGCGCAGGAAAGAGTGGTAGGTGTTTGCGAAACGGTGCGACTCGTCTCGAACGGCCACCAGTACCCGGAGCGCGGGACTTTCGTGTGGCAACTGCAAGGGAGGGCGCTCGTCGGGGAAGATGATGGTTTCCTGTGCTTTTGCCAGCCCGATCATCTGGTACTCGGAACAGTCCAATTCTCCCTCCAGCACCCCTTTCACCGCGCTCACCTGCCCCTCGCCTCCGTCGATCAGCAACAGATCCGGCAACGGATGCTTGGAGAAGCGGCGACGGGTGACAATGCGCATCGATTCAAAATCATCCGGGGCCTGCAGCGAAGTGATGCGGTAGCGTCGGTAGTCGGACTTCTGTGGCACACCGTTTTCGAAGCACACCACGGAAGCCACGGTGTACAGTCCCTGCGTATGGGCAATGTCGATTCCCTCGATCCGCTTGGGGAACTTTTTCAACCCCAACTGCACTTGCAACTGCTTGAGCGAATCCCGGGAGACACGACGGTGCAACACCTCTTTTTGCAAGTTGGTCCGCGCGATTTGCAAAACGTTTTTTTCGCCCTCGCTGCGGGGTTTACCCACGAATTGCACACCCGTTAGCTCCTGCACGCTCGTGGAGAGGCGCACGCCTTCATCCAGGATGATCGAATCGGGCAGGTCGTTGTGGCGACCGAAGTAAAACTGCGCAAAAAACTCTTGCAAATCCATTTCCAAGGGAACATCGAGCGAAAGAAGGGCAAAAATCCTGCCCATTTTCATGCGCATCACCACGGCCTTTTCCTCCGAAAGGTCCAAGCAAAAGAAATCCTGGTTCTTGTTTTGCGGAAGAACCACGTATTGGGGCGAAAAAAGGGCATCCAGGTTCTTCAACAGGTCACGTATGGCCCCTGCCTTTTCAAACATCCAGTTTCGCGAGAGGAACTCCATCTTCTGCTCCAACAATTCCCGCAGGGAATCCACGTCACCCTCCAAGAAAGATGCCACTTCCTCCACCTTGTCACCATACTCCTCCACAGAAACCTTGCCGCAGGGCGCAGAGCACCTTCCCAGCGAATACTCCAGGCATGGTTTCGACACCTTTTTCAGGTCATAGTCGCAGGGTCGAATGCCATAGGAACGGTAGAGGAGATCCAACACCTGGCGCACCATGTAGGCACTCGTGAAAGGTCCGAAGAAGCGTCCCTCTCCTTTTCGATTTCGCACCACCAGCAACCGGGGAAACTCCTCCTCGGTCAGGTGAATGTAGGGGTAGAAGCGGTTGTCTTTGAGCATCACGTTGAAACGTGGCTTGTACTCGAAAATCAAGTTGGATTCGAGCAGCAACGCTTCCTTTTCGGAAGAGACCAGGATGTACTTCAGCTGGTCGGCCTCCCCCAGGATGCCCGAAATCTTGTGGGGCTCCGAGTTGGAGGGGCGGAAGTAGGAAAGGATGCGCTTGCGAAGGCTCTTGGCCTTTCCAATGTACACCGGTTTCTCCCGTTTCAAAAACAAGTACACTCCGGGTGTCTCGGGAAAGAAATCGGCTTGCTGGCGCAGCTTCTCCACCCTTGCATCTTCAGGAACTGGTTGTTGTGTCATTTTTCCTCCGGGTAATCCCGAACCCAAATGCGGGATAGGTATTCCCGAATTTTCTTTTCCTTGCCTCTTTCGGAGGGCACGTAAAACAGCACACCCTCGATTTCCTCCGGCAAGCAAGACTCCCGGCGGAATGCCCCCTTCTCCTCGTGGGGATAATGGTAGTCCGCACCGTAGCCTTGGGATTTGAGGAAAGCCGTCACGGGGTTGCGCAGCTTCAGCGGCACGGGCGTTTGTGGATGGCGTTCCACTTGCTCCTTTGCCAGTCCGTAAGCCTTGTACACCCGGTTGCTCTTCGGGGCGATGGCAAGGTACAGGGCGGCCTGCGCAAGGGAAGTCGTACACTCGGGCATACCGATGAAATGGGAGGCTTGGAAAGCCTGCACCGCCAACAGCATGGCATTGTTGTCGGCCAACCCCACGTCTTCGCTGGCGAAGCGAATCATGCGCCTGGCAAGGTAAAGAGGGTCTTCCCCTGCTTCCAGCATTCGTGCCATGTAATACACGGCCGCATCCGGGTCACTTGCGCGCATACTCTTGATAAAGGCGGAGATCAAATCGAAGTGTTCGTCCCCGTGCTTGCGGTACCGTGGGGTGCTCCGTTGCAAAACACGCGAAACGTCTTGCGTGGTGATGGTTTGCGTCTCCGCAGGCTCCAGGGAACCCGCCAAGATTTCCACCTGGTTCAGCAGCGTGCGCGCATCACCGCCGCTCCAATCCACCATCCATTGCTGGGCTTCTGGATCCAGTACCGCGGAGGGGTGGGGTTTTTCCATTTCCCACGCGCGCTGCAGCAACCCCAGCAAATCTTGGTTAGCCAATGGCCGGAACGTAAAGACCTTGCATCGTGATAGCAGAGCGGGGTTCAGTTCGAAACTGGGGTTTTCGGTGGTCGCGCCCACCAAGATGATCTCGCCGTTCTCCACGTACGGCAGCAACACGTCTTGCTGCAGCTTGTTGAAGCGATGGATTTCATCCACGAAAACGATGGTACCGGGGATATTCCGAGCGCTGCGCAAGGAAGCTTCCTCGAGTACCGGTTTCAACTGCGACATGCTGGAACGCGCCGCGGAAAAGTGGGTGAAGGGATGGGAGGTTTTCTTGGCTATGATATGCCCAACTGTTGTTTTTCCACACCCGGGAGGTCCATAAAAAATGCACGAAAACAGGCGATCCTCTTCGATCGCTTTTCGCAAAACCGCACCTTTTGCAAGAACATGTTGCTGTCCCAGAACTGCATCCAATTCCCCGGGTCGCAACCGCTCCGCAAGCGGGGTGCTACCCAGGGGAGACTTCCACAAGTTTTCCTGGTCCAAAAAACCACCTTTACATCCCCAGGGTAGAGGAAAAATACTCGAACGTCTTGATCAAGCCCTGCTTGAGTGGCACCGCAGGTTGCCATCCCAGTTCTTGCTGGGCAAGCGTGGAATCCAACGCGCTCCTTCTGAGATCTCCGGGGCGGGCAGAACCATACACCGCGCTGGAATGGTAGCCGGTGATCGCCTTGAGTTCCGCGAAAAGCCCGTTCACGGATGTCTCCACACCGGTACCCACGTTCAAAACTGCACCATCCGCATTGTGCATGGAAAGAAGGTTTGCGCGAACCACATCGTCCACGTACACGTAATCCCGGAAGTACTCACCATCCCCGTTAATGGTTACCGTTTCGTTTTTGATCATCTTTTCCGTGAAAATGGCCACCACACCCGCTTCGCCGTGGGGGTTCTGACGAGGTCCATACACGTTGGCGTAGCGCAACGCGGTGAAGGGCAACCCGTACTCTTGCTGGAAAAAAGCACAGTATGCTTCCCCCGCCATCTTGGAAATGCCGTACGGGGAGGAAGGCATGCGAGGTTCGGTTTCCGGGGTGGGAAATCGCGCAGGAGCATCACCGTACATCACTCCACCAGACGAGGTAAAGATGAGCTTCTCCACGTGGTTTTCCACGCAGGCATGCAGGATGTTCACCGTGCCCATAATGTTGACCTTGGCATCGAAACCCGGTTCTCTCACGGAACGGGAAACGCTGATTTGGGCAGCCAAGTGGAACACGAAATGCGGCTTGTGCACTTCGAAAAGGTGTCGTACCAGCGATGCATCGCAGATATCCCCTTCGATAAGCTGGACATCCTTTCCAAAAAGATTCCTACGGGAGCCGGTGGAAAGGTCATCGAGCGCAACCACGTTGCATCCATCTCGAATCAGGGCATCGACAATGTGCGAACCAATAAAACCTGCGCCACCGGTTACCAGGGCTGTTTGCATGTTACCCTCCTTTTTGCTGCAAGAAATCCACCAGGTGCTGGCACGAGTTTGCCCGGTTGTGCTTCACATCCATCATGAGCCGGATAAACTCTTCGGTGCGCTGGCTTGCTTGCGGATCGAAGTAATGCTCGATCCGGCAGGATAGTTGGTCCGAGAGCTTCTCCGGCACACCCACCAACTCCACGAAAAACACATCCAGCAGTTCATGGATACGTGCCAACGTTCGCGCGCGTTCTTTACCCGTTTCGCTCAAAATGATCAAACCGTACTTCTCGTAATTCACCAGTTCCAAGTCTTTCAAGCGCTTCATCGCATTCGTGACGCTGGGCAGCGACACGTTCAAACGCGCTGCGATATCCTTCACCCGCGCCACGGGTTCGGTATTCGTTATCTCGTATATGACTTTCAAGTAATCCTCAAGAGCAGGTGTAAGAGACTTCTTCCGTCCACGTCCCACGTTCCCACCTCCTGGTTAACTGGCATAAATAAGGTTCATCCCGGAATAAACCCCATAAATGAATTATAACATACAAAAAGACGAAAAGTCCTCCCGGGGTTTTCAAGAGGATGGGATCCAGATCCGGTACTTCTGCAGGGGATTGGAGATCGTTTTCGCATCCATCTGCGCCATCTTGGTGTTGCCGAAACTAAAGAAAACCAAGTAGGTTCTCTCGTAGTTGCCGGAAGAAACCTGGAAATTGGTGCTGATTTCAAAGGTCTTCTCACTCACGGCAACTTGCGGGGTTTTGAAGTAATAGAAGAGCTCGGACGAGAGCCCCGGGGGAACGTTCTTGGCGAAAACGGTTTCCCCGGAGGAGTTCTTGATTTGCACCCACACGTCCTCCGAGCCAGAAACGAACAACCGCATCATTCCGACCTTGCTAAAATCTCGAGACTGCGCTTGCACAAGGATATCGGAAAGGCTCACCGTGTGGTTTTCCAGAAGGTTGGCCGCAACGATGAAACGGGCAAGCTGCCCATCGGTGGCAAGGAACTTGTCGTACGCATCCACCTTCTTCGCCATTTGCGCCACCTGGGCTTGCACCTGGTTCTTATACGTGGAGAATTGCTGCTGCATTTTCCGGTTTTCCTCCACCACTTTCAAAAACGAGAGTAGGGAAAAGGCAAGGGCCACGCAAAGCCCCAAAACTACCACGAACCAGCCAAGGGAAGGAGTTGCCCGGGAAGAACGGGCTGGTCGCGTTTTCCTATGTTTGGGCGCTGCCTTTCGATCCGGGGAAGGGGGTGGCGGCGTACTTCCTTGCACTTGGAGCTCGTCATCCGCGGGGGAAGGGCTTGGTTGCTTTTGTTTGGGCCTGTTTTCCACGGGCCTATGTCCCGGCATGTAGGCCATCAACTCCACCTCCGAATCCATTCCTGGGAATTTTCGACGAAACTGTTCTCCTCGCGGAACAGCACCTTGATTTTCTTCCTGCACTTTTGGATCACGTTGTCCACCTTCTTGCTCTTGATCTGTAGCGCCTCCCCGATCTCCTCGTACGTCATCGACATCAGGTACAACTCAAAGATTTTGCGTTCCAGCGGGGAAAGGGCTTGTAGCAGTTGCGCCATCACCTTTTCGATGAGGAACTCTTTGAGAAAGGTGTTTTCTTCCGCAGTAGAGGGATCCTCCAGGTAGTAGCTACCATCCTCCTCCTCTTCCCGCCCCGGGAACGTCGCGTCGATGGACATGGAATCGGACAACACTTGGTTCTTCTTCCGGTTGAGGAAGGTTAAGAACGTCTTGATCTCCGAATGGATATTGGTCCAGGCAAACGTGTTGAAATTGGCTTCCCGGTCATCCCGGTAGTAGTAAACCGCTTTGAGCAGGCCCACGTAGCCATTCTGGATTATATCACTTTTTTCCGCCCAGGTTCCGAAATACTGGTTGGCGAGGCGCATCACCATGTGGGCATACCGTTCCACGATCAACGCCAGGGCTTCGTGCACCCCATCCTGGGCATATCCTACCAGTTCGTTGATACGTAGTTTTCGAAGACGGTATTCAATCATGTTAAGAACGAATCCTTTTTGCTTTTTTCTCGGAGAGGAACAGCCCCGAAAGGATCAACACTCCCCCACTGAGCGTGAGAACGTGCGGAAAACGGTGCAAAAGCAATCCCTCTACGAGAGCGGTCACCACGGGCATGGCGTAAATGGCGTTGGTAGTGGTACGTGGCCCCAACTCCTGGATCGCCCGGTTCCAAAAAAAATACCCCAGCGCGGAACAAAACAACCCCAGGTAGAGCAAACCCACCCATAACAAGGGCGAATGGACGAACACCTCCCCGTGCACTTGGCCGTTCGCGATTTCCCAACCCGCGAAGGGAAGGAAAAACAAGAAGCCCCAAAATGTCATTACGCGTGTCACTCCCAGCGGGTTCCGCCGTCCTTGCTTCTCTCCCTCTTTTTCGATGCGCATCATGTAATGCGTGTAAAACACCCACGAAAACGCTGCACCCAGGATCAAAAGGTCACCCAGGGGGTTGAGTGCCAACACGAAATGCCCGCTTAGCACAACCAGGGCGACGCCGCAAAAGGCCAAAAGCCCACCCCACAATTGCTGGGACAAAACGGGACTACGGTGAACCAACCGGAGGTAGAACAGGTTCATCAAAGGTATGGTGCTGATGATGAGCACCGCGTTGGTGGGAGTGGTGAATAGCAGCGCGGAATTCTCGAACACGAAGTACATGGTGATTCCCCAAAAGCCCGCGAAAACGAGATCCAAGGGTTTTCCATAGGGCCTTCCCCGCGAAAAGAGGCGCAACGCGACCCAAGCGAGGAAGAAGCGCACCGTGGCCGCGAAAAAGGGCGGGACCACGCCCACGACCAGTTTCGTGGCAACGAAAGACGCCCCCCAAAAGAACGCGGTGGACCAAAGGAAAATCCAAGCAATCCACTTGGAAACGGAGCCTTTCACGTTTTCCTCCAAGAAAAAAAGAAAGCGGAACGATAAGCCGGATTTTGTGATCGATGGCCATTTATCTTTGCAGCCTACCCGGAAGGGATTCGGCGGGCAACCTAATAACCCTTCCTGCTTGGCCTTGCTCATGGTGGGGGTTACCAGAACAATGGATTACTCCATTGCCGGTGAGCTCTTACCTCGCCTTTCCACCCTTGCCCACATGGGGCGGTTTCCGTTTCTATGGCCCTTTCCAGGGGTCTCCCCCTCCGGTTGTTAGCCGGCACCACGCCCTCAGAGTCCGGACTTTCCTCAAGCATGCCCTGCATGCCTGCGACCACCTGTTCCGCTTTCTTAAAATAGACGGGAAATGGCTTGGGCCACGCCGTCACTGTTGTTATCCGAAACCACGAGCTTGCATATCGCTTTCACCTCGGCCGGAGCGTTTGCCATGGCAACCGGCATACCCACCCGTTCCATCAGGGGAACATCGTTGAAGTTGTCTCCGATGAACACCGTGTTCTCCGCGGGTACCCCGAACAGGTCCAGCAACCGTTCAAAGGCAATTCCCTTGGAAACCTTGGGGCCAAAGAACTCCAAGAAACCGACACCTTCGATCACCGAAGACATCACCACGCTGATCTGCTCGGAAAAGGTTCCCTGGGAAAAGTCCGAAAGCCGTTGCAATTCTTCCTGCCTTCCCACGATGGCCATTTGGGCGATGTGATCGCGTTGCTGCATTTCGTGGGAAAGATCCGCGACCATGCGCAACCGGAAGCGGTTCGCCTCCACGTAGCGACCAAAAGGCATCCCTCCCCAAAATTCACTCTGTGCCATGATATCCGGCAAATCCAAGAAACCGGAATACACGAGGGGGTGCAACTCCATTTGCAAGGCTTTTGCCAAGATTTCCCGCGCCACCTCGCTGCGAAGACCCACTTGGCGAAACACCTCCCCCGTGCCCAGGTTCATGATGAGGGCTCCGTTTTGGAACACTACCGGAACAGAGAGCTGCAGGTCTTCCACGATATCCTTTGCGGAGTGGAAGTTCCTCCCCGTGAAAATGGTGGCGGGGATCCCCCTGCGTAGCAATCCCGCGATAGCCTCGCGGTTTGCCGGGGAAATCTCCTTGGCATCGTCCAAAAGCGTTCCATCCAAGTCGGTGATAAACAGTCGATACTTTTGCTCCATGATCTATCCTTTCAAGTATTCCACGGAATGGATATCCTCTCGAAAATTGGAAAAGTACCCCGGGTACTCCCCTTGTTCCTGCATGCGATACTCCCCGATTCCCGCCAGGCGTACTTCTGCCACGATCATGCCTTCCTTCTCCAACGCATCTGCCAGGATTTCTCCCCGGTGCGTCAGGATGCGGCTATGGCCGTGAAACGAAAAGGCGGGGGAATGCTCGGTGGAAGGGAGCTCTCCCGGTTGGCAAGCGCTGGCGAAGAAAGCGCCATTTTCCATGCTTCGTGCCCGCGTGAGAACGTCGTACAACGGCCCCCGGCTTTTGCCGAAGGCAAATCCACCCGCGAAACCCATGGCCCCTTCGCGCGCCAAGAGCCGAAACAACTCCGGGAACCCCAACTCGTAGCAAAGGAACACTCCTACGCTCCATTCCCGTGCCTGGAACAGCGTGTACACCCTCCCTGGGGTGAAAAGTGCTTTTTCCCCCCGGAAAAGGTGACACTTGTCCGCGAATCCACGGAGCCTTCCCTCCGAGGCGATCGCCATGGAATTGTACCATTTCCCGGATCGATTTTGTGCCATGCCCCCCATGACAACCGCCTGCAGTGCCGTGGATTGTTTTTCCATCCAGGATACAATCGCGTCACGGTGTTGCGCGCACACGTCCAGGAGCGCCGGGTCCCACGTATAGCCGCAGGCAAACAGCTCCGGCAACACCACCAGGTCCACCGGTTGCTCGAGCGTGCCCAACAAGCAACTTGCCTTTTGCAAGTTCGCTTCCACGTCCAAGGGGCGGGAAAGCATCTGGGCGCAAGCCACGCGAACAAGGGGCTGGTTCAAACGTTCTCCCCCTTGAGCGCCTTGAGAATCGTTTCCGGGCGAACCGGAAGGGAACGGAACCGGATACCCGTGGCGTGGAAAAGCGCATTGAGCAATGCCACGGTGGGGGTGTCGATACCGATCTCCGATACACTCTTGGCCCCAAACGGACCCGTGGGCTCGTAACTTTCCACCAGGCGTGCGGTGATCTTTCCGTAGCTCGCCCGGTCGAAGATCTTGTAGCGGAAGAGCGACGCGTTGGTGGGTTTCCCCCTCGAATCGAAGGTGAGTTCCTCGAAGAAAGCGGTTCCCAGCCCCTGCAACGTTGCACCTTCCACCTGCCCAAGCGCCAACTTGGGGTTGATGGGTGTTCCGCAATCCACGACACTCACGGTTTCCACGGGGTGTACCTCGCCGGTGCGCAAGTCCACTTCGATTTCCATGAAGCTCGCCATGAACGGCATGGGAGATTCGTCTCCCACGAACGATTCGGTGGCGGCGATTTGCCGTTGGTTGAAGGTGTAGAACAACTGGGTGCACAGTTGGGCGTAGGAGATGCTTTCGCCGGTGGAGGAGTTGTGCACGCCCTGGTCCTGGATGTGCAACTGCGCCACATCGCAGTCGAACAGTTCTGCCGCAGCCTGGAGAATGTGTTCCTTCACCTTCTTGGCGGTTTTCCACACCGCGTTCCCCGAAACGTAGGTGGTGCTGGAGGCGTAGGCCCCCACGTCGAAGGGTGTGGTATCCGTGTCGGAAGAGTAGATATGCACCATTTCCAACGGGACCTGCAACATCTCCGCTGCAATCTGGGACAGAACGGTATCGCTTCCCGTTCCCAGGTCGGTGGCCCCCACCAAGAGGTTGAAGCTTCCATCGTCGTTCATCTTGATCGTGGCCGAAGCCATGTCCACCTTGGGAATCCCCGAGCCCTGCATGGCAAGCGCACATCCAACCCCGCGCACTTTGCCATCCTTGGGATGGGCAAGGCCGAACTGTTCCCTCTTGACCTGCCATCCAAAGAGTTCCTTACCCTGCGCAATGCAGTCGTCCAGCTTGCAGCTCTGCACGATCTGCTCCACTCCCTCGCGGCCTTCTCCCATGATTTGGAAAATGGGGGAACTCTCTTTTTCGCGAATGGAATTGCGTTCCTTGATGTACAGCGGGTCCATGTCCAGCTTCTGTGCCAGTTCGTCCAGGGCTCCATCCAGCGCCAGCAAGCCTTGTGGCGCACCATATCCCCGGTAGGCTCCCGCGTTGGGCAGGTTTGTGTACACGACGTCGGTGGAGAAACGCACCGCCTGCACCTTGTTGTAGAGTGGAAGCGTCTTGGAGCCGCAGACCATGGCCACCGTGAGCGCGTGGTCACCGTATGCACCGGTATTGGAAAGCACGTACATATCCAGTGCGTTCAGTTTGCCGGTTTTGTCCGCACCCAGGCGCACCCGCACATCCGTATCGTGGCGCGTGTAGGTTCCAATCAAACTCTCTTCGCGGGAGAGAACAAGTCGCGCGGGTTTCCCCGTTTTCCAGGTCACCGCGGCCACGTACCCTTCGATGATTACGCCTTGCTTGGCACCAAAACCCCCACCGATGCGCGGCTTGATCACGCGGATCTTGCCAGGCGGAAGCTGCAGGATGCGCGAGAGAATGCGCCGGGCATGGAAGGGCACCTGGGTGGAAGACACCACGACCAGCCGGCTTTTTTCGTCCAAGTAGGCAAACGCGGCATGTGGTTCCAAGGGCACTTGTTGCGACTTGGGGTAGTAATAGGTCACATCCACCTTGACCTCGGATTCTTCGATCAGCCGATCCGTTTCCCCGATTTCCATGGTGTAATGCGCGGCGATATTTTTGGTGGGGTCGAAGACGTTTTCCGCCTCTTTTTCGTCGTGGAGCACCACGTTCCCCTCCATTGCCTTGCGGAAATCCAACAAGGGCTCCAACACCTCGTAGTCCACCTGGATCTTCTTGAGCGCTCGATTCGCCGCCTTTTCGTCGCGCGCGGCCACAACGGCAACCACGTCACCCACGAAGCGCACCTTTTTGTCCAGCAGGAACGCATCGTAGGGAGAGGGCTCTGGAGCACCTTGTCCCGCACGGGTAAACGGAATCCGTGGCAGGTCTTCGTGGGTCAACACGCATTCCACATCGTCCATTTCGCGCGCCAGCGAGCAATCGATGCTACGAATGCGGGCGTGGGCATGCGGGCTGCGCAAGAGCTTTACCACCAACGCGTTGGCAGGGGCCATATCATCCGTGAAAACCGGCTTCCCCAGCACGAGGCTCTTCAGGTCTACTTTTTCGTTGGAATGTTTCACCACCTTGAAGTCATGGTTCGCGGACATCCTGCACTCCCCCCTTTCGCTGTTCGAAAAGTTTTTCCACGGCACTAATCTGGGCTTCGTACCCCGTGCAACGGCAAAGGTTCCCCGAAAGGTGCTTGCGAATCTGCTCACGGGAAAGCGAATCGTAGCGATCCAGTAATTCCCGCGTGGACATGATCAGGCCCGGAGCACAAAACCCGCATTGGAAAGCGTTCCCGTCGAGAAAGGCCTTTTGCACCGGGTCCAACTGCAAGTCGCTTCCCAGTCCTTCCAGTGTTTGGATCGCACAACCATTGGCGTGGGCGGCAAGGATCCCACAGGAAAGAACCGCCCGCCCATCCATGAGCACCGTGCAAGAACCACAGCTGGCACCATCGCACCCCTTTTTCACGCTTTTGAACCCACTGGCGCGCAGCAGATCCAGCAAGATCATCCCGGGTTCCACGTCGAATTCCCCTGGGGTACCGTTGATCGTCAAGCGAATTTTCACTCCCATCCCCTCCTGTTTGCTCGTGTGCTTGATTATATCACACAAGCAACGGGGGGATAGGGTGCAGGGGTGCGGAAAGGCACGTTCTCCCCCAGGTTCCCCCGAAAGCCAAGGGCTGGGGGGATACGTATCCATTTCTCCAAAATTCGAGACTGTGGTATAATTTTGCCAATTTGAGCCCTGGAAAATTCATCCAGAACGGCAAACCACCCAGAGGTGTTCGCGATGTTCGATTTTGAAACCGAAAGCCTGAATCCCAAAAGCACGAACCTTGACCAGATACCCGTTTGCGACATCCTGCGTATCATGAACGAAGAGGATGCCATCGTACCCCTTTCCATACGCGACCAGCTCTCCAACGTGGAGCAGATCGTCAAGATGTGCATCGATTCGTTGCAAAAGGGAGGGCGCATCGTGTACGCAGGTGCCGGCACCAGCGGGCGCATGGCGATCGTGGACGCGGTGGAGACCATCCCCACTTTCAATGCCCCACCGGAATGGTTCACCTGCCTCATGGCTGGGGGCGAACGCGCGTTCACGCAAGCGGTAGAAGCGGTGGAAGACCAAGAGGAAGCGGGAAAAAAAGCTGCCCATTCGATCCCCGTCCACGCACAGGACACTGTCATCGGCATCTCTGCCAGTGGTAGGACACCCTTCGTGGCAGGTGTGTTCCAGGCGGCGCAGCAAGTGGGAGCCTCTCGCGGATTGATTTGTAATGTTTCACGACCCGCCCTCCAGGAAGAAGCCCAAATCGTCGTCTCCCTACTGACGGGGCCCGAGGTGCTCACGGGTTCCACGCGCCTGAAGGCCGGGACTTCGCAAAAAATGGTGCTCAACATGATCAGCACCGCCACCATGGTCAAAATGGGCAAGGTTTTCGGAAACTTGATGGTGGACGTTCTCACCATGAACCAGAAACTGCGTACGCGTGCCGTGAAAATGGTCAGCCTGGCGAGCGGTGCAGACGAGGTTGCATCCCAGCAAGCCTTGGAAAAGTGCAACTGGCATCCCAAAACTGCCATCCTGATGCTTCTCTTGGACCTGCAGCCGGACCAGGCCCGCTCCATGCTCCAAGACCACGGTGGGTTCATTCGCAAGGCTCTTTCCCAGCAAAAATCCAGTCCCCGTGGTTCACAATGACGGGGCCCAAGGGGTATTACATCGGCATCGACGCGGGAGGCAGCACCTTCCGAGCCGCCATCCTGGATGCACGGGGCCATTTGGTCGACCAGATCCAGGTGGGCGTAAACATGAATCTTCTTTCGTCCGATCCCGAATCCTTCTTTCAATCCGTGAAGGGGCTTTTCATCCAGTATCCCCAGGCGCTTGGCATCTCCATTGGAATGGCCGGAACGGGGGGGACAACCCAACGTACCGGACTCCAAAAGCTGGTGCGCGGTCTATTTGGAAGCACCGTCCCCTTGGAAATCCGCACCGATGCGCATGCCGCGCTTTTCGCAAATTTCCAACACCAACCGGGTATCCTGCTGATTTGCGGCACGGGTTCCATCGTTTTGGGCCA
>Ga0116152_10001554_pt1 | contig 18838 bp, 19 predicted proteins | sample AD_UKC119_MetaG_FD_89894 | JGI IMG/M metagenome (GOLD analysis project Ga0116152, IMG submission 89894) | Active sludge microbial communities of municipal wastewater-treating anaerobic digesters from Hong Kong - AD_UKC119_MetaG | ecosystem: Engineered > Bioreactor > Anaerobic > Digestate...
AATAAACTCACAAATCAAAAAGAAGAATTTAAGCCGATAAATCCGGGAAAGGTCGGGATGTATGTTTGCGGTCCGACGGTTTATGATCATTGTCATTTGGGACACGGGCGCGGTTATGTGGCAATAGATATGATTCGCAAATATCTGGAATTTTCCGGCTACGAAGTTAAATTCATTATGAACTACACTGACGTAGGACATCTTACTGACGATGCAGATAGAGGCGAAGACAAAATTGAGAAGAAAGCCAAGAAAGAAAAAATTGATCCGCTTGAAATCGCCAACTTTTATATTCAATCTTGTGAAGAAGATTTTGAAGCGCTCAATATTAAACCCGCCACTTTCTATCCTAGACCCACAAAATATATTGATAAAATGATTGACTTCACTCAGCGGCTGATTGAAAAAGGATATGCTTATGAATCCGACGGCTCGGTTTATTTTTCTGTGGAAAAATTTCCTCAATATGGAAAATTGTCCGGACGAAAAATCGATGACTTACTATCAGGAGCTCGCATAGAAATAAATGAAAACAAAAAAAATCCGCTTGACTTTGCGCTTTGGATAAAAGCCGATGAAAATCATATTTTGAAATGGAACAGTCCTTGGAGCATTGGATACCCAGGCTGGCACATCGAATGTAGCGTGATGAGTTGTGATTTACTGGGAGAAAATACTTTTGACATTCACGGGGGTGGCAACGAAAATGCTTTCCCGCATAATGAAAATGAAATTGCCCAAAGCGAATCTTTAACTGGAGAAAAAATGGCCAACTATTGGGTGCTTTGGAATATGGTTAATGTTGACGGTGTAAAGATGAGCAAATCATTGGGAAATTTTAAAACCATCAAAGACGCTTTGAAAGAATATTCTCCATCAGTATTGCGTCTTTGGATTGCCAGTTCCCATTATCGCAGCGTAATGGATTACAGTGAAAAATCTCTTTCACAAGCCCAAAAAAATCTGGAAAAAATTACCAAGTTTTTCAAAAACATTGAATCCAAATTAGCCATTGAAGATGAATCTAAGCCCGCAATTGATTTCAATTATTATCAAGAAAAATTTTCCGAAGCTATGGATGATGATTTTAATACTCCGCTGGCTTTGAGCGTTGTTTATGATTTAATTACTCAAGCCAACAAATTGGATAGCGAAGAAAAATTAACTTCGGCTGATATCAAAAACATTCAAAACTTCTGGCAAAAAATAAATACTGTCTTCAGTTTGGATTTAAATTTGGATAAAAAAGAAAACGTGCCAGAAAAAATTATCAAACTAGCCAATCAAAGAGAAGAAGCTCGCAACCAAAAAGATTTTCAAAAAGCCGATGAACTCAGAGAAGAAATTGAAAAATCCGGCTATGTCATTGAAGACACAACTGACGGTTTTGATGTTTCCAAAAAATAAGCTAAAATTAAAAGATAATCCAAAAAAATTAAAGATACAAACAAAAAATGATTGCGCAAAAAATCCTACCCACCCTAACAATTTTCACATTATTTTTTTCACTTTTTATAAATAATGTATCACCGACCCACGCCGACGAGGCTAGCTACAGCAGCGAAAGCGATGAAGAGCTTACTCAAGATCTTGATTATTATGAAAAATATGAAAAGTACTTAAAGTACGAAAAATACAAGAAGTACAAAAAATATAAAAAAGCCAAAGATAAATACGCCTTTGAAAATTCAACAGAAAGAACCGCCGCCAAAGAAGCTTACAAACTATACAAAGAAACTAAAAATCCGATTTATTACGAAAGCTATAAAGATTATAAAAATTATAAAAACAAATATAAACCACTCAAAAAATACGCCAAGTATAAAAAGTATAAAAAATACAATAAAAGCAAATATTCCAAATACGGCAAAAGTAAATATAAAAACGGCCACAAACGCTACGAAAGCTATCTGAAAAACGTGCGCGGAATTACCGGCGATTTGGGCGAAGCTAATTTGGGCGGCGGAGTTTACGGACCGGAAATCACCGTCGGACTTTGGAGTTATAGCCGCGATGACTTGCGAGACTCGCCTTTTAAAATCGAAGCCAATAAAGATTACAATATCGTCAATAATAACGGCGATACTATCGCCACAATAGCCGGAGGGACTATCACTCGCGTTACTTATGACTCTGATGGAAATCTAAAAATTTACGGATCAATAAATGAAACGCTTTCTTCCAGAGAAGTATCATTCAAAGCTGCCGATGGAAATAACTCAGATATGATTTTTGATGCCTATCGACCTAGCTCTGAATTTGATAAATACCGCGGAGAAATGAAATTGAAGTATAATTCCGACGATAAAGTAATTTGGGTTATCAACACTCTCCCTCTTGAATTTTATGTTTGGGGAATGGGAGAAATAACCGGCACTGGAGATATGGATTACAATCGCGTAATGACCACCTCCTTCCGAACTTACGGCTACTGGAAATTAAAGTTCAGCACCAAATATTCTAAATATGGATTTAAAGTTAACGCCACTCCCGGCAATCAGCTTTACTACGGCTACGACTGGGAAGAAGACCACGGCCGAATAAAAAATGCTGCAGTCGACACTCAAGGAAAAATCGTAATGTACAATGGACAAATCGCCATTACCCCTTACAGTTCTTGGACCGACGGAAAAACTCGCAGCTTCGAAGAACGCTGGGGCTCCGACGACTACCCATGGTGTCAATCAGAAAAAGATCCTTATGGAAATTACAATGGAGATTATTATAGCCATTCATATAAAAGCACTTCCACTTTAGTGAATGAAGGAAATCATATGGTGGGATTAAGCGCGCACGGAGCGTTGATTTTAGCTGACGACGATTTCAACTGGGATTGGGACAGAATACTTAAATACTACTATGATGGAATCAGCATCAAAAAAGTTTATTAAAATATGAAACTAAAAATTTTAATCGCTATTTATGTAATTCTAATCGGGGTGATTGTTTATTTTACTTATCCGATAATTTCTGCGCGTTATTTTGGCGATGAAGAAGAAAGCAAAGAAGATTCTATTCAAAACGATAACGAAGAATCCAATCTTGATGATGAAAATACTTCTGACGAAACAGAAAGTTCTGAACCAGCCGAAGCCACTGAAGAAGATATGGATGATATTTCCGCTGACGATGATGTACTTCTCAATATTGACGCCGAAGATTGCGATGAGGGTTGCGATCAATTTGAAGAAGAGGAAGATCGGCAATATTGCCGGCAATATTGCGGATTCACAACATCAGAAGAAAGTGCTTCCTCCGATAAAGACTGTGACTCCCTCAGTGATTTGGAAAAAGATTATTGCTATAAAAACAAAGCTATCTCCGAAAAAAATTTCGAACTCTGCAAAAAAATAACCGATAAAAAACTTCAAGAGTCCTGCAAAAATCGCGTCACCGAAGATTTAATCAACGGCTCGGAATTTGTCGAGTAAAAAAATGAATTAGCAAGATTTAAAAAATAGGATTTCATAATCCTATTTTTCTTTTTCTAAAAATTATTTCTTAAGCAAATCTCGAATTTCAGTTAACAGCTTGGCTTCCGAGCTAAGTTTTGTTTTTCGCTCTTCTTTTTTCCTAAATCTTTCAAATTGTTTTACCACTAAGAAAATTGAAAAAGAAATGATCAAGAAATCAATTATTGTATTGATAAAAGAACCGTAATTCATTGTAACCGCCGCTGAATTTTCACTGGCTTCCTTGAGAGTAATCGACAAATCGGAAAAATCCACCCCGCCAGTCAACACTCCGATTGGCGGCATAATAATGTCTGCTACAAAAGAACTGACGATTTTACCAAAAGCGCTACCGATTACCACGCCAACTGCCAAGTCAATCACATTTCCCTTAACAGCAAATTTTTTAAATTCTTTCAACATAAATTTAAATTCGTTTTTTAATTTCTTAAAATCAGTTTAATTATAAAACAAATTCCCAAAAACAAAAAGACTGCATCTATCTTTTGGAATGCAGTCGCTTTTTGTTGCTATTTCTTTTTTGTTTTTCTAGCAGTAGTCTTTCTCTTTGCAGGCTTTCTTTTTACAGCTTTTTTAACAGTTTTTTTCTTGGTAGTTTTTTTAACTGTTTTTTTTGCTGGCTTTTTCTTTGCTACTTTCTTAACTGTTTTCTTTACTGGCTTTTTCTTGGCTACTTTCTTAACAGTTTTTTTAGCAGCTTTTTTCTTTGTTGCCATTTTTGTTTTAGTTAAATTTTTATTATTTATTTTTCAATTGAGAAGCTCGACAACTTCTCACGCATTTTATATTTTCATTATATAACAAAAAAAATTTTGCACAATAGTTTTTTGAAAAAAGTTTTTTATTTTTTTAAATTTATTTTAAAAAAAATTTCTTCACACTTTTATTATACAGTAAAAAAAATTTTGCACAATAGTTTTCTACTCCTACAAATTACAAATCAATACAAATATACAAATAAAAAAAATATCTTTAAGAATTTATTTTTTATTCTCCCAAAAAATCTAAAGCAACTTTCAAAGTGTTTTCTTCTGATCCGTCAGTATTTATCTTTAACTTTTTTCCCGGCATCAAATCATAGTTATAATCATTCTCATCTGAAAAAAAATTTCGCTCTTTATCATGATGAGCTTTGTGTCGTGGACGATCAAAACAACGTTTAACTCTTTTTTCTTTTTCTATGCTACAGATAATCGTAAATATATTCAAATTATGTTTCTTCTCCCAATCTCTAAATTTTTCTTCATCCCCAGGAAAATTGAAAGGCGACTCCAAAATTAAATCTACACCATTAGATAAATATTCTTCAGGCAGTTTAAACATCAGGTAAGCAGCATATTTACCTATTCTTTTGCTATCTTCCAATGTTTTACCGTCCATTATTTCATACAGATTTTCTTTGATTAAATCTTTGTGTAAACAAACAATATTTAATTCTCTTGATATTTTTCTAGCTAAAGTAGTTTTTCCGCTTCCAGGAAGACCACATACAATAATCAGTTTACTCATAATTTCAAATTTAAAACTTCTCCACTTCCTTCACAAATTCTTCTACTAAATTTTTCTCATCTACTCTTCTAATCACTTCACCTTTTTTGCAAATCAGTCCGACGCCTCGACCGCCGACAATTGCTAAGTCTGCTTCGCGCGCTTCGCCGAGACCATTAACTACACAACCCATCACTGCCACATGCATATCTTTGTCGATTCCTTCCAATGCTTTTTCTACTTCGCCAACCAGCGCAATCAAATCAATTTCCGTTCGTCCGCAAGTCGGACAACTGGTAATCGAAATTCCTCTTTTGCGCAAACCTAAAGATTTTAAAATTTCCCACGCCACTTTGACTTCCTCTACCGGATCAGCTGTCAAAGAAATTCGCATTGTATCTCCTATTCCGTCGTAAAGCAAAATTCCCAAACCAATAGACGACACAATTGTTCCGCGAAAAACGCTACCTGCTTCCGTCACGCCGATGTGCAACGGATAATTAACTTTCTGAGAAAGCATTCGATACGCTTCCACTGTTCGCTCAATATCGCTGGCCTTAAGAGAAATCGCAATATCATAAAAATCATTCTTCTCCAAAATTTCAATATGCCGCATCGCCGATTCCACCATTCCCTCAGCCGTAGTTTTATTATTATATTTTTTCAAAATATCTTTTTCCAGTGACCCACCATTGATTCCAATTCGAATCGGAATATTTTTTTCCTTGCAAGCTTTGACCAGCATCGCCACTTTTTCTTCACTGCCAATATTGCCCGGATTAATTCTCAATTTATCAATTCCTTGGCGAATCGCTTCCATCGCATACTCAGCCGAAAAATGAATGTCGGCCACCAAAGGAATACTAATTTGCTTTTTGATTTCTCCCAATTTTTTAGCCGCTTCCATATCGGGAACCGCCACGCGAATAATTTCACAGCCAGCCTGCGTCAATCTCTTAATCTGAGCAACCGTCGCCTCCACATCGCGCGTATCAGTATTACACATTGATTGAATCGCCACTGGTGCATCTCCGCCAATAAAAATATTTCCCACTTTTATTTTTCTAGTTTTTTTTCTCTTGATCATATTTTTGGTTTTTAGAAATTAGTAAAGTTTTAAAAACAAAAAAAATCTAAATCTCTCGCGCTGCCATATAGTCCGCTATGCCAAGAAGAAAATCTTTGGCTTCTTGAGTAAAGTTTAGCTCGGCAATTTCTTTTTTACCATCGAAAATTAATTTTTGCGCCAAGTCTTGAGAATATTTTAAGGCGCCGGTTTCTGTTATAATTTTTTTGAAAGTTTCAATTTCGTTTAATGTTAAATCTTTTTTCCCTAATAAATTTAAAATTTCCGCTTTTTGATTTTTATCCGCTTTTTCTAAAGCCTTAACTACCAAAATAGTTTGCTTGCCTTCGCGAATATCCGATCCGACTGGCTTGCCAATTTTTTTCTCGTTGCCAAAAATTCCCAAAATATCATCTTGAATTTGAAAAGCCACTCCGACCGGAACGGAAAATTTAGAAATCTTTTGGAGAGTTTCTTCATCCGCTCCCGCCAAAATCGCTCCCAAATGCAATGGTCCTTCGATAGTATATTTAGCTGTTTTATTTTTGTACATTTCCAAAACTTCTTCTTCAGTTGCCTTTCTTTTGTGTTCGATATAAACATCTTGTGCCTCACCAACCGCCACACGCGCAATAATAGACTGCAATTGATGCAAAGCTTTAATTACCAAGTCCGAAGGAAAATTGGAGGCATACAAAATCTGATTGCCCAAAGCCCCAACAATATCTCCCACTACAATTCCCATTGAATTTCCAAAATGAGTATGATTATCTTTTTTGGAAATCATTTTTCCGATTTTAGCATATTGTCTATGCACTGTCTCCACTCCGTGGCGAGTCTGATCATTGTCAATTATGTCATCGTGAATCAAAAGAAAAATGTGAATCACTTCAATACTCACTGAAGTTTTCAACATCTCTTCCTCATCTTTTCCATTCAACCCGCGATAACTCCAATACATTAAAGCCGGACGCAACCTTTTTCCGCCCGATAAAGTTATTTTTTTCACCTGCTCAAGAGCCTGAGTGGTAATAAAGTTATTTTCTTTAGAACTTTTTATCACCTTATCAAAAAATTTCTCAATCTCCGGATCAACCTTGTTTTTAAAACTTTTCAATTCTTCTTTTATGTCCATAGAATTAGTATTTAGTATCAAGTATTTTGTATTTAGTATAATCTTTCTGTTATTCATTAAAAATTCAATATACTAAAATGTTAATTTAACTAGCGTTGTTTACAAAAATTGTTAAAATAGTTAATAACAATTAAGTAAACAATATGATTATACACAAAAACACGAGATTAACGCCAACTCAGAGAAAAGCATTGGCTGATGACTATCTCAGAAACCACATTCGGAAATGTGATCTCATTCGAAAGTATCAAGTAAGCGCTCCGACAGTCAACAAGATAATAGTTCGAGCTCAAAATAATGATTACAGTATTCATAGTAGTGAAAACAAGAAATTCAGATGTTTGGAATATGGTTTAAAACGATTAAATAAAATAGAAAAGCGGATTGAAGAGAAATTAAAAAAACAAGCCAAACGCTACAACAAGAAATATCCGGGAGAAATGATGCATTTTGATACCAAGAGACTGCCTTTACTTAAAGGAGAGACTCCTAAGGAAACCCATGAATATTTATTCATCGCCATTGATGATTTTTCCAGAGAACTATTTGCCGCAATCCTTCCGGATAAAACTCAGTATTCCAGTGAAGCGTTTCTGAAGCAAGTATTGCACGAATGCGCTTATACAGTCGAACAAAGTTATTCAGACAACGGATTGGAATATCGCGGTAATCCGGAAGTTCACGCTTTTGCAAAACTTTGCCAAATCAACAAGATTGAGCAAAGATTCACAAAAGTGAAAACTCCCAGAACTAACGGAAAAGCAGAAAGAGTTATTCGAACAGTAATGGATATGTGGCATAAAAAACACATCTTCAAAAACAGGAACCATCGGAAAGTTGAATTAATTCGATTTGTAAATTATTATAATACTGTTAAACCTCATCAAGGATTAAATGGAATGACGCCGATGGAAAAACTAATTGAATATTTTTATCCTGAGAAATTATAAACAACGCTTTGATATCTAACAACTAAAATATTGAATTATTTTTTGTTACGTAGCGCTCCAGAGGCGGACAAGCATGTTACGTAGCACTCGCCTGCTATGCAAGCAAGCTCGCCGCGGCGAGGAACAGGAAGTAAGTACTCGAGTACTTACTTTAGATGCATCTATAGAGGCATCTAAAATAATTTCAACCTTTTTTCTTCGTCCCCCTCTCCCCGAGGGAGAGGGCTGGGGTGAGGGTTGTTTCATAATTTCAAAATCAAATCTTAAATAAAAACCCAATCAACTAATCGCCTATTCAACTACTTAACTAACTCCCAGCTTAACGCGAAAAATACCAATTGTAAACCTCTTTTGTTACCGGTACTGCATTATAATCTTCGTCTGATTGTCCTTCCACTAATACCGCCATCGCAATCTCCGGATTATTATAGGGCGCAAAGGAAACAAACCAGCCGTGCGTTTTTCCGTCTCCGCCGTATTGCGCCGTTCCGGTTTTTCCTGCTACCTCCACTGGCAAATCATTTAAGCTAGTTGCCGTTCCATCCGTTACCGTTTCGCGCATTCCTTCTCTGACAATTTTCAAAATCCGCGGACTAATAAAATTATCCCGGATGATTTCCGCTTTATTATAAATAGTTTCTTCGCCATTTTTAATTTGTGAAACCAAACGCGGCTGATAAAGCGTTCCTCCATTAGCAACAGCTGCGATACTGTTGGCAACTTGCAATGGTGTAGCAGTAATATATCCCTGCCCGATTGAAGCGTGATATGTATTACCAATGTACCATCTTTCTCCTAAAGTATCTTCTTTCCATTTTTCAGTTGGAAGAAAACCATTAGCCTCATTGGGAATATCAATACCGGAAGTTTCTCCGTAACCAAAAAGGCTGGCGTATTTTTTAATATTATCAATTCCGATTCCACGAATGCTTCCATATCCGCCTCCTACCGAATAAAAGAAAACATCACTAGAAACCGCAATCGCCCGCTTCACATCCGTAAAACCGTGCGCTTTCCAATCACCAAAAAACCATCCACCCACACTAATTCCTCCACGGCTTTCTATTTGCGTATTCTCATCAATCACACCCTCAGTAAGAGCTGCACTCGCCATTACCGGCTTAAAAGTAGAACCGGGCGCATACTCTCCGGAAATCGCTCGATTAAACATTGGTTTGTCTTCATCATTTGCCAATTGCGCATATTCGTCAGTGGAAATTCCGCGCGCAAATAAATTATTATCAAAACTTGGCAAGCTCACCATCGCCAATACCGCTCCATTGCGCGGATCCAATGCTACCGCCGCTCCAGATTTTAATTCTTCTTTTTCCAAAATCGCCGACAAACTATCAAAAAGTTTTTTTTGCAATTGACTGTCAATATTTAAAACCAAATCACTGCCCGGCTGCGGCTCTTCTGTTCCCAACTCCCGCACCACGTGTCCTTTAGAATCCACCTCCACATTAGTCTTGCCCATTTTGCCGCGCAAATATTTTTCGTAATATTTTTCCAAACCTTTCTTGCCAATTGAATCCGTCAAAAGATAATCCGAATTTTCTTCCATCTCTTCTTTTTTAATCTTCCCTTCATAACCCAAAATATCAGAAAAAATCAATCCGTCCGCATAATCCCGTATCGCCGTTTTATTAACTTGAATTCTCGGCAATTTATCATAATTTTCTATTACTTTAAGCGCTTCTTTTTGATCTATTCCTTTCAGCAATAAAATTAATTTATCCTCTTTGACGGCGTTTTTTAAATTATCGTTTATCTCTTCAACTCTCTCCGGAAAAATCTTTTTCAATTCCTCAAATTCCTCTCCAGAAAGATTCAAATCATTTTCTGAACCGCGAATATCCAAAATTAAATCCAAACTAGGAACATTATAAACCAAAACATTGCCAAACTTGTCAAAAATTTTTCCCCGCGGCGCTTTGATATATGAAACCCGCAAACGATTTTCCTTAGCGACTGCTTTGTAATATTCTCCTTTTATCAAAGTCAAAAATCCGGTCCTCGCCCAAAGCAAAACCAAAATCAGAGAAATAAACAGCCAAAAAAAATTCAAAAGCTTTTTATTAAAAGGCATCTCCAAACGCGCCACTTCTCGCCCACTCAGCAAAACCGCATCAGCAATCTCGTCAATTTCTTTGGAAGATTTTATTTTATATTTATTTAAACTCATAAGTTTATCTTCAACTTTTCATCAACACGACCAATATATTTTTCCATCATCCTAATCAAATTATAAATCAGATAAAAAAATATTCCCGCCAAAAAATTTTTAATAATAACTCCTTTCCAATCCAAAAAATATTCTTTAACATTTATCCAGAAATTCATTAACCCAATATCTCTGCTAAAAAAAGGAATGCATATTTCTCCCAAGAAAGTCGCCGCCACAATAAAAAAAGCTACTACCAAAAATCCCGACAATTTTCTCTCGATTATAAAGCTCCTGGAAAGAAAACTCACTGCATAAGCCAAAATGATGAAAAAAATAACATCGGGACCGATTCGATCAGACAAGAAAACATCATTTAAAATTCCCAAGAGTATAATCCAAATCCAAGTTTTTTCAAATCCGGAAATTATCACCCAAGCAATCACCGCTAAAATCGACAAATTAACTCCAGAAATATTCCCAAAAATCAAATTCAAAAAATTAAATTGCCCCAGCACAATCAAAATAACAAATCCTAATCGCAAAAAAAATTTTCTCATTTCTCATTTTTCAGAACTTATATATTTATTTTAAAATTTATTCCTGGAGCCTGCCCGCAACACCTTGCTTGCATGGCAGGCGGGCCCAAACTATGAATCGATAAATTTCCTGAAAAAAATATTTAAATTTCTTGGCTGATTCTAATTATTAACTCGGCGCAACAATAAATTTTTAAAATAAATATATAAGTTCTATCCCTTAATAATAAACACAAAATTTAATTTCAAAAAATCCACTGGCGAAACGACTACCGCTTTTTGAAACAAATCATTTTTAGCTGAAGAAACTTCTGAAATCTCGCCAACCAAAAGTCCTTGCGGAATATTTTGACTAATGTCAGAAGTAATTACTTTATCACCCACTTTTAAATTATCAGTTTGCAAAACCAATTCCATCGTCAAGCCCAAACCGTAATTTCCTTTTACTGAGCCAACCGCTCCGGTCTCCACCGTTTCCACGCTGGTATTCATATTCGGATTGCTAATAAAAATCACGCGCGCGCTGGAATCAAAGACTTCCTCCACCCGCCCTACCAAAATTCCATCCGAAACAATTACCACCATTCCTTTTTCAATTCCATCCCGGCGCCCTTTGTCGACAAAAATTTGGTCATTATTATTATAGATATCACGCTCAATAATATTAGCCGATTCAATTTCATACTTATCCCGCGGCAAAATGTCGAGTTGATTTCTGAGCGTTTCGTTTTCTTTGGCAACTTCCGCCAACTTAACACTCTCGGTTTTCAAGCGTAAATTTTCTTCTAATAATTTTTTATTTTCTTCTTTTAATTTTCCAATGGAAGCCACCGCTTCGCCAAAAGAATTTAATTTATGAGAAGTTGCAGAAAAAACTTTTTGCGCCGGCAGGGTTACAATCATAAAAAATCCCCTAACTTCACCAAAAAAGTTGCGGGGATTAAATATAATTATCGCCGCCGCCAACAAGCAGACAGCCATAACTTTGAATATTTTTCTGGAAGCAAATTTACTCTTCATTTTTATTTTAACTAAGTTTATAGAATTTAGCGCAACGGACTATCATCATACTGGCTCGCTGTCAAAACTTCTTTCAAAGATTCCAAATCTTCCAGAACAATTCCAGTTCCGCGCACTACCGCCGTCAACGGGTCTTCCATTGTGCGTACTGAAATTCCAGTTTGATTAGCAATCAACTTATCCATTCCGCGAATCAAACTGCCCCCGCCTGCCAAAATTATTCCCCGCTGCATAATGTCCGCAATTAATTCTGGCGGCGTGTCTTCAATAATCGTTTTAATATTATTGACAATAACTCTAATTGAACGCGAAAGCGCTTCGCGGATTTGTTCATCAGTCACGCGAATTTCTTTGGGCAATCCGCTCACCAAGTCTCGACCGCGCATCGCCATCGTTAATTTTTTCTCTTGCGGAAAAGCGCTGCCAATTGCAATCTTCACTTCTTCCGCCGTTCGCTCTCCGACCAATAAATTAAATTCATCTCGGCAATAACGCACGATGTCTTCATTCATTTCATCTCCCGCCACTCGCAGACTGCGCGACGAAACCACTCCGCCCAAAGAAATCACTGCAATCTCCGAAGTTCCTCCGCCAATGTCCACAATCATATTTCCCGCCGCGGTTGTCACCGGCAAATGCGCGCCAATCGCCGCCGCCATCGGTTCATCAATAATGTACGCTTCTCGCGCTCCGGCGCTCATCGTCGCATCAATCACTGCCCGCCGTTCCACTTCCGTTACTTCCGATGGAATTCCCACCAATACGCGCGGCCGCGGCAAAATCGAAAAAGAATCTTGATGAACTTTGTCGATAAAATATCTCAGCATCTGTTCCGTCACATCAAAATCACTCACCACTCCATCCACCAGCGGACGTGTCGCCACAATATGACTGGGGGTTTTTCCCACCATTTGTTTGGCTTTTTTTCCAATCGCCAAAATTTGTCCGGTTTTTTTATTGACCGCCACCACCGAAGGTTCATTGATAACAATTCCTTTCCCGCTCACATAAACCAAAGTATTGGCTGTTCCCAAATCAATTCCAATATCCTTGGAAATATTACCAAAAATTTTCCCGGTTATTTTTCTGTATATGTTTTTGATGTTTTTTAACATATAAATAAATCCTCCTTTCAAAGAGGACGCCTGCAACTAAAATTTATTTTTATTTCTCCAACTCCTATATATTACCTAATTTTTGGTGAAGTGTCAAAAATGCCAATTTAAAAACCCTTAAGAATTTATCCTGAGGGAATAATTTTTAAGTGAGTGTTAATTAAAATCAATTACACAATTTCACCATTTTTATCGACAGTAGCAAAGGCATACTCAGAATCAGGAATAACAATCAAATCATAAGTTTTATCACCCTCAATGGTGTTAAATTTTATATCCTTGAATGTAACCGAATTTTCGGTTTCTTCAGCGGCCACTATGTCTCCGCGAACCAATCGACCTTCGAGGTAAAGACACAATGCTGTAGCTGGACTTACCTGCACATGATGAATTTTATCTGAATTGCCACTGGCAATATCAGTGTTAATAACTGACTCAATGTCATGACTCAATGGATCAGGTGAAATTTCAACAAAAGATCCAAATAATATGTTCATTACCCAATTTTTTCCTTGGACAAACCCTTTGGATCCGAAAATATTTAAAACACCACCGTTCAGCTCCAAGTTATTGCCTTTTCTAATCAAATTCGTTGACATGACCATCCTCCACTTGTTTTCTTTTTTTGTTTACATTTACCATTTGGTAAATGTCGTCTTAAGAACTTCCAAACAGTCTAGCACATTTTCTATTTTTCGTCAAGCAAAAAAACCCGCTATTTAAGCGGGTTTTTGGGCATTTTTTATACAAACTTGACTGAAATTTCCTAATATAATCCGTCATTCCCGCCTGCCATGCAAGCAAGCTCGCCGCGGCGAGGGGCAGGGCGAGTAAATTTTTTGCCTGCCTGTCCGGTAGGCAGGTAATCAAAAATTTACGTGGCAATCCTGTAATAAATTCTCCACTCTCAAAGTTATCTTGGAGGCTCAACCTCCATAAGGGAGGTTGAGCCTCCAAATCGATATAATATTCAGTTTTATGTTTTAAATTCCGGGATTGCCACTCCGCTCGCCGCGGCGAGCGGATCACAATAACAGTAAAAAAATAAATTGCGTCTTTGAATATTTTAAAAATTAAATAATTTAAAATTCTTGTTCACCAGCAGGCAGGGATTAAAAAATTATAAATTCAAAATTCCCAACCACTTAACTAATCAACTAATTACCCAATCAACCAAACCCCAACTCTTAACTCAACCTATTTCCCCATCTTCCTTCTTATAAACGCTGGGATTTCAAGTTCGTCTTCTGAGTCGTCTTGAACTGAACTTTGATTGGAAAAAGTATTTCTTTTTGGTTGGACTTTTTCTTCGATAATCATTTTGCTTTCCATTTTGCGGGAAGGAAACGCGATTCTCTCGGGCATAATTTCTTCAATTTCTTCTTCGACAATCACTTGGCTCACTGGAGGATTGTTTCTGGTCAATTCCGCTTTTCTCTCCATTTCTCGCTCTCTTTCGATTTCCAAATCTCTCTGAGATTCTCTATCAATCTCATCTTTTCTCACTCGCGAAATAATATCCGCCGGCGCTTCGTCATATTCATTATTGCTAAATCCGGTTGCCACTACTGTAATGTGTACATCACCCTTGCGAACTTGATCATCCGTCACAGCTCCAAAAATAACTTTGGCATTCGGATCAATGTTCTCGGTAATAATATTAGCCGCCTCGTTGATTTCCAACATTGTCAAATCACTGGAACCGGAAACATTAAACAAAACTCCTTTAGCGCCATCAATAGAAAGTTCCAAAAGCGGACTGCTGATTGCTGCTTTGGCCGCTTCCGCTGCTCGGTTCTCTCCGCTGGAAATTCCAATTCCCATCAAAGCGCTGCCACTGTCCGCCATAATCGCTCGCACATCCGCAAAGTCCACATTAACAATTCCCGGCTTGGTAATCAAATCGGAAATTCCTTGCACGCCTTGACGCAAAACATCATCTACGATTTTAAAAGAATTTATCAAAGTAACTTTCTTGTCGATAATCGAAAGCAATCTATCATTGTGAATAGTAATAAAAGTATCTACTCGCTTTTTTAAATTTTCCAAAGCCTCGTTAGCAATTGCTTGACGCTGCGCTCCTTCAAAAGCAAATGGTTTAGTCACTACCGCCACTGTCAACGCTCCTAATTCCTTAGCCGTCTCCGCCACCACCGGCGCCGCTCCTGATCCAGTTCCGCCTCCCAAACCGCAAGTCACAAAAACCATATCAGTTCCTTTCAAAACTTCCTGAATCTCATCGCGATTTTCTTCCGCTGCCTGTCTGCCAATTTCCGGATTCATTCCTGCACCCAAACCTTTGGTCAAGTTTTTTCCGATATGAACTTTTTCCGCCGCGCGCGAATGATGCAAAGCCTGTGAATCAGTATTAACCGCCACAAATTCCACTCCTTTAATATTGGAATCAATCATCCGACTGACCGCGCTGTTTCCGCTGCCGCCAACTCCAACCACTTTTATTTTTGCAAAAGTCTCTATATCGGGTTTAACCTCGGCCATATTTTTCTTTAAGTATTTAATGACAAACTAAAACAAACTTCCATTTATCAATAAATCAATATTTTAATCTATTTGTTATTTTTCCCTCTGTTTTCCTTCAGTAATTAAATTTATCACAGTTGCTCGCAGAGTGTCAAGTTGATCTACGGAAGAAAATTATCGGTCCACTTCTTGATTTTTCCGCTGATTTTTCTAAAATCAACATTTCCTGTCGGCAAAAAATTGGTATATTTATTTTCTCTATCTTTGCAAGCATTGGCATAAGAATAAGAAAGCAAACCAACCACTGTCGAAAATGACGGTGAATCAATTTTATCCAAAACTCCCATCACTTCCGTCGGATAGCCAATTTTTACCGGCAAGCCCAAGATATCTTTAGCAAAAGAAACGATTCCCGGCAATTCCGCTCCACCTCCCACCAAAACTGCTCCCGCCGGCAGCAATCCCGCTTTGCCGACTTTTTCCAATTCCGTTTGCACTAATTCAAAAATTTCTCCCAAACGCGCTTCAATAATTTCCGCCACGTGATATCGATAAACCGTGCCCTCTTCTTTAATATCAATTTCCGACAGCTCAATCATTTCTTTTCTATTTATTTCTCTCGGAAAAGCGCTACCATATTCTAATTTAATTTTTTCCGCCACTTCAATTGAAGTTCTCAAACCGATAGCAATATCATTGGTAATGTGCCCAGCGCCAATTGGCAAAACTGAAACGTGCGACAAATCTCCCTCCTCATAAACTGCTATCGAGGTTGTCGCCCCGCCAATGTCCACAATCACTACGCCCAATTCTTTTTGACCCTTATCTAAAACTACCGAAGAAGCCGCTACCGGATTAACAATCATTTCATCCACGTTTAAACCGGCCAAATTCACCGCCTTGGTCAAATTTCCAATGTGCGTTGAAGAATCTTCCACCATCATCACATCCGCCTCCAAACGAATCCCTTTGAGTCCCAGCGGATTTCTGATTGCATCCTGATCATCTAATTTATAATTCTTGGCAATCGAATGAACAATTTCCGAGTTAATCGGCATTGAGGCATTGCGAGCCGATTCCAAAACTCGATTAACATCATCATTCTCCACTGTTCCGTTTGCCCGACCAATCGCTACCACGCCTTTGGATTTTTGCAATTTTATTTCCGTTCCGCCAATTCCCAAAATCACATCCCGCACGCTGGCATCCACAGAATTTTCCAATTTCAAAACCGTCGCGCTAATCGACTTAGCAACATCCTCCATATCAATCACCGAGCCTCGGCGAATGCCGGAAGATTTTCCCGTCACCACTCCCAAAATCTGAACTTCGTTTTCATTATTAATATGAGCGGCCGCCGCTCGAATGTTGGTCGAACCGATATCCAGACTGAATATAGCTTTGTTTTTTTGCGACATAAAAATTAAAGCGAAATTTTATTGAGATTAAAAAAATAAGGCGAAAAAATCAAAAGACCGATAACCAACGCCATCAGCGCCGCCATCAAAACGATGCTTGCCATAATATCCTTTATTAAACGCGCATAAGGATGCACCCGCGGTTCCAAAATATCCACTACTCTTTCCATTACCGTATTGGCCAGCTCGGCAATAAGCACGAAACCTATCAAAAAAATCACAATGATCAATTCCCAAAGCTGAATATTTAAAAGTATTGCAAAAAACAAAACGAAAATCGTCACAATTAATTCAATCCGAAAATTTCTCTCATTCTTAACTACATAATTCAACCCCCTTAACGCGCAAAAAAAACTTTTCTGAAAACCGTTCTTGCAAATTTTTTTCATATTTTTATTTTTTAATCACTACCTGCCCCTCGCCGTGGCGAGTACGCAAAGCGTTGCAGGCGGGCGAAGTATCCGCCATTCGGCGGACAGGCAAACTTTTACAAACCTACGAACTTTTTTAAATATTTCAATTTCAAAAATTTCTTACCCCCTCTCCCTGAGGGAGAGGGTTGGGGTGAGGGTCATTTACGTAAATATGTAAGTAAATATTTACGTAATTAATTACGTAATTCAAAAATCACCTCAATAACCTTAAAAAATACTATCAAAATTCAAACTTGACTTTAAATTTTGAACGGTAATTTTTATTTGACTTTTTTAGTAAAATATTATACTATCTGAAGACTGTTAAAGACAGCACCTCAAAATAAATATCATAAGGAGACACCGCAATGCTATACTACTACATGGTAGAAATAATTGACCAACAAGATTTTCTGATAAGAGGAATGTCTGGTAGTACAAATGTATTGGAAATATCTGAGCAAAAATTTAGTCCGAATACAATAAAAATATTTAACGATAGAGATATAGACACGACCAGGATAAAATTATTAAACTGGCTATCGACTACTTTTGGACTCAATTTAATTTCAACTGAATTTGCTTGGGAAACAATATCTACCAGCATGGATCCCGGTTATTATAAAGTACCTTGTCATAAGTTCATTCTGGCATCTAAAAAACCTTTTACCGTAGAAGATATTGCCAATTGTCAATAAAAATAAATATTTTCAACCATTAAGTCGTTGTTATTCTCGGATAATAACGGCTTTTTATTTTCAAAAAACTTTCCGTTTAAACAAACTATTTCTGATTTCTAAAAAATTTTAGTCATCAGAAAGATTGGTTTAACTTTTCTATAATATTATTAAAATCTTTATCTGAAATCTCTTGAATATTTTCTGTTAAAAATCTTGGTCCGATTGTATCACCTTTATATCTTGGTATTAAATGAAAATGAATATGTCCAACTTCTTCCGCCAACAAAATTACATAAACTTTTTCCGGACTAAAACATTTATACAGTTTATCGCTGTATTTTTTTACGATTTTTTGCAAATGTAGATAATCATTCTCTGAAACTTCATTCAAATTTTCATAATGTTTTTTAAAAGTGACAATAAGATGCCCTCTACTTGTTTGAAATTTGGAAATCAAAACAACTGCCAAATTATCTTCATAAACAAATTTTTCCCTCCTTCCATCTATGATTTTACAAAAAATACAATTCATTACTTTTTTACTATCCTAAAATTAAAAATTCAATTAAAATTCAAAATTCTTCCCCATACAAAATACCAAATACCTAATACTAGATACTATTCTGAATCCCAAACATCTCCTCACTATGCTCAAATCCCAAAAGATGCAGTACTCCGTGACTCAATACTTTGCAAACTTCTCTTTCAAAATCGATTCCTTCTTCCTTACAATATTTTTCTATATCATCAAAACAAAGCAAAATTTCTCCTAGAAAAATATCTTCTTTTCCAAAATTAACCAAGTCCTCTCTTTTTTCGTAATTAGCAAAAGAAAGAACATCAGTAGCCGCATCCTTTTTTCGGTATTCTTGATTTATTTTTCTTATCTCCTCCTC